>Ga0123334_1003040_pt1 | contig 18645 bp, 17 predicted proteins | sample BiotimSIPDNA_FD_89706 | JGI IMG/M metagenome (GOLD analysis project Ga0123334, IMG submission 89706) | Anaerobic biogas reactor microbial communites from Washington, USA - Biogas_R1 time_0 SIP DNA | ecosystem: Engineered > Bioreactor > Anaerobic > Unclassified | place: Washington, USA... | reverse complement strand
CGGCCATTGACGTGACGGTGCCGGAGCCGCTGCCCCGTGACCATCCCCTCTGGCGGCAGCAAAACCTGCTGCTCACGCCGCATATCTCGGGCTATTACCACTTAAAGGCCACCCATGACGCGGTGGTGGGCATTGCCGCCCACAACCTGGCTGCCTGGCCAAACGGGCCTTTCATCAGCCGGGTAGATTACCAGACGGGCTACCGTCAAAAAGAGACGGGCCGATAAAACCTTTTTACAAAAAGGAGCAAACGCATGACGACAAACAAACGGATCCTGCTGTATACCGCTGTACTGACACTGCTGCTTTCGGTGACCGGGGCGGGCGCTGTGCCGCCGCGGGAGTTGGAATACGCCTATTTGAACACGCAGTCGGGCTACCTCATCGTGGGGCGCGAAGCGCACTTTGAGGTCATCCTGCCCGAGGGCGCCAGCGGCTACACCTTTGAGTTTAACACCTACTACGCCGAGGACCGCGAGACGGACAACCAGTTCATGGGCATTGACCGGGTGAAGGCGCAGCCGGAGCCCACCTATGTCTTGACGCCGCAGAACCCCGGCCAGTACTTCCTGGAAGTCATCATCATGGATGCGGACTACCGCAGCCTGACCTTGCAGAGCGAGCCCTTCTACTGCTACCCGGAGGGGTCGGAGGCCGACCCATCCACCCTGCCCGGAAAAGTGATGGAAATCGCGCAGCTGGCGGAGAACCAGGGCTTTACCACGCAATATGACAAAGCGCTTTTCCTGCACGACTGGCTCACCCACAACGCCGATTATGACGAGCCCATGACCATCCACACGCCGGAGGGCGTGCTGCTGCAGGGCAAGGGCGTGTGCGAAAGCTACGCGCTGGCCTACCAGATGTTGCTGCGCCAGGTGGGCGTCACCAGCCAGTATGTGACTGGCTATTCCCGTGGGCAATTGCACGCCTGGAACCTGGTGCACCTGGACGGGGAGTGGACCTTCATCGACCCCACCTGGAACGACCCGGTGGGCGGCGGCAACGAGGGCTATGACTACTTTGGCATGACGGATACGCAACTGGCGCGCGACCACGACTGGAGCGTGGGCAAGCATAACCCGCCCGCAGCCACCACCACACAGCACAACTACCTGCAGCGCAACGGCTGGGCGCCCTTTGACAGCCTGGAAGGCCTGCACGAGCTGCTGGCGCGGGAGATGACCGCCAAAAACCCGCAGATCAAGTACACCTACACCGGGGAGGACAGGTACCTGGATGTGCAGTATGAGATCAAAAAGTGGCTGGACAACAACGCCCACATCTATTTCGCGGAGTCCTACTCCTACGGCGGCAGCTCCTACTCCGGCACCATGGATGTCACCTATGGGGATTACGCGGACTACACCTTCTTTACGGATGATGAAAGCTTCAAAACCGCCATTGACGGCCTCTTGAAGGCCAAGACCCGGCAGATCAAGATGTATTACCAGGGCACGGACCGCTTCTTCGACTTTGGCATCACCCTGCGGCGCTTTTTGACCGACCACGCGGAGGAATACGGCATCAGCACCTATTCCTATACCTACTATCCCTTCCACGGGGTGGCGGATATCGAGTACAAATAAGCAAACGTAACCCAGAAGACACAAAGAAGGAGCCGGCGACGGCTCCTTCGATGTTTATAAAACTATTATTTTCAGTCCGCTGGCTTGATTCTCTCGCCCCACTTGCCCATGTAGTGCGCGGCGATGAAGCCCACAACCAGCACACCCAGGCAGATGGCGCCCTGGCCAAAGGAGGTGATCGCGTAGCCCTCCGGCGGGAAGAGGATGATGGCCAGCGTGCTGGAGGCCACCAGGCCGATGACGGCGTTGGAGGCAACGCCGTGCTGGCGCTCAAACAGTTTGTCCACAAAACGGGCAAACAGGAAAGCCACGATGGCGATGCCCAGCATCAGCGGGATGATGATGCCAAAGTCCAGATCCTTCACAGCCGCCATCAGCTTGGTATAAATGCCGATGAACAGGAGGATGGCGGAGGAGGACAGGCCGGGCACCACCAGGGAGAAGCCCCAGATGATGCCGGAGATGAAGGACCAGATAAGCGTGGGCTCAATATTTTGCGCGCTGTTGCCGCGGGATACGAAGAACAAAAAGGCAAAGAGCACCACAAAGCTGATGACAAGCGCCATCAGGTTGTTCTTTTTTTCTTTTTCCGTCAGCGCGATGCCGTTTTTGGGCTTTTGCGCCGCGCGGTAGAGCTCCGGAATGGTGCCCAAAATGAGGCCGACAAACAGGGCCAGGGGGATGGGTGAATCGCCGGAGAACATCCAGTCCACCAATTTGGCAAAGCCCCAGAAGCCCAGCGCCACGCCGATGATGATGGGCACAAACAGCTTCCAGTACTTTTTGAAGGTGGCAAGGGGCCGGGACAAAAAGGCCATCATGGGGCGGTAGATGCCAAAGATGACCGCCAATACGCCGCCGGACACGCCGGGCAGGATGGCGCCGCCGCCAATCAATGCGCCCTGGATGATGCGGTAAAGGAAGAGCAGCGGGTTGTTCTCCCTGTGAGCGTTCTCTTGTGTCATAAATACCTCCTGAATCAAACAGGCCTATCCTACCACAAAGCCCTCTTGTTTTACCAGGCGGGCAACATTTTGATTAAAATTGTCGGCTATAATCGACAAAAAACCACCCGGTCGCGGGTGGCTTGTGAAAAATTCCTTTACATCGCCTTTTTCTGCTTGTGTCCGCAGGGAACCAGGCTCCGTACCAGCGGGATGCCCATGGCGGTCAAATCCGCCACTGCCTGGTCGTACAGGTGGGTATCAGCGTAGCGCGCCGGGTCGTGCGCGTCCAGGCCGATGATGGCTTTGGCGCCCTCCTCGGCCGCCATCTCCCAAAAGCCGGGCGTGGGGTAGCCGGGGCCGCGGCGCCAGGAATGGGGGTAAAGGCCGGCCAGGTTGTATTCCAGCGGAATATCCAGCGCCTTGGCCGCGCGGATCAACTCCAGGCTGGCTTGCTGGCAATCCTTGTCAAAGCGCGGGTAGGACAGCATAAACAGCTCCGGGTGCGCCAGCGCGCAAAAATCGCCTGTTTCAAGGCCCGCGATGGTGTGACGCACATAGCGGCGCACCAATTTGGGATCGGTCACCGCGCCAAAATAGGTCATCTCGACCGGGTCATCATAATGGCTGCCCAAGATGAGGAAATCCAGCCCCGCCTGCGCCTTTTGCTCCATCAGCCAACTGTGGTATTGCGGGTAATACTCCGCTTCCAGGCCGATGAAGAGGTCAATTTGGCCTGCGTACTGCGCCTGCAGCGCGCGGGCAGAGGCCATATAATCCGGAAACTGCGTCACATGCATGCGCATGTCCGACACCTGGCCCATGTGGTCCGGGAAGGGGCTGTGGTCGGACATGCCCAGTTGGCTGAAGCCGGCTGCGATGGCCACCTTGACGTAGTCCTCATCGCTGCCAATGGCGTGGTTGCAGCGCGTGGTGTGGCTGTGGAAGTTGGTGCGAATGGGTGTTTCCTCCCCGGCACCTTTCTTGCTTACATCAAAAATCGTCGACATGGTTCTATTGTATCCAAACGGCGCCGTTTTACCATCCCTTCAATGGACGCAGCGGAAACCAGAAAGTACATCAAACATGTTTGTGCACATCAAAAACGCCGGTCAATGCCGGCGTTTCAGCGAATTAGTGTTTTAAGCCGTAATCCCGCGGCGCATGACCTTCTCGATCTCCTCCTTGGAGACGGCGCCTTCCAGCACCTTTTTGCCATCCACAAAGAAGGTGGGCACGTAGTAGAAGGGCTCCGGCGGCACGAAGTTGGGGGTCTTGTGGACGTCCACCATCTCCACCTCAACAGCTTTCAGCTCCGGCTTTTCCGCGCGCAGCTCTTTCATCCATTCCTTGGCATGTCCGCAAGCGGGGCAGCCTTCAAAGTGATACAGCGTAATGTTTGCCATGGTTTTCATTCCTTTTCAATCTCATTTTTAATGCAAGCGGTGCATCGCTTGCTCACTTGAATATACCCTCAAATGATCGGTTTAATGCAGGATTGCAAATTTGTATAAAAAAGAGGCCTTACGGCCCCAGTTTGCTTGCTTTTACCTTATACGCTGTGCGCAACGCGGTCGGCTTCCTCGGCGCGCTTGCCATCGCCCCAGCGGTCCATCGTGCCCACCAAATAGCCGGTGATGCGGCGAATGCGCTCAAAGGGCGCCGCGTCAAAGGTGTAGTCCAAGGCGACCTCATCGCCGTCCACCATCACGCTGATGCGCCGGGGGGCACGGCCAAACTTCTCACAGGCGCGCTTGTAGTACGCGTCCAGTTCTTCCTGGGGCAGCACCCCGTTGGTGACGATAAACTCACAGGCCATGATACTCCTCCTTGCGGCGTGATGTAAAAATAGGGCAGCGGATATCTCGCTACCCTATCCTACCACATCTTGTGGCAGATTGCACTATGAAATCTACAAGTTGTGGAAATTCTTTTGAACTGACAGTCTTACATCATTTTCTGCTCATTGATGATGAGGGAGAACCGATACCCCAGCTTCTCCGCGGCCTTGCGGCACAGGATCATCCGGGAGAGGAAGATCTCAAAATATTCGGAGATGGGGCTGGATTCCACATCGATCTCAAGCGTCAGCAGGATCTCCTTGCTGTCGGGCTTCACCGTGATGACGGAGGAAGTGACCGCGTAATTGACCCGGTCGTGGATGTCAAAGGCGATGGTGTCCTTGTTGCGCACGCGCGTGCGGCGCACATCGCTTTTGTCGGCGATGATCAGGGCGGCGGCCACATCGTTGACCGGGAAGGCGGAGGACTCGTCATGGTTGCCGATGGCGGTGGTGATGGTGGCGATCTCCTCCTCCGGCATGCCCATCTGGGACAGCAGGTGGAAGGCCATCAGCGCGCCGGAAGTCTCATGCCCCTTGCGGTTGATCATGTTGCCGATGTCGTGCAGATAGCCCGCGATGGCGGCCAGCTCGCCCTCCCGCTTTGTGTGGCCGGTTTCGTTGAGGATGGCCTGCGCGGTCACCGCCACCTTGGTCACATGGGCGAAGCTGTGCTCAGTATAGCCGATGGCCAGCAGGGATTCATCCGATTTTGTGATGTAAGCCTTCACGGCCGGGTTTTTCTTGATGTCTTTGAGTGTAATGCTCATGGTCACAATCTTTCTGTTGGATTAAAACACGGCGTGCGCGTTTCAACACATATATACCCGGCTGGATTAGTCCTCCCGTTTCAGCACCGCATCCCCGCGGAAGGAGGGGGCATGGGGGTAGCGGCTCCTTGCCTTAAAGTCAATGCTGCCCGAGAGCCCCGGGATGTAGAGGGAAAAGCGGTTCTTGCCCGAGCGCTCGCAGTAGTTGGCCTGCGCGATGCCGCCGATTTCAAGGAAATATTCGTCTATATAAAGCGCGTCCTGGCTGCCGGGCGCGGTGCGGAAGGTGAGGGCATACTGCCCGGCCTCCTTGATAAACGGCGTCAGGCTGATCTCCAGCGCGATGGTTTTGTCGCGGTGGTCATAGATCTGCGCGCCCCACTCGCACACCAGGGCTTCTTCCGGCGCGGTTTTCGTCCGGGCGGCGGGGATTTTGCCGGCGTAATAGGCCGCAAAGCTGCGCAAAACGGGCGTGCCTACGCTGTCCTTCGCGGTGAAGCGCAACCGGGTGGCGGTGACTGCTGGGAAGGCGTCAATCTTCTTGTGCCCGATGGCGATGCCCGCGCACACCTGCCGCCACTGCCCGTCCACCTCTGCCGTTACCTGGTAGGCGCGCACGCGCTCGCCCAGGCGGATGTCCTCCATCAGCACCACGTGGTCAATCTGGGTGGGCGCGCCAAGGTCCAGGTGGAATGCATTGCTACGCAATGCCCCGCCCGAGCGGCAGAGCCGCTCGATACGATTTCAGTCAGAGGGCTGTGCCCTCTGAAACTCCCCCAGATTTAGTTTGTTTAAAGTCTCAGGAGGCCAACTGGCCTCCTGAACTCTTTGGAACAGGTCCTACTTTAATATAAAGGCTTATTCATCCTTCAGGTACCGCTGAACCTCCCGCTCCGCCTGCAGCAGCGGTATGCCGGCGCATTTAGCGTAGGCGGCCAGGTCCTCATGCTCAAACTTCCGCTTTTGTACGCCGTGGCCTTCGGAGATTTTCAGCCGCAGCGGGCCGTGGGGCGTGTCAAGTTGCTCAAAACGGGATTGCAGGATGTAGCGGTCCTTGATACATACTCGCAGGCCAATGGTGCTGGTGTGATTGAGAATCAATTGGGCGAAGCGCTCTGCCTCCTCCTGTTTACACAGGCAGGTGAGCAGCTGGCCGGGGCGGCCCTTCTTCATCTGGATGGGCGCAAGCCACACGTCCAGCGCGCCTTCTTTTAGCAATTGCTCAACAGCATACGCCAGGGCTTCGGGCGTCATGTCGTCCAGGTTGCAAGAAAGCTCCGCCACCTGGGGTGCAGTATGTTCCGTCTGCCCCCAGAAGGCGCGCAGACAGTTGGCGGCGGGAAAATCTTTCTTGCCCATGCCGTAGGATGTCTTTTCAATCACCATGGTGGGCATGGGCAAAAAAGCGCGCACAAAGTGCTTCAGCAGCGCGGCGCCTGTGGGCGTGCACAATTCCCCTTCAATCTGCCCGGCACGGACGGGCAGGCCCTGCAAAATGAGGGCGGTGGCAGGCGCGGGCACGGGCAGGATGCCGTGCGCGCAGCGCACCTGGCCAAACCCGGTGGTGATGGGGGAGGCTAGGACGTCCTCCGGTGCCAGGCGCTCTATCAGCATGGCCACGCCCACAATGTCCGCCACCGCGTCCAGGGCGCCCACCTCATGGAAATGCACCTGCTCCACCAGCTTGCCGTGTACCTGCGCCTCTGCATCGGCAATCAGCCCGTACACGGCGATGGCGTCCTGCTTAACCTTGTCAGATACAGGCAGGACCTCAATGATCTGCCGGATATTTCCCAGGGTGGCGTGGTGATGGTGCGCTTGCCCGCCGTGGTCATGGTGGTGATGATGCTCGTGCTCATGATGGTGATGATGGGGGTCGGCCTCATGATGATGGCCGTGGTGATGGTGGCCATGATCGTGGGGATGGTCCAGCACATCATGGCTTTCCTCCTCCTGCCCGCCCACGGTGACGGACGCGTGCAGCCCGGTCACTCCGCACTTGACGGAGGGCGAAACCGCAAGCCGCACCCCCGGCAACCCCAGCGCGTTCACCTCGTCAATAAAAGCCTGTTGGTTCTCAAGCAGGCCCAGCAGGGCGCCCAGCATCATGTCCCCGGACGCGCCCATATGCGCTTGCAGATACAGTGTTTTCATGGTTATTTCTCCCCCAATTTGTTGATGCGGTGGGCCAGGAAGCCCGCGCCAAAGCCGTTGTCGATGTTCACTACGGAGACCCCGCTGGCGCAGGAGGTGAGCATGGACAGCAAGGCGGCCACGCCGCCAAAGCTGGCGCCATAGCCCACGCTGGTGGGCACGGCAATCACCGGGCAATCCACCAGGCCGCCGATGACGCTGGCCAAAGCGCCCTCCATGCCGGCCACGGCAATCACCACCCGCGCGCGCTGCAGTTCTTCCGCCTGCGACAGCAGCCGGTGCAGCCCCGCCACGCCCACATCATACAGGCGCACAACATGGCTGCCCAGGGTTTGGGCGGTCAGCGCGGCCTCCTCCGCCACCGGTATGTCGCTGGTGCCGCCGGTGGCGATCACAACGTGGCCGATGGGCTGCGCGATGTCCTTTGGCGCGGCGATGGCGATGCGGCTGGTTGGGTCATAGCGCGCGTCCACGCGCTCACACAAAAAGGCCGCTTTTTCCGGTGACAGCCTGGTAATCAGGATGTTGGTCGACCCGGCTTCCGCCATGCGCTCAGCGATGCCGGCCACCTGCTCCGCCGTTTTGCTCTCGCCGTAAATCACCTCTGACGCGCCCTGGCGCAGCGCGCGGTGGTGGTCAATCCTGGCGTAGCCCAAGTCCTCAATCGGCTGCAGCTGCAGCTTTTTAAAGGCCTCCTCAGGTGACAGATCGCCCTCCCGCACCTGTCGCAAAATACCCATCGCGTCCATCTTATGCCCTCCCCTGTAAGTCCAGGAATACGCCCTCAAAATCATCCCGCAGCAGGCGCAGGATCTGCTCCCGCATCTCAATCGCTCGGGCCATGTCCTTTGCCTGAAACTGCAGGCGCGCGGCCTCCCCGTACAGGCGCACGCGGATGTCTAAAAAGTCCAGTTCATGCAGGGCAGATTCCGCCCGCTCCACCTTTTGAAGCAATTCCGGCTCAATCACCCGGCCGGTGGGGATGCGCGTGGCCAGGCAGGCATAGGCCGGCTTGTCCCAGGTGCGCAGGCCGGCCTCTTTGGACAGCGCGCGGATGTCCGCCTTGGTCAGCCCGGCCTCCCGCAGGGGTGAGCGCACCTGCAGCTCCGCCAGCGCCCGCATGCCTGGGCGGTCCGAAGCGTCATCAGACGCGTTGCTGCCGTCCATCACCAGCTGGTAGCCATCCTGTTTGGCCTCCTCCATCAGGCGGCTAAACAGCGCGCGCTTGCAAAAATAGCAGCGGTTTTCGGGGTTTTCCCGTACCTGATGGTGGCAGAGGATGTCTTCTTCAATGATCTGCAGTGCTACACCAATCTGCGCGGCCAACTCCCGCGCGTCCTTGATCTCTGACTGCGGCTGGAAGGGCGTTTGTACAAAATAGGGCCGCACATCACAGCCGGCAGCCTTCCCGGCATACAGCAGGTAGACGGAGTCCACCCCGCCGGAGTAGGCCAGCGCGGCTTTTGGGTGCGCCGCAAAAAAAGCGTTCAATCGCGCCAGTTTTTCCTTCACTTCGTGTTCCCTCACGTGTCCTTGGTTGATGGGGTGCCACTGGGTTTTAGTGTAGCACGAAACGGGGGAATCGGGGGAAGAAAAGTGAAAATCACTTCGGATGGGTGCTTGAGTCGTTCGCTTTCATTCATAGACACCACCCCCCGCTCATGCTAAAATGCAGGGTACTATTTTACGGAGGATGGCTTTGGACAAACAGATGCAAGCGCGCCTGGAGGCGCTGCTGGAAACCGTGCAAAAACCCTCCCGCTACACCGGCGGTGAGGTTAACGAGATTAAAAAAGACTGGGCGGGCAAGACCACCTGCTGTTTCGCCTTCCCGGACACCTATGAGGTGGCCATGAGCCACCTGGGCATGAAAGTGCTGTATGAATCCATCAACGCGCAGGAGGATCTGCTGTGCGAGCGCGTGATGATGCCCTGGACGGACATGATAGAAGGCCTCAAAGAGCAGGGCATACCCCTGTACTCGCTGGAAAGCCGGCGCGCCCTCTCTGCCTTTGACATGGTGGGCTTCACCCTGCAGTATGAGATGAGCTATACCGACATCTTAAAGATGCTGGAGTTGGGCGGCATTGCCCTTCATAACAAGGACCGTGATGAAAACGCGCCCTTTGTGATTGCCGGCGGGCCCTGCGCCTTCAACCCGGAGCCGCTGGCGCCCTTCATTGACGCCTTTTTGCTGGGCGACGGCGAGCACGCCACCAACGAGATGCTGCGCGCCATCGGCGCCGGGCGCAAGGCTGGCAAAAACCGCGCGGCTATCCTGCGTGATTTGGCGCAAATTGAAGGCGTCTATGTGCCTGATTTGTATGAGGCCACCTATCATGAGGATGGGCGGCTTGCCGCCTTTACCCCGCTGGACAAATCCGCGCCCCTGCCCGTTAAAAAACGCATTGAGCTGGATTTGAACGAGGCGCCCTTCCCCACCAGCATCCCGGTGCCCTACACCCAGGCGGTGCATGACCGCATCGTGCTGGAGATCATGCGCGGCTGCACCCGCGGCTGCCGGTTCTGCCAGGCGGGCATGCTCTACCGCCCGGTGCGCGAGCGCAGCCCGGAGCAGTTGTTTGCCCTGGCGGAGCAGTTGGTGGCCGCCACCGGCTATGAGGAGATGAGCCTGTCCAGCCTGTCCACCGGGGATTATTCGCAGTTGCTGGAGTTGATCAAGGGCCTCAATGAGCGCTTCTGTGACCAGCGCGTCAGCCTGTCCCTGCCCAGTTTGCGCATTGACAACCAGCTGCAGGAAGCGCTGGTGGACACCGCCCAGGTTAAAAAATCTGGGCTGACCTTGGCGCCCGAGGCCGGCACCCAGCGCTTGCGGGACGTGATCAACAAGGGCGTGACGGAGGGGGACCTCTTGCGCACGGTGAGTGAGGCCTTCGCCTCCGGCTGGAACAATGTGAAGCTGTACTTCATGATTGGCCTGCCCTATGAGACGGATGAGGACCTGCTGGGCATCGCGGATTTGGCGCGCAAAGTGGTGAACTGCTACTACGCCATCCCCAAGGGCCAGCGCGCGCGTGGGCTGAAGGTGGTCGTCAGCGCGTCTACCTTTGTGCCCAAGCCCATGACGCCCTTCCAGTGGGCGGCGCAGGACACGCTGGAGGAAATCCGCCGCAAGCAAGCCCTGCTGCGCAGCGCGCTTAATATCAAGGGCGTCACCTTCAACTGGCATGACCCGGAGACCAGCTTCCTGGAGGCCTGCTTCGCGCGGGGCGACCGCCGATTGGCCAAGGTGCTCTACCGCGCCTATGAGCTGGGCTGCCTGCTGGACGGCTGGAACGAGCACTTCAAGTATGACGCCTGGATGCAGGCCTTCACCGACACAGGGCTTGACCCCGCCTTTTACGCCAACCGCGAGCGGGACAAGGACGAGCTGATGCCCTGGGATCTGGCTGACATCGGCGTCACCAAGAAGTACCTGTGGCGCGAGAACGAGCGCGCCAGGAACGCGGAGGTTACCCCCGACTGCCGCCTGGGCTGTGAGGGCTGCGGCTTGACCCGCTTTGAGGGGGTGTGCCGCGGATGAAGATGCTGGTTGTGTTTGAGAAAATGGGCGCGCACCGCTTTTTGGGCCACCTGGATTTGCAGCGCGCCATGCAGCGGGCGCTGCGGCGCAGCGGCCTGCCCGTCACCTACTCCCAGGGTTTTAACCCGCATTTGCAGCTGAGCTTCGCGGCCCCCCTGTCCGTGGGCATCCAGGGCGAGCGGGAGATCATGGAGGTGCCGCTGTCAGAGACGATCAGCGAGGCGGACTTCCTGGCAAAATTAAACGACACCCTGCCCCAAAACATGAAGGCCAAGGCGGCCGTTTTGCAGGAGGACAAGGTTGCCCCCGCCATGGCGCGCATGGCCGCCGCCACCTATGTGCTGCGGCCGGATGAGCATTTCGAGCAGCTCATGGCCGCGGTGCCGGGCTTTCTCAGCCAGGAGCGCATCCCCTTCATGAAGCGCGGCAAGGCCGGCATCCGGGAGGAGGACCTGCGCCCCCTGATTTACAATTTGATGGCAAAAGGCGACACCCTGGTGACGGTGCTGGCCACCTCCTCAAAGGGCACAGCGCGGGCGGATTTGCTGTTCACCTCTTTGTGTGAGTTTGCGGGTATAGCGCCGCCCCGGTGCCTGATTACCCGCACCGCGCTTTTAGATGAGCGCTTTGTGCCGCTGGAAGGCGCATGAAAGAACTGCTGATTCAAACAAAAGGGGACACCCCCGCCCTGGCGCTGGTGAAGGACCGGCGCCTGGTGGCCTATTGGCCGCTGGAAGCGCAGCTGGTGCTGGCTGCCGGCGCTATCTACAAGGGCCGCGTGGGCCGGGTGATGAAAAACCTGAACGCCCTGTTTGTCACGCTCACAAAGGGCGTGGAGGGCTTTTTGCCCCTGTCTGAGGCGCGCGGTACGCAGCCCCGGCCGGGGGACAGCTTGCTGGTGCAGATCAAGCGGCCGCCCCAGGGCAAGAAGGCAGCCTATTTAACCCAGGACATCAGCCTGCCCGGCCGCTTTTGCATGCTGCTGCCCTATGGCAACTACGCCCACGCCTCAAAGCGCAGCGAACACCGCCAGGCGATGAAACGCCGCGCCCAGGGGCTGCGGCCAGAGGGCATGGGCCTGGTGCTGCGCAGCAAGGCAGAGCAGGCGACAGACGAGGAGATTCAGGCAGAAATCGCGCGCCTTCAGGCTGATTGGGAAGCCCTTTTGCAAAAAGAGTCCTCCGCCAGCGCGCCCATGCTCATGGCGCCCGCGCCCGGCATCCTGGAAAGAATCCTGATGGATGAAACGGCGCTGCCCGAGCGCGTCATCACGGATGATGAAAAAACAGCAGATCAGCTGCCCTTCCCCGGCCTGATTCACCCGGACCCGTTTGGGTTATATAACGTGCTGACGCAATTGCGTCAGGCCCTGCGGCGCCGGGTATACTTACCCTCAGGCGGTTTGCTGGTGCTGGACCCCACCGAGGCCGCTCTGGTGATTGACGTCAACACGGCCCAGGACAGCAAGCGCGCGGGCGATGCCTACCTGCGCACCAACCTGGAGGCCGCGGCGGAGATTGCCCGTTTGCTGCGCCTGCGGCGCGCCGGCGGCATGATTCTGATTGACTTTATCGACATGGACACCGACGCGCAGCGCCTACAGGTGCAGCAGGCCCTGGAAACGGCGCTGCGGGCGGACCCTGTCAAAACCGAGGTGCTGGGCTTTACCCGATTAGGCCTGATGGAAATGACCCGCAAAAAGACGGACGCGCCGCTGCCGGCGCAGCGGTTGCACGAGGAGGACACCACAACCAATGACGCGTGACGCGGTATTACCCATTGCCAAGGAAGAAATTTTGCGCCAGGAGCAGATCGCACGGGAGGTAAAAAACCGCCCGGATTGCCCCCGCACCTACCACATCATCACCTATGGTTGCCAGATGAACGCCCATGACTCCGAAACCCTGGGCGGCATCCTGGAGCGCATGGGCATGAGAGCGGAGGAGGAGCGCGACGCCGCCGATCTCATCCTGTTTAACACCTGCTGCATCCGCGACAACGCGGAGCGCCGTGCCATGGGCAACATCATCTTCACCAAGGAGATCAAAAAGACCAAGCCGGAGTTGCTGGTAGGCGTCTGCGGCTGCATGGCGCAGCAGGAAGGCTTTTCAGACCGGCTTCGGAAGCGCTACCCGCACGTGGATTTCAGCTTTGGCCCGGGAGAGATCTATCAGTTGCCCGAGCGCGTGTTGATGGCGCTGGAAGGGCGGCGGGAGGAGGCCTTCAAAGCGGGCGAGGACAGCACCCTGTATGAAGGCTTGCCCGTATTGCGCTCCAGCCCCTTCTTTGCCTACATCAACATCATGTACGGCTGCGACAACTTCTGCTCCTACTGCATTGTGCCCTATGTCAGGGGGCGTGAGCGCTCACGCGGCATGGCGGACATCATCAAGGAAGCCGAAGCCCTGGTGAAAGACGGCGTGCAGGAGATCATGCTGCTTGGGCAAAACGTCAACTCCTACGGCAATGACACAAACGGCCCCCGCTTTCATGAGCTGCTGCGGGCGCTGGGCGAGACGGGCATTCCCCGGCTGCGCTTTATGACCAGCAACCCCAAGGACCTGTCGGATGACTTGATCGCGGAAATGGCGCGCAACCCGGCCATCTGCCCGCACCTGCATCTGCCGGCGCAGTCCGGCAGCGACAACATGCTGCGCGCCATGAACCGGCGCTACACCCGTAAAACCTACCTGGACCGCGTGCGCGCGCTGCGCGCCGCCATGCCGGACATTGGCCTGTCCACCGACCTCATCGTCGCCTTCCCGGGCGAGACGGAGGAGGACTTTATGGACACCCTCTCCCTTGTGGAGGAAGTGCGCTTTGACAGCGCGTTTACCTTTATATACAGCCCGCGCAGCGGAACAACCGCGGCCAAACTGCCCGGGCGCATCGACCCTGATACCGCCCGTGACCGCATCACGCGCCTGATTGCCGTGCAGGAGAAGATCACCGCAGAAGTTTTTGAATCCTTAATCGGCCAGGAAGCGCAGGTGCTGGCGGACGGCACCTCCAAACGCGACGAAACGCAGTTAACCGGCAAGACCGGACGCGGCATCGCCTGCAATTTTGAAGGCCAGGCCGGGCAAATCGGGCAGATTGTGCCCGTTACCATCACCGGCTTTGGCAGCAACACCCTAAAAGCCAAACAAATCATGTAAAGGAGAAACCATGGAGAACATTCTTGAAAAAGCCCGCGAACTGGGCCAGCTGATCGCCGCCTCTGAGGAGTTTCAGAAGATGAACAACCTGGAGGAGACCGCCTCAAGTAACCCTGAGGTGTCCGACCTCTACACCCAGTACGCCGACCTGCGCGACCAGATCGCCGCGGCGGAAATGGAAGAGGACGCGGATGACGAAGCGCTGGACACCATGATGGACCAGGCGCAGGAGCTGGAGGAGCGCATCAACCGCCACCCCGGCATCCTGGAATTGAACCTGGCCCGCCTGTCCTTCAACCAGATGATGGACCGCGTCAACCGCGCGCTGCAGGCCCAACTAACCGGCGAGGACGAGTTTGAGGACTTCGAAGGTGGCTGCGGCACCGCCACCGGCTGCGCCGGCTGCTCCGGCTGCGGGAGCGATGTTCGCTAATTCATAAATGCGTCAGAACCCGCGGGGAAACTCACGGGTTCTTTTTCGTGCGCCAAGCCAGGGAAAACGGCCTGTGAATGTGTTTGACACCGCAAAAACATTGTGGTAGTATCATAAATCGTCAGCAGGTAGGTTTAACAGCCTTCTGTGCTGGGCCGACGGTGATGCGCCTGTAGCTCAGTCGGATAGAGCAACGGCCTTCTAAGCCGTGGGTCAGGGGTTCGAATCCCTTCAGGCGCGCCAGTATGGTGGGTGTAGTTCAGTGGTTAGAGCGCCAGATTGTGGCTCTGGAAGTCGTGGGTTCAACTCCCATCACCCACCCCATTTTTTTACTGCGCGCCAGGCGGTGGGGTGTCGCCAAGCGGTAAGGCACCAGACTTTGACTCTGGTATTCGTAGGTTCGATCCCTGCCACCCCAGCCACGGCGTCGCGGGCTTCACTAAGCTCGCGATGCCTCTTTTCAAGAGGCATCTCTCGCAGCGTTCCGCCGCTCCGCCTTGCCGTCAAAAGCAGAGGCTTTTGACGGGTTGGGTACGGTTGGTTCGGGCAGGATTGGACATTATTTGATTCCTTTCTAAGCACGTTCCACTTAAAGCCAGGAAACCTTTAAAGGTCTCCTGGCTTTTCGTAACGCTCCCTTGCTCCTCCTCTCCTCCAAAATCTTCGATTTTGTCGGGCGGGGCAAGGTTGCGGCGGGCGAAGGTATGAGTTAGTTTGTTTCCTTAGTAAATTTTTGGATAGGGTTGAGGTACATGGGCGTCCAGTTGCGCCGCTGTCCATTGATATGGTATGATTATTCAGTACATTTCAAGCACAAAGGAGTCGGTTATGGACATGCGACGGGCGGTGACGGACCTGCTGCGGGAGGCGATTTTAACCGCCTTTCCAGACATTGGGGTGGACAGCCTGCCCGGGCCGGAGATGCTGGAGGTGCCGCCGGACAGCAAGCTGGGCGATTTTGCCTACCCTTGTTTCCGTTTGGCAAAGCCCCTGCGCATGGCGCCGCCCAAGATCGCCCAGGCGATTGCCGAGGCGGCCAACCAGCCTGAGGTGGCCACGGCGCAGCCTGTCAACGGCTATGTCAACTTCTTTTTCCACAGGGCCAATTTTGCCAAAAACACCCTGGAAACCATCGATAAGGAAGGCGCGGGCTACGGCAGCCAGCCGGACACCGGCAAGACGGTGGTGCTGGATTATTCCAGCATCAACATCGCCAAGCGCTTCCACATCGGCCATCTGTCCACCACCGTCATTGGCAACAGCTTAAAAAAGATATACAGCCACCTGGGCTGGCGCACTGTGGGTGTCAACCACCTGGGCGACTGGGGCACGCAGTTTGGCAAGATGATCGCCGCCTTTTTGCGCTGGGGCAACTGGGAGATGGTGGAGGAGGGCGGCATTGACGCGCTCACCAAGCTTTATGTGCGCTTCCATCAGGAGGCGGAAAACAACCCCGCGCTTGAGGACGAGGGCCGCGCCTGGTTTAAGAAGATTGAGGATGGGGACCCGGAAGCCCTGTCCATCTTCAACCGCTTTAAGGAATTGACGCTCAAGGACGCGCAGCGGGTGTATGACCTGCTGGGCGTTACCTTTGACTCCTACAATGGGGAGGCCTTCTACAACGACAAGATGGGCCGCGTGGTGGATGAGCTGCGCGACAAGGGCCTGCTGGTGGAAAGCGACGGCGCTTATGTGGTGGACCTTGAAGACTACAAGATGCCGCCCTGCCTGATCTTAAAATCAGACGGCGCGACCCTCTACGCCACCCGCGACTTGGCGGCCGCCCTCTGGCGCAAGGACAACTACCATTTTGACAAATGCCTGTACGTGGTGGCCTACCAGCAAAACCTGCACTTCCAGCAGGTGTTCAAGGTGCTGGAGCTCATGGGCTATGACTGGGCGCGCGAGCAGATGGAGCACGTGGCCTTTGGCATGGTCAGCTTTGAAGGCCAGGCGATGTCCACGCGGGAGGGCCGGGTGGTGCACCTAGATGACCTGCTTCACCGTGCGCAGGAGAAGGCCCTTTCCATCATGCAGGAGAAAAGCCCGGGGCTTGCGGACATGGCTCAGGCCGCGCGTGACGTGGGCGTGGGCGCGGTGGTGTTTACCACGCTGCTGAACAACCGCATCAAGGACATCGACTTCTGGTGGGACCGCGCGCTCAATTTTGACGGCGACACCGGCCCCTATGTGCAGTACACGCACACGCGCTGCTGCTCGCTGCTGCGGCGCGCGCAGGAGGCGGACCTGACCGCTTTTCCAGATTATTCTGTGCTGGCAGATGACGAAGCCCAGGCTGTGCTGCGCCTGCTGTCCCGCTTTCCGGAAGCCATCCGCGCTGCGCAAAAGGACAACGAGCCTTCCGTCATCACCCGTGCGACGCTGGAGGTGGCCAAGGCCTTCAATAAATACTATTATGAACACAGAATTCTGGACGGCGAGCCGCAGCAGGTCGCAGCCCGCGTGATGCTTACCCGCGCCGTCCGTGACATCATCCGCCTGGGGCTGTCCTTAATCGGGGTATCGGCGCCTGAGCGGATGTAAAAAAGGAGTAGATATGCGCTTTACCAAAATGCACGGCATCGGCAATGATTACATCTTTGTCAACTGCTTTGAGGAGATTGTGCAGGACCCGGAACGCATGGCGCTGGTGATGAGCCAGCAGCACTTCGGTGTGGGCGCCGACGGCCTGGTGCTGATTGAAAGCTCGGAGACCGCCGACTTTGGCATGCGCATTTTCAACGCCGATGGCACAGAGGCAGAGATGTGCGGCAACGCCGCGCGCTGCATCGGCAAATATGTGTACGAGCGCGGCATGACGCAAAAGACGGATTTAACCCTGGCCACCAAGGCGGGCATCCGCCAGCTGGCGCTTACGGTGGAGCAGGGCAAGGTCTCCCGCGTGAAGGTGGATATGGGCTCGCCTGAATTAAACCCCCGCAACATCGCGGTGGATCTGCCGGGTGAGATTGTGCTGCGCCACCGGCTGCAGATCATGGGCCAAAACTGGTACATCACCTGTGTCAGCATGGGCAACCCCCACTGCGTCATCTTCGTGAAGGACCCGGAGGCCATTGACATCGCCGCCTTGGGCCCCATGTTTGAAAACCACCCGCTCTTTCCCCGGCGCACCAATGTGGAGTTTGTGCGCGTGATTCGGCGCGACGCCCTGCAGATGCGCGTGTGGGAGCGCGGCGCGGGGGAAACCCTGGCCTGCGGCACCGGTGCCGCCGCCGCCCTGGTGGCGGCCGTTTTAGGCGGGCTGTGTGACCGCACCGTGCAGATGAAATTAACCGGTGGCAACCTGGAATTGTCCTGGAACGCCGAGGACAACCACGTATACCAGTCCGGCCCCGCCGAGTATGTGTTTGACGGGGAGTGGCTGCTGTAAGCTTTCGTTTCAGCCAGGGGTCTGGCTTTCTTTTCGTGCAAAACTATGGCGTACATAACCAGGAGGGTTCATGAATCTTAACCATCATATCGCGGGGATGCCGGCAGGCTACCTGTTTGCGGAGATCGCGCGGCGCGTGAAAGAGTATGAGGCGGCACAGCCTGATTCACGCGTCATCCGCATGGGCATTGGGGATGTCACCCGCCCGCTTGCGCCCTCTGTGGCGCGCGCCTTCGCCGATGCCGCCTTGGGCATGGCCACCGTGGAAGGTTTTTATGGCTATGGGCCGGATGGCGGCTACCCCTTTTTGATTGAGCAAATCATCCAGCATGACTACGCGTCCCGCGGCGTCAGCTTGGGTATGGACGAGGTCTTTGTGTCCGACGGCGCCAAGACGGACACCGCCGCGCTGCAGGAGCTGTTTTCAGCGGATGCTACCATCGCGGTGACCGACCCGGTCTACCCCGTGTATGTGGATTCCAACGCCATGGCGGGCCGCCTGGGCAGGTTTGAAAACGGCAGCTGGGGCCGCCTGGTCACCCTGCCCTGCTCCTTTGAAAACGGCTTTGTGCCGGAATTGCCAAAGGAGCGCGTGGATGTGCTTTATTTGTGCTACCCCAACAACCCCACCGGCACCGTGCTGAGTAAAGCGCAGTTGCAGGTGCTTGTGGACTGGGCGCGGGCAAATGAAACGCTCATCATCTATGACGCGGCCTACAAGGCCTTCATCACCGACCCGGACATCCCCACCACCATTTATGAGGTGCCCGGCGCGCGTGAGGTGGCGATTGAGTGCTGCTCCTTCTCCAAAACCGCGGGCTT
>Ga0123334_1003038_pt1 | contig 18648 bp, 17 predicted proteins | sample BiotimSIPDNA_FD_89706 | JGI IMG/M metagenome (GOLD analysis project Ga0123334, IMG submission 89706) | Anaerobic biogas reactor microbial communites from Washington, USA - Biogas_R1 time_0 SIP DNA | ecosystem: Engineered > Bioreactor > Anaerobic > Unclassified | place: Washington, USA... | reverse complement strand
CTCCCCAACGCACCTGGGTCAGCTTATCGCGCCTGCTTGCGAGTGGCAGAATGGTATGGTTATAACTTTGCGCCATTCCATTGCCAACACCATACTTTTCGTAGTTTCCCCTTTCCTGATCTACAATCATTCGTGCTATCTCGGGTTTGTACTCCCACATCCAGCGAAAGAGCGTCGGACCAACGTTAAAACTGATCTTTCCAAAATTACCTGCTTCAGCGTTTGGCTCATAACATTCAGACAGAATCTTCTCATTCCAGTTGTCGAAAGGTTCTGCCCCTATTTCAGCCGGGATATAGTTTGATATTGGGTCTTCTCTTGGTGGTTGGTAGAAATGTCCGTGGATACAAAGGTTCATTTACTTTTTGAGTTTCCTCTCAAATAAGATAGTTTTGACTTCATTCGGACTGGATTAATTTCGAATATCCGGGACATGCTGTCCAGTTCACAGGTCCGGTTTTCTGCCAGGTAATCCATCCAAAACACGTTAATAGGAGGGTTTTTCATAGAGTTCTCAACCATTTGGGTGAAATAACTGTATTGAACAGGTGAGATATTTAAAAATTTAACTCGCTTTTTAATCGCATCACCGACTTGCTGGGCAATTTCACGATAGCTTAACTGTTCTGATCCGCCGATTTCCATGGTCTGATTCACCAGGTCACTGCGATCCAAAGACCAGATTAATGCAGTAACAAAGTCGTCAACCCAAAGTGGCTGCAGCAATGTTTTGCCTTCTCCTGGTAAGAAGAAGAATCCTAAAAATCTTTTTATCAGCCTGGCAATCGATTCGGTGAAATGGTCACCTTCACCAAACAAAAAACTTGTCCGAAAAATGCTGTGATTAACTCCAGATTTGCGGACAATCTCTTCCCCTCTCCCTTTCGCTTTTAACAGTCCATAGGCAGAATGGCGATCCGCTCCCAGGTGGCTGACGTATAAGAAACGTTCCACGCCTGCTTGCCTGGAAGCATTAGTAAGAATTTCCAGGTTGCGCACTTCGAGCCTGGCAAGGTCAGCCTTCGAACCTAACGCTTCTGCCCCTGCCAAATGAATAATGAAATTCACTTTATTAAGTGCAGAACGTAAATTTCCGACATCGTCCATCGAACTAAGGACAATGTCATAATGTTTTCCCTTTGGCAGGCTTTGGTGGTCAGATCCTGGATCCAACAGCAAACGGTATTCTAAAGAATTGGCATCTAACTTTTCAATCAGTTTTTTGCCAACAAAACCAGTGCTTCCCGTCACTAAAATCATGCCGGCTATTATACCAAACAGTTTGTTTCTGGCATATTACTTGCACATTTCGAAGTAGCAAAACTTAGTAAACGGATAGTGATATGGAAAAGAAAATTGGTTTTCATTACTTTCAGGATCTGGAACATTACCAGAATAAAGACCTGAAACTCTGGCAGCCGGAGCTCGAATCTCTTCAGGCTGGTTGGCTGGTGCTTAAAGCCAGTGCGACCCATGCAATTCCTGAGGATTTTATCCGTGGCTTGCTGGATTCTGGAATCCAACCCATTATCCATTTTGATTTTCCGGTCAACAGTGATGTCCGCCCGGAAGACCTTCGCATCCTGCTAAGCTCTTATGCCAAATGGGGAATCAAGCACGTTGTTTTCTTCGATAAGCCGAACATGAAATCAGCCTGGTTGCATGACACCTGGTCTCAGGGCGATCTTGTTGAACGTTTTCTGGATCGTTATCTCCCCTTCGTCCGCGTAGCTGAGCAAAACGGACTGATACCGGTTTTTCCTCCCCTGCAGCCAGGCGGCGATTATTGGGATTTATCATTCCTCAAAAAAGTGCTCAGCCTGGTGAAACAGCGTCGATCGCTTGATTTTGTGTCTAACCTGCATATCGCAGTCAGTTCCCAAACCTTCAATCATCCACTCAGTTGGGGCGCCGGTGGTAAGCGGAACTGGAAAGTTCCCAGACCTTACTCCAAAACTGACCTCGGAGAAGAAGATCACATAGGTTTTAACACCTGGCAATGGTATGCTGACCTGGTGAAGAACATTCTGGATATTGACCCAAAAATGTTTTTATTCTATTTTGGTAGCTCTGATATCAGAACCAGCGTTCTTGATTCCAGGGTCACCTTTGAAGAATTGATCGATTTCGCACTCAGCCCTTCAGAAGAAGCAGGACGGGTTGCTGACCAAAAGAACAATATTCTGGGTTGCCTTTTTTGGATTTTGAGTTCCAGCGAAGAGAAGAAGGAAGGAACAACCGCGTTTTTTGATTTGAGTGGTCAACCAAAGAATGCGTCAATACCAGCATATAAACAAAAACTTGAGCATACTCGCAAGCAGAAATCAGACTATGCAGTCTCAGACAAACTGGCTGAATGGATATACCCGATTGACCATTACCTATTGCTTCCTTCATATGATTGGGGCATTCCCGAGAACACTCTCGATCGAATCCGCCCAATCATACGAGAATCCAGACCGACCATTGGGTTCTCACTGATTGAAGCAACGAATGCGCGCAAGGTCACGGTTTGGAATGAAAATGGTGCCTTCAGCGTCCATGATATCGACATTTTACGTGAAGCTGGCTGCCTGATCGATGAACAGATCATCAACAGTGTCAGCATTACCGTATAGACCGAAGGAGAAATTATGAACAGTTCAACATCTTACGCAAAACCAAAAATCGTCGTCATTGGTCTGGGCGGTGGAGGTTCAAATGCAGTCAACCGCATGATCGAAAGTGGTATGCAAGGGGTTACATTCGTAGTCGCAAACACAGACGCACAAGCCCTTGCTATCAATCATGCCCCGAACAAGATTCAGCTTGGTCCTAAACTCACCCGTGGGCTCGGAGCCGGTGGCTTGCCAACCGTTGGTGAGTCGGCAGCAGAAGAAAGCACCAAAGAACTGTCTTCCATTCTCCAGGGAGCTGACATGGTTTTCCTGACTGCTGGAATGGGTGGTGGAACAGGCACGGGGGCAATATCAATCGCAGCCAAAGTTGCAAAATCATGCGGCGCAGTAACTATTGCCATCGTAACCAAGCCCTTCTCCTTCGAGCTTGGACGTCGGCAGACGAATGCTGCGACAGGCATTGAAAGGCTCAGAGAATACACCGATACATTGATCGTCATACCAAACGACAAGCTGATCGAAATCGCCCCTCGCGACCTGCCCTTGGAAATGGCTTTCACTCTTGCTGATGATGTCTTACGCCAGGGCGTCCAGGGAATCTCAGAACTGATCACCGAAACTGGGCTCCTCAATGTCGACTTCTCTCATATTAAAAATATTATGAATCGAGGTGGAGGAGCGTTAATGTCAATTGGAACCGGGAGTGGACCAAACAAAGTGCAAGAGGCAATTGAGAAAGCACTTCACCACCCGCTGCTGGATGAAATCGACCTGTATTCTGCTACCGGTATGATCGCAAACTTCACTGGCAGCCAGGACATGTCTTTTAAAGATGTCACAGATGCTCTAAAAACTTTGCAAGATGCAACTGGTGGTCATGCAGATGTAATTCCCGGAATCATTACGGACGACAGAATGGAAGATCGCGTCCAATTGATCTTAATTGTTACAGGAATCGGTGCACCAAAAGCAAATTTTATGCAAAGTAGTTATTCTGGTCTGGTTCAAAACCCGATTAATGAAATTCCACCTGTTGTTACCGATCAGGGACATTCTACAGATTCTGAAACTCTGGATGAAATTGGGCTCGATCAATATCCATCCCAGTCATTTCCAGCCGATAATTTGTCTGTTCCTGCTTTTTTACGGCGTCGGACAAGGAAGTAGCCATGATGAACACTGATGCTATTCGCAAAGTAAACGAAAAAGTCTACCAAAAATATATTAAGCTTTCAGGTAAAAAACCAAAAGTAAGTAAATTGACCTCCGGGAGCTACCTTCTGCTTTATTCCTTTAGTGACGAATTTCCTGGAGGGAAAACACTTTCCCAAACAATCAGGGTTGTTGCTGATGAAAATGGAAATGTTAGCAAGATATCTTCATCCAGGGGTTAACGAGATTTCCTATGACCGCCGATAGCTTAACATTGTCAAAATTCAAAACCTCTCGTAAGAGAAAAAATGGCAAAGGTTCAGATTCAGTTCCGGTTCCTGAAAAACCTGTTTCTTTGAATTTTGAGACACAGAGGATTTTCAATGCAAATAAAGCTTTCCCCGTGAATCAGATCATGGTCAATTCTTCTTATCCGGAGGAATTAAGCTTTCAACCGACAGTTAAAATCGGCTTTACCGATAACCACTCCGCGGCAATAAGTGGCGAAACTGTAAGAAACAAAGTCGGCAAAGTGGACTTTTTAAAGATCCAGGTTTTGATGCTTTTCACGATTGCTTCAATGGGTTTGTTGATTGGATTTTTTATTGCCTTCTTTATTTAAATTGACTATCCAATAAACCTTTCTTCGATGACAGAAAAGAGATTTTCTTTGTCATCGATTTTTGTTATTTCCAAAGTTTCTTCGTGTGATACAGCTTCGCCAGGAAGCAATGTCTTCCATGAACTCAAAAATTCCAGCTCAAACATGTCCTGGTCAAAATAGACCTCGCTATTAGAACCACGATCAGGATATTGTACCGGGTCATTCTGACTGTCTCGAGACGACTTGATGATCAGGTTTTTATCGAGCAGATAACCCAACTTTGGTTCCTTGAGATAAATCCCAATCTTTTGTTTGCTTTTACACAAGGGTTGATGTGCCAACAGAAATTTCTCGTGCCACTCATAAGAAGGATCTGCAAGGTTTGTGTATTCCCAGAGATTGATACTTTGACAAGCCTGAAAACGCTTTTCTTCTTCACTCTGAATTTCAAGTGGAATAATTCCAACTCCTCCAGGAGCAAATGAAGTAATTCCCCATGATGCAGTTCTGACAGGTTCCACCCCTCTGTTTACAATTTCATTTCGTATTATCACAAGATCATTGTTGTCGATGCTTAAATAGAGGTTTCTTTCCAGGTTGCTCTCATCTGTTGGACAAGTAAGTTTAATCAGGGCTTCTGTTGGGTTTAATTCCACCCTCACACTGCTGTTATCTGGCAGGTAAGAAAAATAGGGATCTTCAGGTGCCGCCCAGACCCTGTGCCCTCCATATAAATTCCAATTAAGATCGCCGACTCGTCCTGCCTGGCTTTCAAAGACCTTCAATAGGTTTTTTTCATTTTTAAATCCAAAATAAATAATCCTCGGTCCGACATCCGCCGTTGCAACAAGCTCGAGGGTCTCCGTACTTATCGAATAGCAGTTTTTCCAACCAAACATTTCTTTCTCTTTAATCAATGGGTTCATGTTTATAATTTTCTCTCGTTTTTTTCATGTATAATCTTATAATAACCGAATTATTACGAGGATTTTATGACCGTTTCAAGTAATCAAAAGCAATCGAACTACTGGAAAATGTTAGAGATCACGCCTGATGATCTGCAACACCTGACAAATCACCTCTTTGAAACGGAAGAACCCCTGACTATAACTGAGCTTGCCAGGGTTCTGGTTGCTAAAAGACTTGAGTCTATCCGGGCAGCCGAAGCATCGCGCGAAGCAGATGCTGGCATCGTTTATAAACCTGCCAATTCATATGAACCAGGCGACAAGGTCAGATTTCCGGAATTAGACGACCTGGTAGGTATTGTTCTTGAAACCCGAATCGGCATCAACCCTGCCATGGGTGAATTTCATGTTGTAAAGGTCGAATTTGAGGATGGAAGCCAGCGCGAATTCGCTTCTGAACTCAAATCTCACGAGCTTAACCAAAAAGATTACACAATAAAATCTTTAGCTGACCAGGATCCGCAAACTATAATAAGGGAACATGGCAAAAGCATCACTACAAAGTTACGTTCTGCCCTGGATAACCAGACCGATTTAATTCGAATCGGTTATACCTGGTTTCCTCACTCCTTGTTGATTGATCTTGGGGCTGGTTATCTGAATATCGCTGAAGCAATCCTTGATTCTATGGCTGGCGGACCTTTAACTATTGAACAGTTGATGGCTCAGCTCGAGATATCAGATGAAACAGAGAATAAGAATTTGCTCGCATTCTCGCTTAATTACGCGCTCCAGGAAGACCCTCGTTTCGATGAAGTTGGCTCCACCGGTAAATTTTCATGGTTCTTACGCCGTCTTGAGCCAGAAGCAGTACTGAGCATCCCTATTTACCTCCAGTCAGATAACGCCAGGCTAATAGATGAAAACTTGAGCGACGAGTTTTTCAATTTGCTATATGACCTGGATGATGAGTTCTCTTTCACAACTGAGGAAATTAATGATGCTGAAAAAGCAGAAAGCGTCAGCATTACCTTGACCTATCCTCATTGGCGGGCTGGTAGCATTCCGGTTACCCCGAGAACAAACCAGGTGTTACCGTCAGCACTCGAATCTCAAAATGTTAAAATCACATTTATTGACGAACAAACTCAATCACAAATTTCTGCCTGGTTGGTTCGACATCACAATTATGTGATCGGTCTGAGGGATTGGTTCCTAGAAAAGGGTGTAATCCCCGGAAGTGTTTTGGATATCATCGCGACTGATGACCCGGGAACGATGATCATCAGCCCGCATCGCAAGCGTGCCAATAAAGAATGGATTAAGACTGTCCTGGTAGGAGCTGATGGTGGTTTGGTTTTCGCGCTTTTGCGTCAACCGATTTCAGCCGGATTCAATGAAAGAATGGCAATCGCCATTCCTGACGTTGCTGGTCTTGATGAAGTGTGGAACACCCGCCAAAAGCAAACTCCTGCGCTCCAGACAGATGTCATGAGGATGATGTCTGAACTGTCAAAGCTAAATAACCAAAGGCATGTCCATTTCGTTGATCTTTATGCCGCTATCAATGTTATACGCCGTACGGCACCGATGGACCTCCTGGATGTATTGATCTCCAGTGATGATTTCTTCCATGTCGGCGATGATTATTTCCACATTTCAGAGAAGTCATAGGAGAGAGTATGGTCACCAAGGCAAGTTTGATCAAGCCAACAAAGAATACTAAGTTTCATATCGATTTTGACTGGTGGAAGTCACAGGATCGCAACTGGCGAAATGCTCTCGTTACTTTTTTTTGCCCAACTCATATTGAGGCTTTTGACGGACACGTCGATGAACTGGATATGGACCTGGTTGACCCTGAAACTGGTGAAGTGACTCAGGGTGATGCTCTGATCTTTACCCTAATCAATCACTGTGCCAAACAAGAAGACTTTATTACCGCCAACGCGCCGCTTGTTGATACAATTTTCAAAATTTTTTTGGCAAATAACAATCACCCACTGGATTCAGAAGAACTTTCACAGATTACCCATAAACCTGCAAACACAATTTTGAGCACTATCGGTTCAAGCAGGGTTTACAAAGGCATACGCCCGGTCTGATTCTGGTCGAACAACATTCTCAACATAAAAAGGTCTCATCTTTTTATGTTGAGAATGTTGTGTTTTTAATTATTCTATTTTTAGATTTCGCATTATAATCTATCGGCTTGCCCCCGTAGCTCAATGGACAGAGCACCAGTCTTCTAAACTGTAGGTTGTGCGTTCGAATCGCACCGGGGGTACCATCATTCTCTATCCTGACTTTTTCAATGTGTTTGATCGCAAAACATTATGATGATGTTGCTTATGGGAACTTCTTCAAAGTTGCAAACGTCCTTTATATTGAATTAATAATATGATTTAATATGTATTATTAGGAGGTTGAAAAATGAAAAACAAAACGATAATTATCTTTATGCTGCTGGCGCTATTCTTGTCAGCTTGTAATGTAAAGGGAGATACAACCATGACAACGTTAAACGATACCCACTGGGTTTTGGAACAAATAAACGGACAACCTGTTATAGAAAACACCTTACCTACCCTGTCTTTTCGCGGTAACCAGCAGTTCAGCGGAAATGCTTCTTGTAATAATTTTTTTGGGATATTCACATCAGAAGATAGCACTATCACTTTCAGCGGTATGGGTTCCTCCAAGATGTATTGCGCCGAACCTGCCGGCCTGATGAACCAGGAAGCTGCCTATCTGACAGCGCTTGAATCGGCAAAATCCTATCAAATTGAAGATGGAAATTTGCTCATTGTCGACGATGCAGGAGCCACCGTATTGGTGTTCTCTCCACAGAACATGAGCCAGGAAGGAACGACCTGGAATTTGATATCGTTTAACGATGGGCAAAACCTGACAAGCCTGGTGATCGATACTGAAATCAATGCTGAGTTCAAGGATGGCGTTGTTTCAGGTTCAAGTGGTTGCAACACCTATACAGGTGCTTACCAGCAGAACGGGTTGGAACTTTCCTTTGGCGATTTGGCTTCTACTTTGATGCTTTGCCAGGAAAAAGGTGTAATGGAGCAGGAGAGCGCATACCTGCAAGCTCTTGCCAGGGTTACACATTACATCGTCACAGGGAACCATCTGACTTTCTATGATGCCAACGATTTGATAGTGGCTCAATTTAGCCGTTAGTGACAAACCAAAATATTATTAAATTTACCTGATAGCACATAAAGAATAAAAAAGACCTCCTGGTTTCCCAGAAGGTCTTTTCTGTCGGGGCGAAAGGATTTGAACCTTCGACCTCTTGCACCCCATGCAAGCACGCTAGCCGGACTGCGCCACGCCCCGATAGGCAGTTATTATACTCTTTCTGACTTTTTTAGCAAGGGGTTTTTGCCCCATTCAAAATGGTTCCGTTATCTTTTGAAGATAATCAGTTTCCAGATCCAAAACCACAAAACTGCGTGCCTCAACTTTCTTTCCCCCTAAGGCACCTGGGTTGATCAAGCGGGTTTTCTTATAAAATTCATCCTTGAACTGATGTGTATGACCGTGAATCACGTAGTCATAGTTACCATCCATGATTGCATTTTGTAATAAATTGAACCTGTGTCCATGAGTAACAAAGATATGTTTATTGTCAATCGTTAATTCGAGGAATTCACCAGCACGGTTATCCGGACGGAACCAATTAATGCGCTCATCAATTTCAAACGGGTAATCTCCATTTCCATATACGCAATAAAGCTGAAACTCTCCCAGATAGTCGATCACATCTGCTTCCGTGAAGTCTCCGCAATGAATTATCGTCTTGATGCCCAACTCTTTTAATTTTTTCTGAGCTGCCTGGACCATTTGAATATTGTCGTGTGTGTCGCTGATAATACCAATTTGCATAATCACTCCATTAGAATTAAATTCTACCCGAGCATATGGTAAAATTCAGAGGAATTCTATTCTACCCGGAGCAAATTATGGCATCATCACTTGAACAAGGAATCGAAGCAGCCAAAGCTGGTCTGATGGAAGAAGCCCTTGCCCATCTGAAAGATGCCATTGTCGAAGAACCCGAAAACGCAAATGTCTGGGTCTGGCTTTCCGCTATCATTGAGGACGAAGATAAACAGACCATTTTCCTCAAAAAAGCTCTTGAAATCGACCCCGGCAATCGCCCTGCCCAGCGTGGACTTGCTTTTATTGAACGCAAGAAGTACATCCCTGCAAAACCAGGAGAAAAACTTTCTGATTACACCAGACCCATTGGAATTTTTAAGAACCAACAAGGTGTTAGCCCATCCCAGGCTGCTTCACACGTTGCTTCAGAAAACCCAATGCCCGAACAGGTTGCGGCTTCTTCAACTCCAGCTACCGGTACAAGCGAATCAACCGGGGTTGTTCAAACCGCCAAACAGCGCAAACCGTGGTTGGATATCTTGCTTTACGGTCTGACTCTCATGGTTTTCATCATCATAGGGATTTTGATTGGATCCACGCTGCTGAATGTCGACATTCCCTTTCTTTCACGCCCTCAAACAGTCCTTGAAACGCTGCCAGAAGAAAACGGCATGTTCCTGAAGCAAGAGGATCAATATCAAAAAGTGGAGATGTTTCAGGGCGTAATACCGGATGATCAGACTGGCATGTTGGTAACAACTGACACTACTCCTTCGATCGTTATGTCCTTACCCTGGGTCAACATCGATACATTGAAGTTACTTGATGAAAAAGACAATCCTGTCACCTTTAATGTCACCACTGCAGAAAACAACATTAGCATTATCGATCCAGTCGAAGAATTATCCCCAGGAAGATACTGCCTTGTATATCTAATTAACTCAACTCAAAGCCAAAATTTGTATTGGTGCCTTATAATCAGTGAAAACTAAAAGCATAATCAAATCTTTTCCTCCCTGGAGTGTTTCATGGAATTAAATACAATCGTTGAAAAGTCAGTCCTGGCTGAAAAAATCCTGTCATACCAGGTCTATTCACCATATATTGCCAAAAAAGCTCAACCTGGTCAATTCGTTATCCTCCGCCTTGGGGAATCAGGCGAACGTGTGCCCCTGACGATCGTTGATCACAATGAGGATGATGGCACTATTCGATTGATCGTTCAAACGGTTGGCAAGAGCACCGGTAAACTGGACGAAATTCCGGTTGGTGAAATTATCCATGATGTTCTGGGACCGCTTGGCAACCCATCAACAATTGAAAAATATGGCAAAGTCTGTGTGGTTGGCGGTGGGGTTGGAGCCGCAGTGGCCTATCCGGTTGCCCGGGCACTAAAGCAAGCTGGCAATGAGGTTACATCTATCGTCGGAGCTCGCAACGTCGACCTGGTAATTCTTAAGGAAGAGCTCGAAGCTGTAAGCGATCATTTTTTCATCACAACCGACGACGGTAGTTATGGTTATAACGGATTTGTAACCGGAAAGCTTCAAGACCTGCTTGATTCCGGGGAGACTTTTGATCATGTCCTCGCAATTGGACCGTTGTTTATGATGAGAGCCGTCAGTGACCTTACCCGACCTTATCAAATCCCGACAACCGTGAGTCTCAATACGATCATGGTTGACGGAACAGGCATGTGTGGTGGTTGCCGGGTCCAGGTTGGCGGTAAAACTCGCTTTACCTGTGTTGAGGGACCTGAATTTGACGGTCACCTGGTAGATTACCAGAGCATAATCCAAAGGAATCGTGCATATAAAGATGATGACGATTGCCGGCTCGATGTCCAGATTGCAGATTTGGATGATGAAGCCGCGCTTGCAGCCGTGGTCATCCATGAAAAACAACGTCAACATATGCCGGAACTACTCCCATCAGACCGGATTAGAAGTTTTGAAGAGGTCGCGCTGGGTTTCACTGAAGAACAAGCTCTCGCAGAAGCCGAACGCTGTTTACAGTGCCGAAGACCCCTGTGCGTTGAGGGTTGCCCGGTTTCAGTAAAAATCCCGCAATTCATCCAGTTAATCAAACAGAAAAATTATGTTGAAGCCGGCATCAAGATCAAGGAAGACAACTCACTTCCCCGGGTTTGTGGTCGCGTTTGTCCACAGTCCGACCAATGTGAAGGTGCCTGTATTATGCTCAAAAAGGGTCAACCGATCGCTATCGGTGCCCTGGAGCGGTTTGCTTCTGACAAACTAGCGGAGCACAAACAAGAAATTACTCTTCCAATCAAACCGGATTCACCACCCAAAGCGGCAATGATTGGCTCTGGTCCGGCGAGTTTAAGCTGTGCCGGAGATCTTGCAAAAGCAGGTGTCGAGGTGACTGTATTTGAAGCCTTCCATGATTATGGCGGGGTTTTGCGTTATGGCATTCCCGAGTTTCGCCTCCCTAAAGAAATCGTCAGTCAGGAAGTAGATGAGCTCAAAAAGCTGGGTGTCACATTTTTCCCCAACACATTGATCGGCTCTACATTCACTGTGGACGAACTACTAAAAGACTATGGTTTCGATGCCATTTTCATAGGTTCTGGTGCTGGTTTGCCGCGCTTCCTGGGCGTTCCAGGTGAAAACCTGGTCGGTATCTATTCTGCGAACGAATTTCTGACCCGGGTCAACCTTATGAAGGCTTACCAGTATCCCTTCGTCGATACACCGATTCACAACCTGCATGGCAAGCGGGTCGGCGTTTTCGGTGGAGGCAACACTGCCCTTGATTCTGCGCGGGTTGCCATCCGGTTGGGAGCGAAAGAAACATTCATTATCTATCGGCGCAGCGAAGAAGAAATGCCTGGACGCAAAGAAGAAATAGAGCATGCTATTGCCGAAGGTGTTCAGTTTGCCTATTTGCGCAACCCTGTCGAATTCATAGGAGATGAACAGGGCAATCTGACCTCGGTCCGATTACTCAAAATGGAGCTGGGTGAACCCGACGCAAGCGGACGTCGCAGTCCGATCGAAGTTATCGGTTCGGAACATGAATATCCCATCGATGTCGCGGTCATCGCAATCGGAAACGCCTCCAACCCAATTATTCACCAGAAAACACCTGCAATCGAAGTTAACAAATGGGGCAACATCATTGCAGATGAAAAAACTTCAGGAACTACAATGCCCGCAGTTTATGCAGGTGGAGACATTGTCACGGGCGGTGCTACAGTCATCCTTGCAATGGGTGCTGGCAGAAAAGCTGCCTCTTCGATGATCGAATACTTCAAGCAATCAGGCTATCAATTATGACAAAGATAACCTGTATCGGCGCTGGCAGTTATTCGTTTGGGCTTAGCACACTGATCACGCTCTTACAGAGCGAAAAGCTTGACGGAGCGGAATTGGCACTGGTTGACACTAACCAGGAATCGTTGGACCTGATCAGTGCCCTCGCAAATTGGTTGAATTCAGAATGGAACAGTGATAAACGAATAACGAGCCATTCAAATCATAAAACAGCGTTAAAAGGGTCAGATTTTGTCATCAACGCGATTGAAGTCCAGCCACGGGAGAAACTCTGGCGACAAGATTTTGAACTGAGCCAGATGTTTGGCATCCGCCAGCCCTATGCAGAAAATGGTGGTCCCGGTGGTTTTGCCCATGCTGCCCGCAACGTTAACAGCATTCTTGAAATCACCTACGACATGGAAAACCTCTGCCCTGACGCGCTCTTCATCAATTTCACCAACCCGATGCATCGCATTTGTTATCTGATTAATGAATATACAAAGATTAAAGTTGTGGGTTTGTGTCACCAGCTTGCCATAGGCTATGCCATGGTTGCCAAGGCACTTGCACCTGTATACGGGTTTACTGAAGCCGAAAGCTTTTTGAGCACGCATGCAGACCCTGCCAACGAACTGCCACAAAGACATATGGCATTTGTTGGAATGGAGAACTTCAAGATCACTGCTGCGGGATTGAACCATTTCACCTGGATGACTGCTCTGCAAGATCGAAGAAGCGGAGAGGATTTATACCCACTGTTTCGTGACCATTGGTCAAAATTATCAAAATCATTCGAACCGCTGACTCAAAAAATTTACAAAGTTTTCAACATGTTCCCTATTCCCGGGGATGAACATCTTGGGGAATACCTCCCCTGGCTGAGTTGTTCGCGAACCAACCCCTGGTTGAAATATGATCTTTCTTTATACGATTGGGACTATTACGATGAAAGCCGCGATCGACAATGGTTAAAAATCACAGAAGATGTAAAGAATAAGACCAATCCCAATCAATATCAGGCTTATTCTGAAGGGGCACTCGAAATTATCGAGGCAACTGTGACCGATCAACCCCTCTATTGGGAGGCGGTCAATATCCCAAACCAAGGTGCCATCGAGGGTTTACCCGCAAACGCAATCGTGGAAGTTCCCGCTGTTGTGAATCGAGAAGGCTTTCATCCACAGGAAACGTTCACCTTGCCAACTGGTGTGCTCTCTTTGCTGCAGCGTGAAGTAGCGACCAGTCAGCTCAATATTGATGCAGTCGTTCATGGGGATCGTCAACTTGCCCTCCAAAGCTTGCTGCTCGACCCGGTGATAGATGACCTTGACCAGGCAGAACTGATTTTGGAAGAAATCATTTCATCCAATCAAAAGTTTTTGCCACAATTCAACTAATATAAAAGCGAGAAAGAATGTTTGATCCAACAAAAATTGAAGTTTTCACTCAACCAGATCCTGAGGACAAAACCAAAAGGAAAACCATTTTCGAACCACTTTCAAGCCGTGGATTTCCCCGCTGGCTCGTTTTCGCCCTTGCGGCAATCGGATTGGTTTACATCCTTAATCCAACCTTTGGCTTAATCGAATTAATCCCTGACAATCTACCTATAATCGGAAACCTTGATGAAGGCGCTGCTTTCATGTTGATTATGTATGGAGTTATTGAGCTTTTAAATGGAAAAAGATAATCCCATTTAAGAGATTTAAAGTTGACGAAACCTGTGTTTTATAGTAAATTGAAAACGTTTATGGAGTCTTACAAACCAAGGTATTTATCCACGAACGAGATAACAAACGATTTATAAATGAGAGGAAGTTTTACAAGTATGTCTGAACGAGAAGTTGGAACTGTCAAATGGTTCAATGGTGAAAAGGGTTTTGGTTTTATTGCCAGAAAGACCAATGACAAAGATGTATTCGTGCACTACAGTGCAATCGTTGGCGATGGTTTTCGCACTTTGAAAGAAGACCAGGCTGTTGAATTCAGTGTTGTCGACGGGGCGAAAGGTCCCCAGGCTCAAGACGTGAAAGTTCTGGAATAATTCTTTGAACTAATTATTCAAATGGCTGTCCCTTGGCAGCCATTTCGTTTTAAACAAGCCAAATCAGGTTCAACTAAGTTGGTTACGATAAGATCACTTTATTCTCAGTTTTTGATCCGATGCAGTTCCAAATCACATAACCAGATTAATTGCGCTTCAATTCACGCATGATATCTCTTCGGCTTACACCCATGGTCCGTCCATACTGCTTGAATTGATAGTCCTCGTAATCAGACCAGTTACCGAGGAAAAGCTTCGGCTTATCATCCCCATCAAGTGCCAGAATATGCGTAGCAATACGGTCCAGGAACCAGCGGTCATGGCTGACGACTACTGCGCAGCCAGCAAATTCCTCCAGAGCCGACTCCAATGCACGCAGCGTGTTTACATCTAAATCGTTAGTTGGTTCGTCCAGGAGCAAGACGTTAGCGCCAACGCTCAGTGTTTTTGCCAGGAAAACCCGGTTGCGCTCTCCTCCTGAAAGGGTATTGATTGTCTTCTGTTGATCAGAACCGGTGAAATTAAACGAAGCACAATAAGCCCTGCCGTTGACAACGGTATCGCCCAGATGCAGATTATCAGCACCGCCAGTGATTTCTTCAAAAACCGTGGCTTCGGGATCGAGGCTGCGCATCTGGTCAGCATAGCCGAGCTTAACTGTCTCTCCCAAAGTAACTGTGCCAGAATCTGGCTCGATTAAACCAGCAATAATTTTAATTAAGGTTGACTTTCCTGCGCCGTTTGGTCCAATAACGCCCACAATCGATCCCGCCGGTACTGAAAGGTCCAGGTTTTCGAGTAATACGCGCTCGCCATAACCTTTGCTTATTCCATTAAGTTCAATGACCACATCTCCCAACCTCGGACCGGAGGGGATGTAAATTTCCAGGTCCTTACGCACTTTCTCTTGTTCCTGGGACAATAGCTTTTCATAAGCAGTCACGCGTGCCTGCCCTTTAGCCTGCCTGGCTTTAGGCGACATGCGGATCCAATCCAGCTCGTGTTGCAGAGTGCGTTGACGTTTGCTTTCAGTCTTTTCTTCTACGCGCAATCGTTCCTGTTTCTGCTCGAGCCAGGAAGAGTAGTTGCCTTTCCAGGGAATGCCTTCACCGCGGTCCAGTTCCAAAATCCAGCCAGCCACGTTATCAAGAAAATAGCGGTCATGAGTGACAGCGATTACCGTTCCCTTGTAATTGTGCAAATGGTGCTCGAGCCAGGCAACCGATTCGGCATCGAGGTGGTTGGTAGGCTCATCAAGCAGCAGAATGTCCGGTTCTTCGAGCAAAATTTTAGTCAACGCCACTCGTCGGCGTTCCCCACCAGAGAGCACTTTGATCGGTGTGTCACCCGGTGGGCAGCGTAAAGCATCCATTGCCAGTTTCAGATGGCTATCCAGGTTCCATGCATCGTGGTAGTCCAATTTTTCCTGCAGCTTACCTTGTTTTTCTATCAGAGCTTCAAAATCAGCTTCCGGGTCAGTAAAGGCTTCATTTATAGCATCATATTCTGCCAGAAGGTCAACTATCGGCTGGACCGCAGTCTTAATCACATCGATAACAGTCTCCTCCTCATCAAGAACCGGCTCTTGTTCCATTAAACCAACCGTATATCCCTTGGAACGAGCAATTTCACCGATGTAGTCCTCATCTTTGCCAGCCATGATGCGCAGCAAGGTCGATTTTCCTGAGCCGTTCAAACCCAATACACCAATTTTTGCGCCGTAATAAAAGCCAAGGGAGATATCTTTAAGTACTTGTTTGTTCGGTTGGTGGATTTTCCCAACCCTGACCATTGAAAAAATGACTTGTGTATCTGTTGCCATGTTTATCTCCTTTGACCTGATGGACTTGATTGTAACAAAGATTTCTTTAGGTATTGTTTAACACAAGAAGTAAACAACTGATCCACTCCACACAAGATAAAAGCAAGTGCGGGTTCAATATGTGAGCTCTTTGCTATCAACCAATCCGCCTCACCCCCGTCATCGCGAGCGAAGCGCGGCGATTTGCCTTTATTCCGTTTCCAAATCATTTTCGTTGTGCAGTGCTGGGCGGGTCTTGCTGAGTTAGGGAATATTGGAGTTCGTGATTGGGACCCGCCCGTACGGTATTGATACATCATGAAAATCATTTCGATTGAAAAATGTCGGTACGGCGGGTTCAGGACGTGAGCACTCTGAGAAACAAAGGATCTTATCCTCCAACCTTAAAGATCCTTCGCAACAGAGGCTCAGGTTGACAGATTTACATAACAGTCTTTTCTATTACAAGGGTCCGTTTCTGGATGTGAGCGTTTTGCCATTACACAGGATAAATGTACGGGCGGGTTCAGGACGTGAGCTTCGTAATTTCAACTTATCCGTCAAACCCGCCATAGACCACGACCCAAAATGAAGACCTTGCAGACCCAAATGTGGATAACAAAAAACCCCCGTTACAGGAGGTTAATTTGTCGGGGCGGACGGATTTGCCCTGGCTCCCATAGGGAGATCCGTCAACCTCACAAATCAGAACACGCTTCCTATCCTGGTTAAGCTAAAATTCTATATTAAACAAAAAACACCTCCACTACTGAAGATGTTTCTGTCGGGGCGGACGGATTTGCCCTGGCTCCCATAGGGAGATCCGTCGATCTCGCGGACTCAAACAAAAAGCAAATGTGCATAACAAAAAACCTCCGTTAATGGAGGTAAATTTGTCGGGGCGGACGGATTTGAACCGTCGACCTCGCGGACCCGAACCGCGCACTCTATCCGGGCTGAGCCACGCCCCGTGAGCCGTTATTATAGCACAATCGCAATTTTAAACGCGACTTTTATGGTCTGATAAAAACTTTTAAAACCCCGGACTGGCTTGCCCGGGAAAGAGCCTCCAACCCCTGGTCAAGCGAATAGACAGAATCAACCATTTCGCCCACCTGTACCAATCCCATAGCCAGTGCACGTAAGCCTGCCGGGTAATTACCACAGCGCGAGCCGACCAGCGTGATCTCATCCACCACCAGCTTTGACAGGTTCATCTTCACATCACCTGCAAAAGTTGATTTCAATACCAAAGTTCCTCTCGCTCTCGTTAGCGAGCGAGAAAGCTCGAAACCTTCCGGTGAACCTGTAGCTTCTACAACGATATCTGCCAGATCACCCTTGACTTGATCCTCATAAACTGCCCTGATACCCAATCCTTCCAAAATCAAGGCGGGTTCAGGTCGTCTGATGACCACCTTCAGGTCACAGCCGGTGTTTTTCAAAACCTGTGCAATTAACAACCCCAACCTTCCTGCGCCAACAAGGATCACCCTGTCACCCGGTCTCACCTGAACCTGGTCAAGGATCCTCAGAGCAGCTGCTGTCGGTTCAGCAAAAACAGCCAGGATATCCGATACCGAATCTGGCACAACGGTAAGGTTCTTTGCTGGCAACTTGCAATATTCAGCAAAAACACCGTTGTAGTCAAAAATTCCCAGTGTTCTGCGTTTCATACACTGGCTTGGCTCCTGGTACAAACAGCGTTCACACTCACCACAGCTGATGTTGATATCACCGATCACTCTTTTTCCAAGTAGACCTGGGTGACCATTATCATCTACTACTTCGCCGACAAACTCATGTCCCGGGATTCCTGTAAACGAATAATAACCTCTCAGCATCTCCAGGTCGGTCGAGCACACACCTGCAAGCAATACCTTTATCAGAACCTCATCAGGCTCCAATTCAGGTATTGATAAGTCAGTACGAAAACTCATTTTACGATCTTCAAGCCAGAGACCTTTCATCATCTTGCTCCTCGCCTGCCAAACTGCCTTTCGAGTAAACCTGCGCTCAGATGGATCATCGTTGGTCGTCCGTGCGGGCAAGTGCGCGGAGATTGGCTGGCTTCCAAATTGAGCAGCAGGATGCGTTGTTCAGCTTCAGACAAGCTCTGTCCGCCTTTGATTGCCATACGCTTACAAACCCGGGCTGCAATTCGTGCCTGTGCTTCGCTCAACAATGGTGTCTCATCTTCTTCAAAAGCTTCTACAACTGAGTGAATAGCTTCGCGTGGGTCTCCCCGGTCGATAATTGTCGGGATTGCCCGAATGAGAAACGTATTTGGTCCAAAATTTTCGATGTCAAAACCCAATTCGACCAAAGCATCCAGGTTCTCTT
>Ga0123334_1003036_pt1 | contig 18655 bp, 17 predicted proteins | sample BiotimSIPDNA_FD_89706 | JGI IMG/M metagenome (GOLD analysis project Ga0123334, IMG submission 89706) | Anaerobic biogas reactor microbial communites from Washington, USA - Biogas_R1 time_0 SIP DNA | ecosystem: Engineered > Bioreactor > Anaerobic > Unclassified | place: Washington, USA... | reverse complement strand
CCGTTGTGTCAACATAGTTGATTATTTCTTTCTCGATCTGAGCGTTCGCGTCGGTCACGGATAGCAGTCCGGCCAACAATAGGAATCCAAGGGCCTTTTTCATGGGTGGATGTGTTTTTTTTGGTGCCTGGTGGCTTATTTTTTATGGTTTATTGTTCTCTTTTTTACTTCAAAAATGGAACCTTCTTTTTTATACTCCAGTTTTTCGTAGTACTCGTCTACGCCTGACATGACATAGGCTGTAAAATCAGGGTAATCCTGATAGAGGCACTCCATAAGGCCCCGGCCGATATCCCTGCCTCGAAAAGCTGGCATCACCAGCAAATCACAGACAAACAAATACAGGTAACCATCGCTGAGGGAACGGGAATACCCACACAAGTCGTTATCCATGTATGCCACGTAGGTAATGGAGGTATCCAGAGCCTGTTTGTAGCGTTCGGTATGCGGCTCATCGGCATAATCCCAGCCTTCTTCGGCTTTGATCATGGCCATCAGGGATGTTTCGTCGAGGGCTTTGTTGTAAGGTCGTATAGTCATGGTTTGATGCTGTAGGGTTTTTGCTCTCTTGTACTCGATAAGGTGGGTGCCACCTCATTTTAACGTTTTGATGTTGAATCACTACCAGTTCTCCCTGAAGAAATTATTCAAATCATTAACAATCAACTGATTAATGTATTTGATATTGAACGATGTGGCTTCCACCATACTGGCGGCGTAGTTTTCCTGTAGTTTGCTGGACGTCACATTGGGCTTGTTGAGCGCTTCGGTCTCCCGCTTGGCGTTGTGGTTGCCGCTGAACACGGGTTGACCGTTTTTCTTGAGTTGGTAGGTTATGTTCAGTTGGGTCATCGCAGGACCGGCAATGTCGTAATAGTTGAATCCGTAAATAACAAAGAGGAAGTAGAAGAAACCTTCACTTTTGTAGGGCCCTTTGGCCTCGAAAGCATCGATGGAGAGGTCGAGGGTGTATTCAGTCTCGCTCAGGCTGTCTGCGCTGAATTGGCCGGAACGGTTGATTTCATTGATCAGGGAAGACTTGACAAAAGATGGTAGAGGCTCCAGAAAACCGGACTGCCCCAAGGAACAGGTGTTCTGAGCTTTCCAGTAGTGCACCAATACGAGGGGAACGTACATGCCTTCCTCTCGTACCACCGTGGTGCTTTTGGGTAGAAGGGCTGGATTAAAGGCTACGCTGTCGATGCGTACGATGATAGGACTCTTAATTTTGACCGGTCGGGTGTCCATCAGGTAGCGCAGTGTGTGACTGCGTTTGTCCATGGCCCTTTGGATGGATTTTGTCGAAGAACAGGCGGTGGTAAGTATAAGGACGATCAGGCAGAGGAGTGTCTGTTGTTTCATGGTAACGTTCGGTTATTGGTGGGTGGTTGGAGTTGAACGATGGATGCCTAGTGGTATCTGACGTATTTGATGCGGTTTTTAACTAGGATAGTCTGTTGTTCGGAAGTGGCATTGTCCATGGCCGTTTGATAGGCGGAGAAGATGGCTTGGTGGTCGATGGTGAGGGTGTATAGCTCGAGTGAAAGATGGTACAGGGCTCTAATCAGGTAGTTAATATCCAGGCTGTTGTCGCATTTTTTCAAGTAGTCTTCCATCTTGAAACGTTGGTTGGTGCTGAGCAGGTAGGTAAATTTTGCCAACAGCGCCTGTTCATCGGTGGTTTCGTCGATGTCCTTGGTCTTTTTGTCAAAAGCTGGTACAACCAGGCACCGTGTGAATACAAGATCTTTGTTGCTAAGTATCCTTTCTTTGAAATCGTTTTCAGTGGTAATCCGAAAATCCCTGTTTTCGCCCACAGGAGACAGGCTCGTGGTTAGAAACAGGAGGACAAACAGGAGGACGAGGAGGGGGTGTTTCATGCTGAGAAGGTATGAAAACCAAATCAACAAAAGGATTTTTAAATGGACAACAAATGGTAAAATGATTCCCGATCTGTTTCTCCGTAAGGTTTCTACCTTATGTTGCTATTGTTTTCTTCTACCCTGTATCGTACGATGTCGGCAATTAGGTCGTAAGGAATGGGTTGGTTAATCGGGAACTGTACTGAACCCTTGCCTTGTTTGTATTGAGATAGGGCTTCGCTGAAGGCACTGTGCCCTGAAGGGGTGGCATAAAAACCAATGTGATGCTCGAAAGCAGCAAAGTAGACCAATGGTTTGCGATGCGTTTTGTAAGCTGGCATACCATAGGCCATCGATTCTTCAGCCTCGGGTGCGTTGAACTTGATGATTTCCCGAATGCGGTTCAACACATCTTGTACAGAAACGGGGAATTGGGCAATGTACAGATCAACGGGGTTCATACTATATGTTAGCTGAGGTTCACTATTTGCTTCAGTGCCTCGATGGGCATATACGTGCGTTTGGCAGTGGCTTCGAGGTCGCGGCCTTCCTCTTCAAAGATGCGTTTTAGAAAAATAGGCATGGCTTCACCGACTTCAATCAGGTGGCGGTCAGGGTCGTAGAAACGGATGGTGCGTTGTCCCCATATTTCTGTATTGATCTCATGGAGAAAGGTTGTTTGATTAACCTTGAGCGTTTGATGGATTGTGTCCAGATCTTCTGTTTCAAAGCACAGTTCAAAGCGGGAAGGGGTATTCGATTGTGTGATGGCTTCCATACCCAGCGATTGGGGGATGATGTTGTCGGGGTTGATTTGCCATACGGCAAGCCCTTCTTTGAATGCGTAGTTCAATCCGCCATTATCCATGATGACGGTAAAACCAAGTACATTGACATAAAAATCCCGGGCGATGCTGGCGTCCTTGACAAACAGGACGGGGATGCAGTGGTTGAGGTTCATAGGCTGACTTTTTTTAGGTATATTTGACCTGATGTTACAACAAAGATAAACACAACATGGAATTCTCTTGTTCTATAAAGTGAAAAGATGCACGTCGGAAAAGTTGTAATAGGAATGTTGGTGCTTTTTCTGCTCACAGGTCGTGGCAAGGCTCAGGAAATCGTCATCAGCGAAGTAATGTCCAGCAATTCAACCACGCTGGCCGATGGTCAAGCTGAGTACCACGATTGGATTGAACTCTACAACACGACTGATAAAGTCATTAATCTGGCCGGTTATGCTTTGAGTGACGATCCGGATAATCCCCGCAAATGGACGTTTGATGACGTTGATTTTCCACCCCATTCCTATTTGTTGGTGTGGGCCTCAGGTCAGGATGTTCAAGCCGGCCCCTTATCGCCAAACAACCATCCAGACCTGCGTACGTGGTTTTCTGCCAGCGATGTTATGGTTACCAATCAACAACACGTCAGGCAGGATGGAAACGCCTTGAAGGTGACAAACTGGATGAGCCATGACGGAAGCAGCAAAGCCTGGGCTGACGAAGAAGGAAGACAACCGGAGTATGTGGCAAAAGGCATCAATGATCGTCCGACCATACGCTTCAATGGATCCAGCCATGTACTAAAAACAGATTGTGCCCCGCCTGCTGGTAATCTGGAAAGAACAATCATGGTTGTTGTGGCCAACACGCAGTTAGAGACAGCCAATCAAAGCAACAACAACCACATAGTACACTATGGGAATTCAAAACAGGATGAGGCCTATGGCATTGTGCTTAGCCGTCAAAAGGCAGGTGCCAAGATTGGCAATCATTACTGGAACAATACCTTTTACGGGCTGTTCAGTATGGACAAAGACCTCCACATCATTACAGCCTCCTACGATGGCGCAGCCGATCTTTTTCATGTGGATGGTCAATTTACCGGCAAAAATTTTGTAACCCTGAATACCAGCGCTCAACACCCCTTGACATTGGGAGGGCGTGTAGGTGGCACCCAAGAACTGTACGGAGGCGATCTGGCCGAAGTGCTGGTTTTTGATAAAGCGTTGAGCGCTTCAGATCGACAGCAAATTGAAAACTTTTTTGCCAAACGATACGACAAACCCTTGCAACTGGCTCATACGAATTTCAACCTTAGCGCAGGTGGAGAAGTGCTTATGCTTTCCAACAAGCAGGGTGAGGTGTTGCACCGATTAGACCTGCCTCCATTGCCAACAGATGTCTCTTACGGCCTTGACGGGCAGGAGGAAGGCTACTTCTCCACACCAACACCTGGAGGAGCCAATGGCCAACCTGAACTGTCCCTATTGGAACCCCCTGCTTTTTCCATGGAATCCGGTTTTTATACCGATGAAGCTACAGTGAAACTGAGCAGCCCTGATCCGGATGCCCTCATCTTATATACCCTGGATGGAAGTACGCCCGATTACGCCAACCTGGCAGGATTTCCCTACCGCATTAAGAGTGACTACAAGGAGTGCAACAAAGGTGAACTGAATCAACGGTTGTCCATGACCTATGTCTACCACGATTCGTTGGTCATCAAGCCCAACTATACCATCAAGGACAGTCTGTCATCCATTCCCACAAGCTTCTCGTCCTGGAAGGTGCCAGCCTTGCCTGTCAATACTGCGACTGTCGTCAGAGCCCGCACATGGAAGCCAGGCTCCATCCCCAGTATAACGGAGACCAAAACCTATCTGATTGATTCTACTGGCCTGAAACGATACAACTTGCCGGTGGTGTCCCTGGTTACCGACCCCTATCATTTGTTTGACTACGATACAGGTATTTATGTGCCAGGGACATATTACGATCAGACCTGTTCGATGAGCACACCAGATGCCAATTATAAGAAAGAAGACTGGGAACGGCCTGTCAGTTTTGAACTCCTTTCCCATACAGGGGAGCCTTTGTTCAAACAGGATGCAGGCGTGAGAATTCATGGGTATTATTCGACCAATCGGATGCGAAAGTCCTTGCGTTTGACCGCCAGAAAGACCTACGATGAAGCGACCTTGTTTAACTATCCCCTTTTCCCTGACCTCAAACCGGAAGCATCGACTGGAGGTGAGGAAGTCAATGTGTACAATTCATTTTTAATCAGGAATTCAGGCAACGAGTGGAACAGTAATTTGTTTTTAGATGCGATGGTGCATCGATTGGTAGGGCATGTCCCCGGTATGGATGAACAAGCATCCAGGCCGGTGGTCCATTTCATCAATGGTGTATATTGGGGCATCATGAACCTCAGGGAGAAGCATTCGAAGTACTATTTCGCCTATCATTATGGTATGGATCCTGAAGACGTCATCATTGCTAACGCCAGAACGGCCTCGATCAGCGATGGCTATGCGTATGAGTACAAGCGGTATGCCGATATGGAACAATTTGTCGGGAAAAACGATTTGACCATACCTTCAAACATGGACTATCTCACTACCCTAATGGATGTTGACAATTACCTGAATCATTTTGTGGTACAGATCTACATCAATAACACCGATTTTTTGGGAAACAACCGCAAATTCTGGCGAAAACGGACGCCTGGATACATGGCAGATGCCCCATTAGGCCATGATGGCCGTTGGCGCTGGATTTTTTACGATGCCGATCAAAGCTTTGATGATCCTGATTACAACCGTTTAGCTTATACCACGGTGAATGATTTCACCTCCACCCTTTTGTTGAGAAAATTACTGGAAAGGCAAGATGTCAGGGAATCATTTATCTCACGCTTCTGTGACCACATGAATACGTCTTTCAAGCCGGCCAGGGTAGTCGCCCTCATTGATACCATGGAGCAGGAGATGGCGCACGATTTACCTGAACACATTAACCGTTGGGGCATGCTCGACAAACAGCAACAGATAGAACCGCTCAAGGACTTTGCAAGGAGTCGGCCCCATTACATGCGTGAACACTTGAAGGCGCTGTACGGGTTGACCGATACAGCCCTGGTTACTGTGGCTACAGATAAATTGAAAGGAACAATTCGGGTGAACACGCTGCTCATAGACTCTCTATTGCCCGGGCTTGACAATCCGGTCCAACCCTATCCTTGGCAAGGCGTCTATTTTGCGAGTGTTCCTGTTGTGGTCGAAGCCATTCCCCAACCTGGGTATGTGTTTAGTCATTGGGAGGGTGATGACTCATCGACACAATCCGTTTTACGCCTGGATCCGGCAGGAGACCTGAACCTTGTCGCCCATTTTGTGCCTGAGAATACCATAGAACGTTCATTGTTGCATTATTGGCATTTCAACACTTGTTCTGGTGTGATGACAACCGTACCAACCGATTTTTCTCAGGTCTCAGGAGCCTTTTTGTCATACCCGGGTACAGGGTTGGGATACATGGACGAACGAAAACACAGGGATACCGATCCGGAGCCAGCCATGAATGTGAAGATGGAACAGACGGTGGGGACAGGTACCGTTCTGAGGGTGAGAAACCCCTCGTCAACGCGTCATTTACTGGTAGCCTCACCGACCTCTTGCTTCCACGATGTTGTGGTTTCGTATGCCACGACAAGAACGGATGAAGGGGCGACGCATCAATGCTTCCACTATTCGGTAGACGGGGGCTTGAGCTGGTCTATCCTGGGGGGTGCGTACCCTGTGCCTCAACTTGATACAGCCAGAGCAGACAAGGGCTATGTATTCAAACGGTTCGATCTGTCTCACATAGAAGGCGTTGCTGATAATCAGGCTTTCCAATGGAAAGTGACATTTGTAGGAGAGGGAGCCGATAATCTGTCAGGCAATACGCGCTTTGATAACATCAGCGTTGAAGGGGTGCCTGTCATGCCTACTGTCGATAAGCCCCTCGATCAAAAGGTGACACCAGGTGCGACCACGGAAGCCATCGATTTCTCCGGTTCACACCCCACGGCATTGTATGAATGGACCAATAACAGGCCTGACATTGGGCTGCCTGGTAAAGGTCAGGGTCCTATGGAACCCTTTGTGGCTGTTAATGAATCGGACAGTGCTGTTGTGGCAACCATTCAGGTCACCCCGGTGGTTTATGGGTTTGCTGGATTGCCTGTGTCGTTTACCATAACGGTGGACACCATGTCTATAGCCTCCGATCTGAAGGATGAAGCTATCGTGGTGTATCCCAACCCTGCCAGCGATGTTTTAACCATCCGTTTCAATATGGATGAGGCCAAGGAAGTAGATATTCAGCTGATTGATGCGATGGGACGTCGTCTTCTGTACATAGACAAAAAGGTCCTTCCGGTGGGCCATTCGTCAGTAACTTTGCCCGTTGCCGCTTACTCCTCCGGCCTGTATTGGCTGAGAGTCGGTTACTTAGGTGATGACAAGAGCAGGTGCAAGGCTCTTAAAGTCATGCTCAAATAAAGGCATCAATCGATGAATGGGTTATTTTGCTGTCTGCACCAGTATCTTTTCTGTCACCACTGCCCCCGAAGCGTACTGCTTGCGCAAGAGGTAGAAGCCAGCCGGCAGGTGGTTGCTGAGGGAAAGTTGCCTACCCGACAAGGTGTAGAGAGTGCTCGAAACAGGATTGCCCAAGGCTTCAGTAGCCGGTATGGAGGGTTGTTGAGGCAGGGATACCAAATCGCTGTCGCCCCACTGATCGGCCAGTCGACGGGCTTCTGCCGGAGTAAGGCCAATCACCGTACCGTGCCGTGGTGTGAAGTCCATGGAAACACCGCTGCTGACCAGGCTGAACGTTTCCAAGTCGGTACTTTCCGTGAATTCGTAGCGACCACTGGTGTACACATCGTACATCAGGATATACGTGTCCTGGTTGTTCAGTTTGAACACGCAGGCCCCTTCCACGGCGTCGTTGGTTTGGTCAAGGTAACGGTCAACCAATACGTACTCGCCTGTCAAGCGGTCGGAAACGGCTTTTTTGTAGCCTTTATCGGCGGCGTCTTCCGTCTTGAAAAAGAGGTGGTAGGAGCCATCCCTGTAGACAATGTCGCCGTCGATGGTGGATGTGCCGTTGTCAAAGAGGATTTGAGGCGCGGCCTCCAGTCCGGTGAAGTCGGCGTTGGCATAAGCGTAGTAAATGCGGTCATAGCTACCCGGTTCCGACGTTTTCATGGAAAAATAGACCATGTACTTGCCGGCTTGTTCGTCGTAGAAGGTTTGCGGAGCCCAGGCTCGGTTGATGGTGCTGAAGGTCGGGTAGAGGGCCTTGATGTCGATGGCACTGTGTTGCCAGTGAATCAGGTCGGACGATTTCATCAGCACGATGCCGTGGTTGCTGGTCCAGCCCAAGCTGGAACGCATGTCGGTCACCACCATGTAATAGTTGCCGTCGTGGCCACGCAGGATGTGGGGGTCGCGCACGCCGTTCATGTCGCTGATGGTGTCGGCTTTGACGATGTAGTTGCCCCCGTTCAGGGTTTTGTAGCTGTAACCGTCCTCGCTGAGGGCGTAGAAGATGTTTTCCTGGGTGTAGGCTGCGTTACCGGTGAAGTAGACAAACAGGTAAGCGGAATACCCTTCGTCGGGATTGATCTGTACCAGAAACTCCTTGGTGGCGGAGGCCGTACCTTTGGTGGCCGTCGCTGTGAGTTTGACGGTCTTGATGCCCTCCAACTTGCCTGGCAATTTAATGATGTTACCACCGTGTGTGAGGTAGGTGGGAGCTTCGGAGACCCAGCTGAATTGACTGCCTTCAAAGCCCTGGGTGGGGAGGTCGATCTGTCCCAGGTAATACCGCCGGCCGGTGTTGAGGGTCAGGTTGGCCAGGTCTTCGGCCAGGGCGGCTGCCTCATTAAGAGCGGGCAGCACGGTGACCGTGAAGGTTTTGGTTGATTGGTACTGGCCGCTGGTTAGGGTGGCGGTCAGCGTCAGGGTTACGGCCGGCTGGTTGGCGGCGGGTCGGGTGACGACGCCGCTGTTGCTTAAGACGGCTGGGTTGGACGACGACCAGGTGAGACCGACGTTGTTGCCAGTCGTGGCGGGCAGCAACAGGTTGTACCGCAAACTGTCCAGGCCGATGAAGCTGAGTGATGTTTTGGCCGATTCGACGGCCAGGCTGTCGTAGGCGTAGTTGAGCTCATTGAGCGTGGGGGTGAAGCTGTTCAGCTCCGTGGTGTCCAGCGCTCGGTTGTACACCCTGAAGTCGCTGTAGGAGGCCCCTTTAAGGTAGGCGTCACCGCTGAAGGGGGCGCGTCCCAGCCAGTTGTAGGAAGTGGCTGAGCCGATGTCGGAAGGCTTGAGCGAAGCATTGGCTGATTTGACGGCCACACCATCCATATACAGGGTGATGGTACCTCCCGATTGACTGAGGGCCACGTGGTGCCAGCGGCCTTGTTCGGCCGTCTTATTCAGGGAAACGTAGACGACCTCATAGCCCCAGCCGCCTGAGCTTTGGGCGTAACGCTGTTGGTTCACCCTGTAGGCAATGTAACGGCCTGAGGTCTGGGTGCAGGCTTCTCTGGTGGAAAAAGCCCAGGCGAAGTAGCCGTTGCCGGAGATGGTTTGCGCCGGATCAAGGTAAAGGTAGGTGGCAATGGTGAAATCGTTGAGGCTGTTGATCAGCTCACCGGTGCTCGCTCCCAGGTCGAGGTAGCCGTTGGCCGTGCCCAGGTGGAGCATGCCCTGCGATTGGAACGTCCCGATGGTCGCGCCATTTTTAAGACTGCCGTTGTAGCCGTTGCCGGTGACATCGGTGATGGTGGAACCGGTAACGGATTGGAAAGTGTAATGCAGTTGGAGACTGTCGTTCACGGAAGCGAACAGGGCCGCTGTCGAAAGGGCGGCAGTCAGAAGAAGGGCGTGTCGTTTCATGAGGCAAAGATAGTGTACTTTATACACGTATAGGTCGATAAATCGGTCAAATACGGGGGGATGCCTGCATCTCGGCTCTAAGTGTGGCGGCTGTTTCAAAAAGGGCATTCACCTGTTCATCGCTGACGGTGTCATCCAGGTTAATGCAACAAAGGCCGGTCAAGTGCGGATTGCCGCCGGCATCCTGCACCAGTTTGAAGATGGTTCCCTGGATTTGTTCCGGGGTCTGTCTGGCCAATTCGACGGGGCTGAGCCTGAGGTTGAGAAAGGTGTGAGGCAGGAACTCCCGCAGCATCTTGATATCACCTCCCCAGCCTACATCCAGAAAATCGAGGTGGGGGATTTTGGCAAAGCTGGCTGCCATACGGTGGGGGTCGGCGCCGCAATAATGGATGCCAAAGGGGCGTCTGGCGCTCCAGGCGATGTCGTAGGGTAGGAGGAATTGCTCGTAATCCTCGGCTGAAATCATGGTATGGCTGCACTCTGAATGCAAAAAAACGGGTTGCCTGAAATGCCGAACGCCCCGGTTGACGGAAATGGAGGTGCTGCCGGTCTCGGCTTCCACCAGGCGGGTAAAACGGTCGATGACCTGAGCGATGTGGCTGAAATAGACCTGTGTTTCATCGGGTGTGAGCATCATGTCCGTAAAGATGGCTTCTCCCCGAAGATCCATGGCCAGGTTGAGCACGCCTCCCCAGTTGACATCACCGGTCAAGTGACCGTAACGGTCTTTAAGATTTTCGCTTAGCTGTAGAAAGCGTTTAAAGGCGGTCGATTGAAAAGCCTCCTCCGGTCTGAGGTCAAGGGCCTCCCTGTGAGCTGGCAGTACCTGGGGTGGGTGATTGTCGCTGTAGTTGACGGTACAACCCAGCATTTCGGAGAGCAGAAAACCGGCTGCCAGGTGGATGGCCCCCACTTCAGGCCGTTTGTCGTTACGATGTTCTCCTAACCCGTACCGCCCCCAGCGTTCATAGAGCGCTTTCTCCATTCGCTGCTCGACCTCTACCCGTTTGAGGGGGTGGTAGAAAAAATCGTCGTCAAATGTGATGCCTTCGTGGGTGTGCCACCATTCAGGTGCCAGGACGATGTCGACGGGTAGTATCGGATGAGAGGTCAGGGTATTCATACGAAAACGGATTAGTGTTCCTTTTGATGGAAGACCACTTGAACGATGGGCGTGTTTTTTTGCTCAGGTACCAGCGCAATGCCACAGGTTTGCAGGAGGTAAGAGCGCACGTGCTCGGGTGATTCCAATGGAATGGTCAAGTGGTAATGGGCGGTGTCTGTCAACGCGTAATCAATCAACAGGTTTGTCTCGTCTTCCAATTCAGAGAAAGCCTCTTTCAAGGTCGTATACTCCATATCCAACATCGTTGATGACGTATGGATAAGCCCCTTTCTCGGTGTAACGATTTGGTTGGCAAGTTTGGTTGCATCCACGACATACGGTGTGAGGATTTCTTTTGATTGCTCCACGGTGTTGACCGTAAACCCGAGTCGTTGAGCCAACCGGCTGGAGGGACGGTCTGTCAATGCGCCAATGATGGCGGTCAATTGTCCGTTGGTGATGATGATGCTGTCGGGTGAAAATCCACAGCTGGATTGAGGACAACCTCCCGACAGGTTGGCAATGACATGGAGGTCGTAATCGGGGGTGTGTTGTTCCAACAGGGGCTTTTTCCAGTTTTTAGTCACCAGGCCGACAACGGCTTTGCAGCCCGTCAATGACAGGAAGAGGGTGAGTGCTCCAACTAAAAGTACGCGCCTCATGGTGCTGGGGTAGGTTTACGTTGGTACACCCGTACATAATCGATCACATACTCCAGGGGAAAGGCGCTGTCGTCGGGCTGGCCGCCGTTGATGCCACCGATGGCCAGGTTGAGCAGGAGGTAGTGGGGTTGACGGAAGGGGTTCTTGTGTTGGCCTGGCGCTGCGTTGAAGGTGCTGTCGAGGTTGGTCTCGTTTAGCAGTTCATTGTCCAGATAGAGCCGGATGAACTGTTCATCCCAGTCCATACGCCATAGGTGGAATTTGTCGGCCCATTGGGGATCTTTGTTCAAAAAGCGGCTGAATGGCACGGTACGGGTGTTCCAGTGGGCTTGCCAGCGACGGTCGGTACCCCAGGCCGTGTTGGCCAGGATGTGGGGCACGCCCTTGATGCGGTAGTATTCCATGAGGTCGATTTCCCCGCAGGAGGGCCATTCCATGGTGGTGCCCAGGGTCCAGATGGCCGGCCATGAACCGCTGGCGGTGGGGATTTTGGCCCTAACCTCAAACCGGCCATACTGGAAGGCTTTTTTGCCTTCGGTCTTGATGGAGGACGCTGTATACCTTGCTACGGGGCGGCTTTGACGCCAATTACGGCTGTTGGGGTCGTGGTTGGGGTTGTTCACGGTTTCCAATTTGCCGGTGATGGTTAAAACACCGTTGCGGCAGGTCGCGTTGGCGGGTTGGTACCATTGATGCTCTTCGTTGCGTACGAATCCGTTTTCATGGCTCCAAACAGTGGGGTTGGGTGGGCCATCCTGGTTGAATTCATCCTGCCAGACCAGGGTGTAGCCTTCCTGGTTGGGAGCCGTGCTGTTGACGGGTTGCCCTGTGGGGGTTGATTGAGCCTGGGCAAGGGCACTTCCTGTCAACAGAACGGATAGGAACAAGCCGGCAGATAGGCTGTGTGTCATCGCTATAGGGGTCTTGTGTTTGAGACAAAGCTAGGGATTTTTGCGTACCTTTGGCTGTAGTAACGGTGATAAAATGAAAGAAGTCTTCGTAAACTACCCGATTTTAACGTACCGCGCATCGTATCTCCTGCGAACGTTTTGGGTATTTGCCTGCTTGTTGATGAGTGTGTTATCTATGAGTGGGGCCGTCTGGTACGTTTCACCCACAGGAAGTGATGCTCAGGTTGGCAGCCTGGAGGCTCCTTTTGCCGGCATCCAGCGTGCCCAAACCGCAGCCCAACCCGGTGATACCGTGTATCTACGTGGAGGTGTTTATCAGATGGCCGTTTCGCAAGTGGCCCAATACAAAGACATCTGGGCGTATGTACATCTGATGAACAAAAGCGGGCTGCCCAGTGCTCCCATCCGCTACTGGGCCTACCCGGGGGAATTGCCCGTGTTCGACTTCAGCGCCATCAAGCCGCAGGGTTACCGTGTCACTGCTTTTCAGGTGGACGGATCCTACTTGCATTTTAAAGGTTTTGAGGTGGTGGGCGTCCAGGTGACCATCCTGGAGCACACCCAATCCGAGTGTTTCCGCAACCAAGGCAGCCACAACACCTACGAACAACTGGCCATGCACGACGGTCAGGCCATAGGCTTTTACCTCACCAAAGGTAGCGACAACCTGGTGCTCAATTGCGACGCGTACAACAATGCCGATGTAACATCGGAGGATAAAAAAGGTGGAAACACCGACGGTTTCGGCGGGCATCCGGCCAAAGGCAGCGTGGGCAATGTATTCAGGGGCTGCAGGGCCTGGTTCAACAGCGACGATGGCTTTGATTGCATCTCCGCCGCCGAAGCCATGATCATTGATCAGTGTTGGGCCTACGGTAATGGGTATACCCCGGCTTACGTGAGCATGCGGGATGGTAATGGCTTTAAAGTGGGTGGTCATGGGGCGGCCCCCACCTCCATCGACAATTTGCCGGCTGTGATTCCTTCGCACACCGTGACCCGTTGCCTGGCCTACCGCAACAAAGCCAATGGGTTTTACGCCAATCATCACGTAGAGACAGGTAATACCTGGTTGAACAACACGGCCTACAAGAATAAGGTGAATTTCAATATGCTGAGTCAACGCATCGTCTATCCGGGCACAGATTCTGCGTATACCGAAGACGTCCCTGGTATCCGGCACATACTCCACAACAATCTGTCGTACAGCCCAGTCAGTGCTCATGTCAGCAATATGGGTACCAGTACAGAAACCCATAATAGCTTTTCGGCCGGGATGAACCTGTCGTTGGGTGCCGGCGATTTCGAGAGCGCTTTGGAAACGGTGCTGATGGCCGGCAAACGCCAGGCCGATGGGGGATTGCCCCTGATTGGCTTTATGCGACCCAAAGCTGGTGCTGATCAGGTGGATAAGGGGATGGACGTTGGCTTGCCTTTCAGTGGTACGGCGCCCGATCTCGGTGCCTTTGAATGGGTGGATACCTCAACCGTTTCCAAGGACGTGGTGTATGATGATCCCAACAGCGGGGTGCAAACATCTGACGTGGTACCGTTTTTTGTCAAGCTCGATGGAGTGGGTGTCCAGGTATATCTGAATGGCTATGAAGCGATGCATCCTGCGAAAGCCCGGCTTTACGATACCCTGGGCCGCCTTTGCCTAAACACCAACTTTCAGTCCGCCGACCAAATACTCCGAATGACTTTCTTGCCGGCTGGTTATTACTTACTGCGCCTGGATATTGACGGTCAGCCCTACACGAGCCTGATACCTTGGTGGTGACTTTGCTTCCTTGAAAGCATTGGATACATTGTTTATCTTTGTTTAAGTATGAATAAATCTATGAAACCCATCACTCGCTCACTTCGCGCTTTCAGAAAGTCAAGTCTGGTGCTCGTCCTATGTTGCTTGTTCTCGTGTCAACAAACGAAACAGTCAGCACCTGAACTGTCTGATAATAAATCCTCAACACAACAGTCTCCCATTGAGAAGGCCAGACAAGTGCTCGTCCATTATTGGGATACTGTTGCTCTAACTGATTCGATGGTGGCAACCCATCCGGAAGTTGGCGAACAGGCGTTTGCCGATTATGTCCTGTTGCTGTGGAATGTGCCGCCCGAAGTGGCACAGGAAGGGCTTCGTCAGTTTGTTGATAAATTGGTGCCCAGCGACAAGGTGTTCTTGTTTTACAAGGGCCTTTTCGACAAGTATTTATATGATCCCAATTCTCCTTACCGGCAGGAGGAACTGTATGAAGCCTTTCTTCAAGCAGTGATTGATCAACCCCAGTTGGACGATTTGTACAAAATTGGTCCCCGTGAATTGATTTCCCTGGTTCGGAGGAACAAACCGGGCACGCTGGCCACCGATTTTTCGTACACGCTATCCAATGGCACCACAAAAAGGCTTTACGGTTTAACGACAGAATTTGTCCTGGTGTATTTCAACAATCCTGACTGTCACGAATGTGCCGTTGTCACCGAAAAACTGCAAGCTTCACCACGTATCCGTAAATACCTGACAGCAGGTCGCCTAAGCCTTTTGAGCCTGTACACCGATGAAGATCTGGCTGCCTATTGGTCAACCCTCGACAGTAGGCCGGGAAACTGGATTAATGCCTACGACGATAAGGCCGTGGTGAAAAATCAGTCGCTCTACGATTTGAAGGCCATTCCTGCCCTTTACCTGTTGGATAAGGAGAAAAAAGTACTCCTTAAAGACGTCACGTTTGAGGCGTTGGAACAGTATCTAATGGTTATGGAAAATAAACAGTATCTTTGATACTAGATAATAGATATTATTGTATCTAAATCACTTGGTTTATGTCGAAATAAGATACGAATGTATGCGATTGCTTTACGATTTTAATCTCGATACGGTCAACGATTTGTTGGTTGTTTTGGCCGATCATGTGAAAAAACGCCGCCTGGAGAAAGGACTATCTCGGGAAGCTCTTTCAGCGCTCAGTGGTGTTCCAACCCCAACTATTGCCAAGTTTGAACAAAAGCATACCATTTCATTGGGTTCATTTGTGGCATTAGCCAAGGCTTTAGGTTATACCAAGGCACTAAAAGAACTGCTTTCAGAGCCGATTTTTAACACCATGGAGGAATTGGAGCTGATTAACAAGAATAAAAACAGGAAGAAAGGCCGCCATGAAATGGGTAAATAAGTTGACTGTGATGTATCACGACAGCATTGTTGGTACCATCAGTATGACGCCTGATAACCAACTTTGTGTCTTCCAGTACGATAAGGAATGGTTGGCAACTGGATTTTCCATATCTCCACTGGATTTGCCCCTGAAAACGGAACTCTTTGTGGCCAAAGACGAACCATTTTGGGGAAATTTCGGCATTTTCGAGGACAGTTTGCCCGATGGTTATGGCCGTTATCTTTTAAACAGGCTTCTGAGAAAACAGGGTATTGACGATGCGCTGTTGACGCCGCTTCAAAGGCTTAGCATTGTAGGCTGTTCGGGAATGGGGGCTTTAACCTACGTGCCAGAATCATTTGTGGGGGAGTCGAAAAAGCTGCCTGAATTGGACGAACTGCAGAAAATGGCACTGGACGTCCTTTCGGAAAAATACGAGAATGATGATAACGAGGATGTGTTGTATTTTAACAGCGGTAATTCAGGAGGCTGTCGTCCGAAATGCCTTTACAGCGATGCCGAAGGATCATGGCTTGTAAAGTTTCGACATATCTACGATCCGGTAAACATGGGGGAAACAGAATATCTGTATAACAAGATTGCTCGCCAATGTGGCATCATGGTGCCTGATTTCAAACTATTGAAAGGACGCTATTTTGCAACAGAACGGTTTGATTTGGAGAACGGCGAAAGAGTGCATGTTGCCACCGCTGGGGCCTTGCTCAACGAATCGATCATTCAACCAAAGCTTGATTACAATACACTGCTTCACTTGACAGGGTTTTTAACTCAAGACCCGGGACAGGTAGAAGAAATGTTCCGGCGTATGGTTTTCAATGTGTTGACCGACAACAAAGATGATCATGCGAAAAACGTGGCGTTTATTTGTCGGGATGGTGTTTGGTCGCTGGCTCCAGCCTATGATTTAACCCTAAGTCGGGAAGGCTATCATGGTGAACACGCCACATCAGTCAACAACCAAGGCAATCCACGTATAGAAGACATGCTTATCGTGGGTGAAAATATCCGAATCCCACGTAAAAAAGGGTTGGTAATCATACAACAAATCACCGAAGGCTGTTCAGAAATTCTGTCTAAGGACTATCGACCTTGACGTCATGTCTGCGATTGAGCGAAAAGGGCGGCCCTCGCAGTGATTAAGGCCTTGTACTTCTGCTGCCGTTCAACACTAAGAAAAGAGTACTCGATCCATTGAACAGCCACCGGCAGCCATTTTGTAACGTTTCTGTAAACGCCATCAAGTTGTTTTGCTGTAAGCCCGAGCACGTGACCAAGGCGGTCGAAGTAGCCTTTGTTGAAATTGCTTTTTTTACCTCCAAGCAGCAGCGCCGTGTCTTCTTTATCTTTGGGCAGGATGAGCTTGACGTTCAAGAGGTCATAGGCCGGGGAGAGTATCTCCCAGCGTTTCCTTCGTGCCTTTGTATTTGTCGGATAATTCAAGGATCTGCAGAAAATCAATCATATGCCTTTTACTTCCATCCTCGTTTCGGTCGATTCGTTTGCTGATGTAACAGCGTTCACCTGACGCAAGACGTATAAGGTTGGACGGTACAGTGTCAATGCCAAAAAGTCCGGCCAGTTTCATGGATAGGTGTTCGTTTTCTGGTATTTCTGGGTAGTGTTCCTGTTGAGGATGCGCACGCACATAGGCTTCGTCGTACACAAAATGGAACATGCCACTGTCCTCCTCCGTGAGGATGCCGGCCCGCTCGTTGTTATACTGTATGATTCCTTGTCGCATGGGTGATGTTGATGAGGCCAAGTTCATGACCAAACATTAATAACACATGGTTGACCTTCTTCAGGCTGAGGTTCTCCTTCCCTTGCTCAATTTTTCGAATCACGGTGAGGGCAACGCCGGCTTTTTCGGCAAAAGCTGCTTGGGTGAGATGAAGTTGTTTTCGTCTGGTTTTAACGAATTCGGATAAGGCTCTCATAGTATATGTTTTTGCATACAAAGATATTAAACCCGTTGATAATATATGCAAATCAGTATAAAAACAGCCTATTTTAGTTGATTATATGCATTTGAGTATAATTCCGTTGGCTCACCCATTACATTGGTAAAGAGTGAGTCTGTCATTATTGCTTGTGTGATTCAAGTTTAGTGAGTCAACTTTTTTTAGGGAAATACAGTCGTTCTTAGCCTTGCTCTTTGTGATGTCTATGTAAACAAGGATGGTCGTGCGTTCATTGTCCAACAGCTTCATAAACCGGATCACCGACAGATGCCGTATCTTGTTGTTTTTTGAATAAATGCTGATGGAGTAGGTCTGATCGATCTCATCAGGGTTACGAACACGTTCCCTTTCCAGTTGCGCCGCATAGCTCTCCGGCGTATGCCGCCCCAGAACAGTCACGTATGTGCATTCTTCCAGGCAGGGCAAGTTGAAATACTCCAGAAATAACCGATTGGCAAAGAGGGTTTTGCCTGTTTCGTTGACCAGCTGAATGGCTAGGGGTATGTCTCCAAACAGGGTCTCCAGAAAAGTGTTTGAAGAGGTGGTCTGAACGTACTCCACAAATCGATTTTTCAAGGAAGACAGTCGTTTCGCCATGGTGTCAGTTTGAATGGTTGAATGTATAGTCGTTTTCGGCTAAGGCCTGTTCCTCAGCAGCAGCTTTTCTTCTTCGTGTTTCAAGGTCAGGTTGGCGCCGTCTTCGTAGGAAAGGCTGATGAGGCCGCGTGCTTGTATTTCCATCAGCAGGGTGCCTTGAGCCATTTTCCAGACGGCCATCCAGGTGCATTTGCCACCCGTCAGGGCCTGCAGCTCTTTGCCGTCGCCATCCGAGCAGGGGGGTTGGAAGGTTTGGTAGGTCTCCGCAAAGCCGTATTGGCTTTCCAGTTGTTTCTGCAACAGGCTGAAGTTGGTTTTTAAGGATAGCCACGTCAAATCCTTGGGCAGGGCCACATGAACCTTCCAAATGGTTTGGGTGAGGGGCGTGGCCAGCAAGACCACCTCGCAGTCGCGACCGAGGTGGCGCCCCTTCAGGTAGATCATGTTCTTGTCTGTTTTGAGGTGAGTGAAACCTTGGGCCATCAATTTGCCGGCCATCTCTTCGACGGTGCCGGTCAGCGGCAAGTTGTTGAACGTCATGCGGCTTTGGGCCCGCAGCAAACCCGGCATAGTCAAAAGCAAAAAAAGGAGAAAGAGCGTTTGTTTTTTCATAGAATCGTTGTCAATTGTGTTATATTTT
>Ga0123334_1003032_pt1 | contig 18677 bp, 12 predicted proteins | sample BiotimSIPDNA_FD_89706 | JGI IMG/M metagenome (GOLD analysis project Ga0123334, IMG submission 89706) | Anaerobic biogas reactor microbial communites from Washington, USA - Biogas_R1 time_0 SIP DNA | ecosystem: Engineered > Bioreactor > Anaerobic > Unclassified | place: Washington, USA... | reverse complement strand
TCGTCGCAAAGTCCGCTTTGCTCGCAAGCGAGAGGCCCTTTCAGGGCCTCTCAGCTTTTTCGCCTCGCTCCCGCGCTCCGCATTCCCGAATCAGGCTATTGGCAAGCAGACACGCGCCTGCGGTGGCGTCGTTTGGCCCGGCGAAGATTATTCTGGCATCGGGCCAGGCTTCCGCTATCCTGGCCAACAGGCGTCTGCGCAGCAGGTTTTCCTGTGTCAGCATGCCCCCGGCCAGGGCGATGCGATGCTCTGACAGCGGAAGAAGAAAGCGTACATTGTGCAGCAACTCGAAAAGCTTAAGCGAAGCTATATCAACGATATCCATGGCTAAGGCATCCTTTTGCTCCGCAGCCTGAATAACAAGCGGCGCAGCCGCTGCCACCTTGCTTTTATCAAACCTTTGGTGGAACCAGTCGATCAGCTCATGTTGCGATTGCAAGGCGAAGTGACCCAACAGCCTGTCCAGCATCCGGGTGGGCAAGTCGCGCTGCTCCAAACTCTTAAAGCCGCGCCTCACCGCTTCCCAGCCCATCCAACAGGCGGAGCCCTCATCCCCCAGCATATGCCCCAGCCCTCCGGACCGGACCAAGCCGCCATCTTTATTCCGCCCCAAGGCGATGGAGCCCGTCCCCGCGATAAGCGCATAGCCCTCCAGGCTCTGTAAGGCTCCTGCAAGCAGGGCTTCGCCATCGCCGCAAACCATCACCGGACACGGCAGAAAAGAGGACAAAAAGGTTCGGAAGACCCCTTGTTCTTCTGGCCGTCCCAGCCCTGCGGAGGCGAGACATCCGCAAACCAAATCGCTTTGCGTGAGACCCGCCTTCAGGCAAACCCGCCCAAGCAACTGGCGAACATTGCTTTGCGCCGCTTCCAAACCGATGCTGTGCAGATTGGTGGGGCCTCCGATTGCCTGGCTGATCACCCGCCCTGTCCTCACTTCAAAAAGCATTGCACGAGATTTTGTGCCGCCGCCATCAATCCCAAATCCAACGCGCATAGGGCCTCCCCATCGCTTAATGCAGAAACCTTAGCAACTATCACCAGGGCAGTCAATAGCCTTTCAGAAAATAATTTTCATATATTTTTTGTTTTTAAAGAAAAAAACTTGCAATAAACAATTTTAGCGTATATACTTGGCGCACACACAGAAGGTACATCGGCGAAACCGAAGCGGCAGCGCACGATTTGGGCTACAACACAAGGCAGCAGAAACAACAGCCATGCAGCAAGAGAAGCCCAGGCGCCATTTTCCAGCATCAGTTCCAACAACAGCTAAGAGGGTGATGAGGTATGGATGATTTCTTGGTTCGCTTAATCCAAATGCAAGACCAGCTTCCCCCTGCGCAGCAAAAGGCTGTCAGCTATTTATTGCAGCACAAACAGGAGATGTCCGGTCTGTCAATCAACGAAGTGGCCCACGCCAGCGGCGTCAGCAGCGCTACGCTGGTCCGCCTGGGCAAATTGCTGGGCTATAAAGGGTTTAAGGAGTTTTCCCTGGCTTTGTCCATCTCTGCCGCCACCACCCAGGTGGAGCGCATCGCCTATGCGGATATACAGCCAGGCGACAACTTGCACACCATCATCTCCCATGTCACCCAACACAATCAGACCGCCATCTCGGACACCATCAGCGTGATGAATGAGGATGACATTGAAAAAGTGGTGCAAATGATCCATCAATCAAGGCGTGTTGATTTTTATGGGGTGGGCATGTCGGCCCTGGTCGCCCAGGACGCGCAGATGAAGTTTCAACGCCTTGGCAAGGTGACCCAGGGCTCTTTGGACCCGCACATGCAGGCGGTGACCGCGGCCAGCCTAATGCCCGGGGATACGGCTATCCTCTTCTCCTATTCGGGTGAAACCGGGGATATCCTTGACACCATGGCTGCAGTGCAAAGGGCGGGCGCTTTTATGGTCTCCGTCACTTGCGTTGGAAAAAACAGGCTGAGCCGTCAGGCTGACATCTCCTTATATGTCGCGGCTTCTGAAATGCTTGTGCGCTCAGCTGCCATGTCTTCCCGCATCAGCATGATGCATCTGATTGACATCCTCTTCTCCGCTGTAGCGGCCAGAGGCTATGAGCAGTACAAGCCCTTCCTGGACCGCACCCACCTTGAGGGCCGAATCAAGCGGCGTTCGCTGCATCGAAACAGTAAGGATGGTGACTTGGTTTGAGCGATCATATGGCCAGTTATTTAAGCAGCATCCCCACAGAGCAGGCGCATTTGAAAACAAGCGGGCTTGACACAATGAATGGATATGAAATTGCCAGCTTGATGAACAACGCGGATGCGCAGGTTCATCTGGCAGTGCAGGCCGCCCTGGCCCCCATTGGCGAGGCCATTGAGCAAATCGCAAAACGGCTGCGCATGGGCGGAAATCTGATCTATATCGGCGCAGGCACCAGCGGGCGATTAGGCGTCCTGGACGCCAGCGAGTGCCCGCCCACCTTTGGCGTGCCCCCTGAACGGGTGCAGGGCATCATCGCCGGGGGCGACAGCGCGCTGCGCCACGCCGCCGAAGGCGTGGAGGATGACGCGCCTATGGGACGCCGGGATCTGCTCAACGCAAAAATCACAAATAAAGACACGGTGGTAGGCATCAGCGCAAGCGGCTATGCCCCCTATTGCTGCGCCGCCTTGGATGCGGCACGCGAAATCGGCGCGCTGGCCATTGCCTTAAGCTGCAATAAAGATACCCCCTTGTCAAAGCACGCGGACATCGCCATCGAGGTGGCCACCGGCTCGGAAATCCTCATGGGATCAACGCGCCTCAAGGCGGGCACAGCCACCAAAATGGTTCTCAACATGTTATCTACCGGCGCTATGGCGCGCACCGGAAGAATATACCAGAACTTAATGGTGGACATGAGCGCCACCAATTTCAAGCTGAAGGCCCGCGCTTTACGCGTCATCCAGCAGGCCACCGGCATCCCGCATGACGAGGCCGAGTTGTTGCTAAGCCGCGCGGAGGGGCAGGTGAAGACCGCCATCCTCATGCAGCTTGCAGGCGTAAACAGGCAACAGGCGGAATGGGCGCTGCAAGAAGGCGAGGGCAGAATCAGCAAAGCCAAAGAAATGCTTCAGCAATTAAGACCGTAACGATGCGCCGCTTGGCGTAAATTGGCTTGCTTTTACCGTGCGATATGTCTTCTTCACTTCCGCGCGTCAAGCCAGAATTTCAGAACATTTTCTCATCCTCGCCGGCTGCTTTAGAAAGGGTTGATCACCATGCATTAGACAGGGCTTGATTTCAAATCTGGCGCTAAAAGAAAAAATCCGGAATAAGGAGATCGTTATGAAAAAATGTATCGCGTTTCTACTGGTTTCTTCCCTGTTGATGGCTGTTTCAGGCTTGATGCCGGCCGCGCTGGCCGCAAGCCCTATGACCCTGAAGGTTTCCTATGCGGAGTCCCTCAACGATCCCAAGCATACGGCCATGGTGGCATTTAAAGAGTATGTGGAAGAACAATCAAACGGCTCACTGGCCATTGAGCTTTATCCCAGCAACGAGCTTGGATCCAATGCGGATGTTGGCGAACTGATCTCAAAGGGCGCCAACATTATTCTCAGCAACGCGGCTGACGGCCTTGCGGATTATGGCGAGCCCAACCTGACCGCCATCGGCATCTTCTACACCTTCCAGTCGCCCGAGGAGGTGGCGCGGTTCGTGGAATCAGATCTGTATGAAGAGATGAGGTCAAACCTCGCCCAGGAGGGCATCACGATCCTCACCATGAACTGGGTGACCACCCCCAGGCAGATCATGTCAACCAGGCCCCTGGCTTCCTACTCCGATCTGGAAAGGGTTCTGATCCGCATTCCCGCCTCCACCTATGCGACATTCTTTGCGGCCGTTGGCGCCTCCCCCGTTTCCATGACTTTTGGCGAAGTTTACACCAGCCTCTCCTCAGGCATGATCGAGGCGGTGGAAGCCCCGCTGGCAACGCTGTACACCTATAGCCTTCACGAGGTGGCCAAATACATCCAGATATCAAACCACGCCCTTGCGCCCGCGCTCCTGTGCCTCAGCACCGATATTTTTAACTCCCTAAGCGATGAGCAGCAGCAAATCCTCATGGACGCTTCCCAGATGGCCGGAGACCTGTACACAAAGTCTGTGGCGGACACCACCGCGGACTACCGGAAGCTGCTTGAAGAAAATGGCGTGCAGTTCATCGAGTGGTCTGAAGAGGATCTCCAGAAAATGGCTTTGGCAGCCCAGGAGGTCTATGCGGCATACCCTGAAATGGATCCGGACATTTACGATCGCATCATGGACGCAATCGGCAAAGGAGACTGATAAAACAAGATCAGGCCGAGAGGTGCTGGCCCGACCGATTGTCGGGCCAGCACGGATAAGGAAGGAAAAAATGAGCGTACGACATGAAAAAGCGCGCTGGGTAATTAAGCACATTGAGGAAATTGTGGCGGGCGCCAGCTTGGTTGCTATGGTTTCAGTGGTCATTGTCAATGTCCTCTCAAGAAACCTGGGCCACCCTATCCCCTGGGCGGAGGAGTTTGCAGTCATAGGCCTTGTCTGGAGCACTTTTATTGGTGCGGCCGTTTGTTTCAAGAAGAATGCGCACTTAGCCATGGATTTTCTTGTGACGCATCTGCCGATATTCGCCAGGCGCGTCTTGCAGCGTTTCACCATGCTTCTGCTTTTCCTGCTGTTTCTTTATCTGAGTTATATCAGCGCGGAGTTCGCGTTAACGGCCACCAAACGAACCCCGTTTTTTCGAATCAGTTATTTTTATCTGAATCTTCCGCTGGCGCTATGCTTTATCAGCATGAGCATTCACTCTGCCATCTTCTTATATCAGGGGGTATTTCGGCCAGAGCGTTTTGACCAGGCCTTTGTTCCGGGCATGAAGAAGTAAAGGGGGAGTAAAACGATGAATTTACTGCCTGTCGTCATATTGTTTGTCTGTTTCTTTATGGGAGTGCCGGTCGCCTTCTCACTGATCGCCTCGGTGCTGGCCTATTTCATTATGGATCCTTATCTTTCCGTCAGCATCATAGCCCAGCGGCTTGTGTCCAGCACTGAGAGCGTGTCGCTTATGGCCATTCCGTTTTTCGTAACGGCGGGCGCTATTATGAACTACTCAGGCATCTCCTCAAGGCTGATGAAAATGGCGGACGCCCTGGTGGGCCATATGATCGGCGGGCTTGGTCAGGTTAATGTGGTTTTGTCCACCCTGATGGGCGGGGTGTCTGGTTCAGGGGCGGCCGACGCGGCATGGGAGTGCAAGATCCTGGTTCCTGAGATGGAAAAAAGAGGGTATGATATCGGCTTTAGCGGCGCGGTAACCGCAGCTACCGCCATTATTACCCCGATCATCCCTCCCAGCGTTGCGCTGGTGATCTACGCGTTTTTAACTGAACAGCCAACGGGCAAAGTGCTGGCAGGCGGCTATATCCCAGGGCTTCTGCTAACGGTTGTCATGATGCTGGTGGTTCGTCACATATCCAAAAAGCGGAATTATAAGCCCTCCCGACAGCAGCGGGCAACGGCAAAAGAAATCGTGCGCGTGTCTTTGGAAGGCCTGTGGGCCCTGTTGCTGCCTTTTGGGCTGATCCTGGGGCTTCGGTTCGGCCTGTTCTCCGCAACAGAAGGCGGCGCGCTCATGTGCCTGTACTCTTTGATTGTAGGCATGTTTGTTTACAAGGAACTGAAGCTGAAGCATCTGATTGATATTGTTAAAGAAGCGACGATATCAACGGCGTCGGTCATGCTGATTTTGTGCGCTTCCAGCGTGTTTAGCTATTATCTGAGTTGGGAACGCATTCCGGCGCAGTTGTCTGCCTATATTATATCAACCTCCACCAACAAATATGTCTTCCTGGCTGCCGTCAACATCCTGTTCCTCATTTTAGGAATGTTTTTGGATGGCACTGCGTCCATGATCATCTTAGCGCCTCTTTTTGCACCGATCGCTGTAAGCCTGGGCGTGGATTTAGTGCACTTTGGCCTTGTGCTTGCCTTGAACATCGCCATAGGCGCCATCACACCGCCTTTTGGCCTGTACGCTTTTATTGTTTCCTCAACGCTGAGAATCCGAACAGAGAGTGTTTTTAAGGAACTGATGCCATTTTTAGCGGTCAGCATCCTGGTGTTGATTTTAATCACCTATGTGCCTTGGCTGATCACCGTGATACCCAATCTGATTTATTAACACGGCTTCTCATGGCTTGCAATGTGCTTTATGGAGGGTAGTCAAGTGCGCAAAGAGGAAGTTACCCGGGCAGTCTGGCTGCCGTTCATGTTTTTCAGGTCCACCCTAATGGGGCAATCGGAGCTGAGCTTTTCAAATGCAATCACCCGTGCTTTTGACAAAATAGCTCAACAGGGACTAAACAGGGTCTTTGTCCATGTGCGCCCCTTTGGAGACGCCCTGTACCGTTCCGATCTGTTTCCCTCTTCTTTTCTTGTCAGCGGCAATGAAGGGGACAAGCTGGTTTTTGATCCTTTGGAAATCATGGTCAAAAAAGCCCGGGAGCGGGGTTTGGGCATTGAAGCCTGGGTCAATCCTTTCAGGGTTCGCTCAAAGTACATCCAGACTGGCGCCATCTCCAACCTGAATCCTGTTAATATCTTTATAAAGAGCGGCGACGCGATCACTTACAGCGATGGCCTGATGTACAACCCCGCCTCTCAAAGGGCCATCGACTATGTTACCAAAGGCGTGAGCGAGCTTTGCACGCGTTACGACATCGACGGCATCCACTTTGACGATTACTTCTACCCCAATCCGGAGCGGCATTTTGACGCGAGCGATTATGCCGCCTACAAGGCGCCTGGCGGCGGTTTGTCGCAGTCAGCCTGGCGGAAGGCTAATATCCTGATGCTGCTGAAGCAGTGCTGGGAAAGTGTGCACGCCATTGACAAGCGCCTGGTGTTCGGTGTAAGCCCAAAAGGCTTCATGGAATGCAACCTTAAGGAAGAGTACTTTGACGTTCCCAAGGCCCTTTCCAAGCCAGGCTATCTTGATTATGTCTGCCCGCAAGCCTACTTCGCCCCCAACGATGAAGCGTATTCCTTTGATGACTGTATGCGCATCTTTGATTCGCTTACTAAAGCGGATATCAGGCTCATTGCGGGTTTGCCGGCGTATAAAATCGGCCGCCCTGATCCCCACGCCGGCGCAGGTGAAAAGGACTGGCTGCGCGGAGATCATGTCCTGGCAGACATGATCAATATCGCAAAACGTTACCCCAGCTATGCGGGCTACTCCCTTTATGATTATTCCTCGGTCTTCTCCCCGGCTCCGGAGCTGCAGGAACGCATCCGCAGGGAGCGCGCATCAATCAGCGGCTGCTAATGCCGCTGATATAGCGTCAAAATGCGCGCCCAACCTCGAAAAACCGGGGCAGGCACTCTTCTCGCCTGCCCCGAAAACTAAACCCTATTGCTTTTTATACCTCTCCCTTCAAAAGCCCCCGGGCGGCTTCCTCCTGGAACTGGTTGGTGTACAGCTCGTAGTACAGGCCTTTTTTGCGCATCAGCTCCCGGTGGCTGCCCTCCTCGCGGATGGCGCCGTCGTCGATGAAGAGGATGCGGTCAGCCGAGCGGATGGTGGACAGGCGGTGGGCGATGATGAAGCTGGTGCGGCCCTGAAGCGTGCGCTCAATGGCGTGCTGGATGTCCTGCTCGGTTTCAGTGTCCACCGAAGAGGTGGCCTCGTCCAGCACAAAGAGGCGGGGGTTGTGCAGGATGGCCCGGGCAAAGGAGATCAGCTGCTTTTCCCCGGTGGACAGCCGGCTGCCCCCCTCCCCCACCGGGGTGTCGTAGCCCTTTTCCAGTTTCAGGATAAAGCGCTCCGCGTCCACCAGGCGGGCGGCGGCGCTGGCCTGTTCCAAAGTGGCCCCCGGGTCCGCATAGCGGATGTTGTCAAGAACGCTGCCGGAAAACAGCCGGGGCTCCTGCAGCACATAGCCCAGGTTGCTCTGCAGCCACAGCTGGCTGCGCTCCCGGTAGTCCACCCCGTCAATCAGGATGCGGCCCTCCGCGGGCTCATAAAAGCGGCAGATCAGGTTCACGATGGTGGACTTGCCCGCCCCCGTGGGTCCCACCAGGGCGATGGTCTCCCCCGGCTGCACGTGGAGGTTGAAGTCCTTTAGCACCTGCTCCCCGTCCTTATAGCGGAAGGTGACGTTCTCAAAGGTGATCTCCCCCTTCAGCTCCTCCCAGTTCTCCCGTTTGGGGTGGAAGTTGTCGCCGTATTTCGCCTCCACCTCCGGGGTGTCCTTGATCTCGGGCGCGGTTTCCAGAAGGCCGATCACCCTTTCCGCCGCCGCCTGCATGCGCTGCATCTCGCCAAAGATATAGGCGATGTCCCGGATGGGGTTAAAGAACATCACGGAATAGCTCACAAAGGCGGTCACCGTGCCCAGAGACAGGGCCCCCTTTAGCACCTGATTTGAGCCATAGGTTAAGGCAAAGGCGCTGGCCAGGGAGGAGATCGCCAGCACCATGGGCAAAAACAGGCTGGACAGGGTGGCGGAGCGCACGGAGGCCCGGCGCATGTCATGGGTTAATTCGCTGAACTCCTTGAAGTTCTCCTCCTCCCTCACCAGGGATTTGGTGGTTTTGGCGCCCATGATGCCCTCGTTAAAGGCGCCGGTGATGCGGGAGTTCATCCGGCGCACCTCCCGCTGGGCCTTCAGGATGCGCTTCTGGAAGTAGATGGTCACCAGGATGATGGGGGGCACCACCGCCAAAACGCCTAAGGCCAGCTGCCAGTTGATCACCAGCATCACCACCGTTGAGATCACCAGAAAGATCATCGCATAGGCGATGTCCACCAGGCTCCAGCCGATGGCGTCCGCCAGGTGGGAGATGTCGCTTGTCATGCGGCTCATCAGGTAGCCCACGGGCATCCGGTCGTAATAGGAAAAGGGCAGCTCCTGAAGCTTTTTAAAGCCCCGGGTGCGCATGTCATAGGCGATGGAAAACTCCACCCGCCCCGCCTGGTCGATAAACTTATACACCGCGTAGGTCTGCATGGCGATCATCACCAGGTAGGCCAGCACAAACAGCCACAGCCCGCTGGTGTCCCGGGGGATGACATAGCGGTCGATGACAAAGCGGGTCATCAGCGGCACCACGATGTCCACCACCGCCAGCACCCCCATCATCACCGCGATCAGCCCCAGCCGCTTCCATTGGCCGCGGGCATCTTTTAAAAGCCTGATCCAGATGGAAAAATCCAGCTTCTTATCAGGCGCGTAGTCCTGCGCGTGGTCTGTCATACCGTCCTCCTTTGCGCTTGGGAAACTGGCCCGGCCCCAGCCTCTTCCTCCTCTGACAGGCCGGACTGGATGTGATTGATGCGCTGATACAGCCCCGGGCGCAGGGTCAGCTCCTCATGGCTGCCCTCCTGGGCCAGCCTGCCCTCCTCCAGCACCAGGATGCGGTCCGCCTCCTTTAGGGTGAGGATGCGGTGGCTGATGATGATGGTGGTCACGCCCCTGCGCCGCTGTTTTAAGTTCTGGCGGATGAGGGCGTCCGTCTGGGTGTCCACCGCGGAGAGGGAGTCGTCAAAGATCAGGATGTCCCCGCCCTTAAGCAGGGTGCGGGCGATGGCGGCCCGCTGCTTCTGCCCGCCGGAGAGGGTAACGCCCCGCTCCCCCACCAGGGTGTCCCAGCCTTTTTCGCTCTGGGTGATGAAGTCATGGGCCTGGGCGTCCCGGGCGGCCTGCTCCACCTCCTCCCGTGTGGCCCGGGGCGCGGCGATGCGCAGGTTGTCATAAATGTTTTTGGAATACAGGAAGGGTTCCTGCAGCACCAGGCCCACCCGGCTTCTTAAGTGCTTGCGGTCCATCCCGTTTAAGTCCACGCCGCCGATGGTGATCCGGCCGGACTGGGGCCTGTACATGCGCTGCAGCAACAGCGCTATGGTGGACTTTCCGGAGCCGGTGGCGCCCAGGATGGCCACGGTCTCCCCGGCGCTAATGGTAAAGCTTAAGTTTTTCAGCACATCCTGCCCGCCGTCATAGCGGAAGGTGACCTGGTCAAACACGATGTCCCCGGACAGGTCCGGTTTGCTCGCCTCCGCCACATCCGCCTCCTCCTTTTCCCGGAGGATTTCGTCAATGCGCTCCAGCGCCACCATGCTGCGCCCCCCGTCTGAGAGGATGCGGCCCAGCTGGCGGATGGGGCCCACCAGCATGCTGATGTAGCTGGTGAACACCACCAGATCCCCCACGCTGATGCGCCCGGCGATGGCCTCAAAGATGCAGATCACCATGGTCAGCACGATCTGAACGGAGCTGAGGGCATCGCTTAGGCCCCAGTACCCCGCCTCCAGGTGCACGCTTGAGATGAACTTATCCCGCTGGTCCCGGTTGACCTCGTCAAAGCGCTCGATTTCCGTCTGCGCCTGGCCAAAGGCCCGCACCACCCGCACCCCGGTGAGGTTTTCCTGAAGCACCGCGCTCATCTTGCCGTCCGCCTCGTCCGCCCCGCGGAAGGCCTTGAGCACCCGCTTGAAGAACACCATGGAAAACACCAACAGAAGGGGCATCACCGCCAGGGAGATCAGGGTGACCTTCACGGAGATGGGCAGCATCAGCGCCAGGGCGATGCCCACCATCAGGGCGGTGGTCACGATGTTCATCAGGTGAAAGCTTAAAAACCGGCGCACCGTGTCCACATCCGAAGTGCAGCGCTGCACCAGATCCCCCGTGGAGGCCCGGCTGTGGTAGGCGAAGGGCAGCTCCTGCAGGTGGATGTAAAGCCGGTCCCTGAGGCTCCTGGCCGCGTTTTCAGAGGCCATGGCGGTCCAGCGGCCCTTATAGAAGCTGCAGATGCCGTTTAAAAGGCTGATCAGTATAATCACCGCCCCCGCGCCTAAAAGCGGGGCGATCAGGCCGCCCCTCTGGCTTAGGGCATGGGCCCAGCCGGAAAAGGGCGCGGGCAGCCGGGAGGGCATCCCGGCCAGGTAATGGTCCAGCACCTCCGCCAGAACGGCGGGGGTCATAAAGCCCAGGAAGACGCTGGCGATGGTGCACAGTGAGGCGCCCAAAAATAGGCGCCCGTTTTCCCTGACCAGCTCTGCTAAAAGGCGTTTGCTTCTTTCTTTCATACTTGCTCCATTGGTTTTGTTAAGGCAAAAAAACAGCCCCGCGCATGCGCCGGAGCTCCCTTAAAGGCAACCGAAACCAATGTTTCAGTTCAACCAAACGAGCCCGCGCCATGCCATCCCCATGACTTCCGCCTGCCAGATCCTCTTCATGTCGCGGTCTCCTTTCTGTAAGATGGGCCCATTGTAGACCCAAAAGCCAGGCTTGTCAAACAAAATATCACAAAATCAGCAAAAAAAGCGGCGCCCGCAGAAAAGGGGGCGCCGCAGGGAACGGATGACTTTACCAGCTGGCGTTCATGGCCCGGGATACGGCGTTTTGATGGGTGCCGTCCACCCGGTTGGTCTCATGGGTTTTGGTCTTGTAAAAGTGGATGCAGAAATGGCCTTCGAAATTGTTGCCGGAGATGGTGGAGGTGCCGTGGGGCATGGTGTTCATGGAGGCGGCGTACACATGGCCGTGGTATTTGACCAGGATGGCCCGGCGCGCCCAGGAGTAGGAGCCGCCGGAGATATCCTTCATAATCTGGGCGTTTTGGGCGTTGGTGGGCTCCGCGTCCAGATGGTTGGAGCCGCTCCAGCGCCGGGCGGTGAAGGTGCGCCCGCTGGCGATGTCCTTGACGGTGAAAGTCGCCCCCTTGGGGATGGTGCTTCTGCCGCCGTTAAACCAGTCCAGCCGCTCGGTTTCATAGGTGTAATTGGCGGCGTTTGCGCCAAAGAGCTTGCGGATGGTGGCAAAGCCCGCGATGCCGTCCGCCTCAAGGCCCACGGACCTCTGGTAGCGGGCGACCGCCTCGGTGGTCTGCTGGCCGTAGCTGCTGTCAATGGGCGCCTTGTAATAGCCCTTGATCTTCAGCGCCTGCTGCAGGGCCTTCACGTGGCTGTTGGCGTTGCCGGGGCGGGTGGTGTTGGGTACCTTGATGTCGGCGATGCGGGTGATGCCGTCCATGCGCGGGTCGTTTTTGGCGGTGGTCTCGGAAAGCTTGCCAAAGAGGCTCTGGATGGTCTGGCTGTCCGCCCGTCCGGTGACGCTTAGCTTGTTGGCCCGCTGATAGGCCTTCACCGCCTCCTCGGTGGCGGGGCCGAACTTGCCGTCCACCGTGCCGCTTAAGTGCTTTTTGATCTGAAGGGCGCGCTGGAGCTTTTCCACATCCTCCCCGGAAGAGCCGCTGCGGGTCTCCTTGGGCGCGTCCCCCAGGCCTGAGATATACTTCACCTTGGCGTATTTGCTCACATAGACGGGCTCATCCAGCTTCTTACGGGCGGCGCTGGAAACATCCACGAACTTTTTCATCATATAGCCGCTGTATGATTTATAGCTCACCGCGTAAAAGTCCTTGGAGCTGCCGGTGACGGTCACCTTGTCGCCTTTGTCCAGGGTATCGTAATACATGCTGGAGGTGTTGGCCCGGCTTCTGAGGAAAACCTTGTCCGCGTTGACGGTGCCCGTAAAACTTTCAGCGCCCATGGTCAGGGGCAAAAGGGCGGACAACAGAAAAACCGCAAGCAGGGCAATCGCTTTGCGTCTTAAGCTATAGCTTGACATCTTAGCCTCCTTGGATAAGGTCGATTAAAGGATTAGATCGCTTGAAAGCAATATATTACAAAGTTGTTAAGTTGTCAAGTGCTTTTTTTAATAATTCTGCAAACTTCACAGCCTGGCCGGAGGCAAGCTGCGCGTTTCCCTTTTGTGCGCTTTCTGTTAGAATGATACAGGCTGACAGGACGGAAGGGAGCGGACATGGCGGTAATTCCAATGGCGCAAAAAGAACTGGGGCTGATGGGCCTGGACGTGGGTTCCACCACCATCAAGGCGGTGGTGATGGAGGCCACAAGCGGTCAGGTGCTGTTTGACCGCTATTTCCGCCACCACGCGGACATTTTGGAGGCGATGAAAACCCTGGTGGCAGAGGCCGCGGCAGCGCTTCCCCACCTGCGGGTGCTGCCTGCGGTGACCGGCTCCGGCGGGATGAGCGCGGCGGAAAAACTGGGCCTCCCCTTTGTGCAGGAGGTGATCGCCGCCACCGCCGCGATAGACGCCTATTGCCCGGGGACGGATGTGGTGATTGAACTGGGCGGCGAGGACGCCAAGATCACCTATCTCACCCCCGCCCTGGAGCAGCGCATGAACGGCAGCTGCGCCGGGGGCACAGGCGCCTTTTTGGACCAGATGGCGGCCCTGCTGAAAACCGACGCCCAGGGCTTAAACGCGCTGGCCAAAAAGCACAAGGCCCTCTATCCCATCGCCTCCCGCTGCGGCGTGTTTGCCAAGACGGACCTGCAGCCCCTTATCAACGACGGCGCCGCCAAGGAGGACCTGGCCACCTCCGTGATGTACAGCGTGGTCAACCAGACCATCGCGGGCCTGGCCTGCGGGCACCCCATCCGGGGCAAGGTGGTGTTTTTAGGCGGCCCCCTTTATTACATGAGCGAGCTGCGCCGCGCCTTTGAAAATACCCTGGGGGATCAGGTGTCCTCCTTTGTCTGCCCTGAGAACGCCCAGCTTTTTGTCGCCCTGGGGGCGGCCCTTCTGGCCCAGGAGGAGGCCGGGGAAAGCATTATGCTCAAAGACCTGCTGGCCCGCTTTGATGAGGCCGGGGCTCCGGCCCGGGAGGTGGGCCGCCTGCGCCCCCTGTTTAAAAGCCCCGAGGAAAAGGCCGCCTTTGACCGGCGCCACAACCAAAGCCGCCTGCCCCGGGGGGACATCAAAAAGGCCCAGGGCCCCTGCTTTTTAGGGATAGACGCGGGCAGCACCACCACCAAGGCCGCCCTTCTCAATCAGCAAGGCCAGCTGATCTACGACTATTACGCCAGCAACCAGGGGGATCCGGTCAGCTGCGCGCTGGGCATCTTAAAAGAAGTGTATGCCCTTTTGCCGGATCCGGCCTATATCGCCTCCTCCCTGGTGACGGGCTATGGCGAGGGCCTGATCAAGGCGGCCCTGCGCATGGACCACGGGGAAATCGAGACCGTGGCCCACTACCGCGCCGCCAGCCGGCTGGTGCCCGAGGTCAGCTTCATCCTGGATATCGGCGGGCAGGACATGAAATGCCTGCACATCCGGGACGGGGCCATTGACAACATCAAAATCAACGAGGCCTGCTCCTCCGGCTGCGGCTCCTTCCTGCAGGCCTTTGCCCAAACCCTGGGCACGGATATCCAGACCTTCACCCAGGCGGCCCTTGAGGCCAAAAGCCCGGTGGACCTGGGCAGCCGCTGCACCGTGTTTATGAACAGCCGGGTAAAGCAGGCCCAGCGGGAAGGGGCGGGCGTGGGGGATATTTCCGCCGGCCTGGCCTATTCCGTGGTGCGCAACGCCCTGTACAAGGTGATGAAGCTCAAGTCCCCGGACGAGCTGGGGCAGCGGGTGGTGGTTCAGGGCGGCACCTTTATAAACGACGCGGTGCTGCGCTCCTTTGAGATGGAGCTGGGCCGGGAGGTCACCCGCCCCAAGGAGGCGGGCCTGATGGGCGCTTTGGGGGCGGCGCTGATCGCCAAAGGCCGCTGGCATGAAGGCGCCCGTTCCGGCATCCTAAGCCTTAAGGAGGCCCAGGATTTCACCATGACCTCTAAGGCCGGCCTCTGCAAGCGCTGTGAGAACCGCTGCCGGCTGACGGTGTCCCGCTTCCCGGACGGGCAGCGCCACATCTCCGGCAACCGCTGCCTAAGAGGCGAAGGGGCACAGCAGGGCAGCACGCTTCCGGATCTTTTAAGCTACAAGCATGACCTGCTCTTTGACCGGGCCTGCCTCAAGGCCGATCACGCGCCCCGGGGCGTGATGGGCCTTCCCCGGGCGCTGAACATGTATGAAAATTATCCCTTCTGGCACGCCTTCCTCACAGCGCTTGGCTTTTCCGTGCTGCTCTCGCCCCCTTCCAGCCACGAGGGTTTCCGGGCGGGCATGGACAGCATCCCCTCCGAATCCGTATGCTACCCGGCCAAGCTGGCCCACGGGCACATTCAGGCGCTTTTAGACGCGGGCTGCACCGCCATCTTCTACCCCTCGGTGGCCTATGAGAAAAAGGAGTTCTCCGGGGCGGACAACCGCTTCAACTGCCCCATCGTCACCTCCTACCCGGAGGTCATCCTCAACAACATGCCCCCCATCCGGGAGGAGGGCATCCGCTTCCTTCACCCCTTTTTGGACCTGGGGGACGAAAAGCAGCTGCCCCGTCTGTTGACGGAGGCCTTTATAGATTTTGACATCCCCTTGGCTGAGATCAAAAGCGCCCTGAAAAAGGCCTATGCGGCGGATCTGGCTTACCGGGAGGCTCTGGCCCAAAAAGGCCGGGAAACCCTGGCCTGGATGCGGGAGCATCAGGTGCCCGGCATCGTGCTGGCCGGGCGGCCCTACCACTGCGACCCGGAGATCAACCACGGGCTGCCGGCGCTGATCACCTCCCTGGGCATGGCGGTGCTCACAGAGGAAAGCGTGGCCCATGAGGGCGCGCTCAAACGTCCCCTGCGGGTGGTGGACCAGTGGGCCTACCACACCAGGCTTTATGAGGCGGCGGCCTTCACCGCCCTGCAGCCGGATCTGGAACTGGTGCAGCTCACCTCCTTTGGCTGCGGCCTGGACGCGGTCACCTCAGACCAGGTGCAGGAGATCACCGAGGCCCAGGGCCGGGCCTACACCCTGCTCAAAATCGATGAGATCAACAACCTGGGCGCTGCCCGCATCCGGCTAAGGTCCTTAATCGCGGCCCGGGAGGAGCGGGCGGACAAGCCCCCCACCCCCAAAACGCCAAACGCCAATGCGCCCAGGCGCTTTGAAAAAAACATGCGCGAGGGCTACACCCTTTTAGCCCCCCAGATGGCGGTTTTGCAGTTTGATCTTTTGGAGCCGGTGTTTAAAAAGCACGGCTATCACTTCAAGGTGCTTAAGAAAGCCAGTCCGGAGGACATCGCCTGCGGGCTTAAATACGTCAATAACGACGCCTGCTACCCTTCCATCCTGGTGACAGGGCAGATGATAGGCGCCCTGATCTCCGGCCGCTTTGACCCGGAGCGCACCGCCCTTGTGATCAGCCAGACCGGGGGCGGCTGCCGGGCCACCAACTATGTGGCCTTCATCCGGAAGGCCCTTGTGGACGCGGGCTTTCCCCAGGTGCCGGTGGTGGCCATTTCCCTCACCGGCATAGAGCGCCATCCGGGCCTCTCCTTCACCCCGGGGCTTTTGGCGGATGCCGCCCGCGCCCTGTGCTTTGGGGACCTGCTCCAGACCATGCTGCTGCGCCTGCGCCCCTATGAGGCCGCCCCCGGCATGGCGGAGGCCCTGGTACGCCGCTGGCAGCAGGTGTTTGGCGAGGCGGTTTCAAACCGGGGCCACAGCCCAAGCCTGGGGCGCAAGCTCTCCGGCCGGGAGCTGATCCGCGCCTGCGTCGAGGCCTTTGACAAAATCCCCCTAAAGGGCATGCCCCGCCTGCCCCGGGTGGGCATCGTGGGCGAAATTCTGGTGAAGTTCCACCCGGACGCCAACAACCAGCTGGTAAATGTGATCGAGTCTGAGGGCTGCGAGGCGGTGATGCCGGGGCTGATGGACTTTATCTTCTACTGCTTCTATAACGCCGCCTGGAAGATGCGCCACTACAAGAACAGCAAGGGCCTTGAAAAATCCATCCACCTGGGCATCAGCCTGCTGGAGGGCTTCCGGCGGGAGATCCGCCAGGCGCTGGCCGCCTCCCCCCGGGGCTACGACCTGCCCCAGGACATCCGGGACATCGCCCGGCGCGCCCGGGAATACCTCTCCCCGGGCAACGCCACGGGGGAGGGCTGGTTTTTAACCGGGGAAATGCTGGAGCTGATCCATTCCGGCACGCCCAACATCGTCTGCGCCCAGCCCTTTGCCTGCCTGCCCAACCACGTCTTTGGCAAGGGCATGATCCGGGAGATCAGGCGCCGCAACCCCCAGGCCAACATCGTGGCCGTGGACTATGACCCGGGGGCCAGCGAGGTGAACCAGCTAAACCGCATCAAGCTGATGATCGCCACCGCGAAGCTGCGCAACAGGCCGGGAGGCCCCAAGCGCCTGACCCCCCCCGGCGGCATGGACTCTGCCAAGCGCCTGATCAGGCGCGCCATCCATCAGGGCAGCCGGGCGGCGGCGCTGTGATGCCCGGCCACTTGGCGCCCCCCGTCTGGCAGGGCTTCTACCGGGTGCCCCAGCTCAGGCGCTGGCAGCGGGCCATCTCCACCCGGTTTAGCTGCCGCGCGTTTTCAAAACCCGCTGACCTCTCCCAGCTGGCAGGGCTTGAGTATGCCGCCCAGCGGGTCTGCCTGCCGGGCATCCGCATCACGCTTTCCACGAAAGGGGCCCAGCGCCTGGTAATCCCGGTGCCGCTGTTCCCCGGCTTTGAGGGGCTTCAGCAATACGCGGTGCTTTTGGCCCGGCGGGACATCCCCCAGGCGGGGCTTTTGGCCGGCATCTCCGGGGAGGCCTTTGTGCTGGAGGCCACCCACCTGGGCCTGGGCAGCTGCTGGATGACGGGCAACTACCGCCGCTCTGAGGCCCGCGCGCTGGCCCGGGAGGAGGAGCAGGTGATGGCGGTGATCCCCCTGGGCCAGCCCCAGGACCCCCAGGGCGCCCGGAACCGCCGGCGCAAGGACTTAAGCGCCCTGTGCCAGGAGAACCCCTCCGACTGGCCCCACTGGGCCTATAAGGCGGCGGAGGCGGTGCGCCAGGCCCCCTCCGCCCTAAACCGCCAGCCCTGGCGCATGAGCTGCGCGGGCGCCACCCTGCAGCTTACCTCCCCCCGCTTTGGCAGCCTGGAGGACGGCATCGCCACCCTGCACCTGGAGGCCGCCGCCTACGCCCATGAGCGCGCCTGGCGCTTTGGACAAAACGCCCGCAGCATTCTACTGAAGGCGGAGGAAACAAGTGACGCTTTTTGATTACGCCGCCCCGGACAACCGCCCCCTGGCGGACCGGATGCGCCCCCGCAATCTGGATGAATTTTTAGGGCAGGAGCACCTGGTGGGAAAAGGACGCCTGCTGCGCCGGGCCATTGAGGCGGACCAGCTCACCAGCAGCATCTTCTATGGGCCGCCCGGCTCCGGGAAGACCACGCTGGCCTTTGTGATCTCCCAGTCCACCCGGGCGGCTTTCGTGCGCCTTAACGCCGTTACCGCGGGCGTGTCGGATGTGCGGGAGGTGATCAAGGCCGCCCGGGAGCGCAGGCTGCTTCACGGGCAGAACACCTATCTGCTGCTGGACGAGTGCCACCGCTGGAGCAAGGCCCAGTCCGACTCCATCCTGCCCGCCATTGAGGAGGGCATCATCCGCTTCATCGGCTCCACCACGGAAAACCCCATGATCGCCATGACCCCGGCCATTTTAAGCCGCTGCCGCATCTTTCAGCTGGAGCGCCTGAGCGAACAGGACGTGCGCCAGGCGCTGGAGGCGGCCATCAGGGACCCGGAGCGGGGCCTTGGAGACCTTGGCGTCACGGTGGATAAGGAGGCCTTAAATCACTGGGTGCAGGTGGCCTCAGGGGACGCCCGCACGGCGCTTAACGCCCTGGAGCTGGCGGCGCTCACCACGCCCACCGTGGGCGGCGTCATCCACATCACCCGGGAAATCGCGGAGGACAGC
>Ga0123334_1003028_pt1 | contig 18684 bp, 16 predicted proteins | sample BiotimSIPDNA_FD_89706 | JGI IMG/M metagenome (GOLD analysis project Ga0123334, IMG submission 89706) | Anaerobic biogas reactor microbial communites from Washington, USA - Biogas_R1 time_0 SIP DNA | ecosystem: Engineered > Bioreactor > Anaerobic > Unclassified | place: Washington, USA... | reverse complement strand
TTGCAGCCGGTTTTGACCGCCCAAAACCGGCGGAAAAGGCGCCACTCAAACGGCGTGGTGCCTGTCAGGTATCATGTCAGGTATAAAGCAAAACCAGTGAACAGCTTCTTACGGCCATCCACTTGTAACAAATCAACACTTCATTTTACTTGAGCCCTACCCCAACAATTGACATAGAGCCATCAATAATTGACATAGAGCCGAAAATCCAAAAGCCCTAAAGCCTTTTTTGTACTTTGTACATTGCTCATTTAGCCCTTAAGCCTGCTGAAAACCTTGCCGAAGGCTTGCAGTGCGTAATCAAGCTGGTCCTTTGTGTGGGTTGCCGTGTAGCTGGTCCTGATTCTGCATTGACCGGGCTTAACAGCCGGAGAAATAACCGGGTTGACGTAGACCCCCTCTTCTCGGAGCATCTTGGTGACAACGAGGGTAGGTTCATTTTCATATGTCATAACCGGTACAATCGGTGTTATATCACTATTGGCCTCATAAATAGGAATACCCATATCTCTAAAGCTCTGCCTCATATATTTTGATATATCCCTGAGCTTTTGAATTCTTTCCGGTTCGGCCTTTATGACATCTAATGCAGCGATTGCTGCAGCCGCATTGGATGGGGGAATCGAAGCCGAAAATATGAAGGGCCTTGAGTTATGCTTTATATAGTCGATGACATCCTGGTCGCCGGCAACAAAACCGCCGAGGCTAGCCAGGGATTTACTGAATGTGCTCATGATAATATCTACATCATCTTCAAGACCGAAATGCTCTGCCGTGCCTCTTCCGTGCTCCCCAAGAACGCCGAAGGAATGAGCGTCGTCGACCATGACTCTTGCGCCATATTTCTTTGCAAGGCTGACAATTGACGGCAAATCCGCGATGTCGCCCTCCATACTGAATATTCCGTCTACAATTATGATCTTCCCGCTAGAGTCATTAATCTTTTTGAGTAGCCTCTCCAAGTCCTCCATATTATTGTGTTCGAATTTGAGTGTCTTTGCGAAGCTGAGCCTGCATGCATCTACGATACTGGCATGATTCTCACTGTCGCATAGTATATAGTCATTTCTTCCTGCGATCGCAGTAATTATGCCCAAATTGGTTTGAAAGCCCGTGCTGAAGGTAAGGGCGGCCTCCTTATTTACAAATTCAGCCAGCTTCTTCTCCAATTCCAGATGCAGCGTTAATGTGCCATTTAGGAATCTGGAGCCTGAGCAACCGGAGCCAAACTTTTCTACGGCCTCAATGGCAGCCTTCTTCACACGTGGGTCAGAGGTTAGTCCGAGATAATTGTTAGAGCCAACCATGACGGTTTTTACACCTTCAATGACTACTTCCGTATCCTGGCCGGTTTCAAGGGCATGGAAATATGGGTAAAGACCTGCTGCCAGCACTTCCTTATAGTCTTTGTAGCTAAAACACTTTTCAAAGATATCCATACTACGGTATTCTCCCCTTCTTTGTTGATTTAGCGGTAAAACTCATTCGTAATCCAAATTATTTTACCACATTACAGGAAAATAGTACATACAACTCAAAAAGGCTTTTGTGATGTAAGGCTCTTGCGGTTCAAGCTTAATATAGTCGAGTTTCACAACATATAGTGATTGCCTTCCTGTATACCCGTAATATATAGTGCTAAGAAGCTCGAAATATGTTGCATCGCAAAATGCCCGATGTGAGCTTAATCAAAAAACTCCTGCCTATTACACTACGATTTAAATGCTAACATGTCTGTCTTTTGTGACATAGCTTGCCCTTATGTGTTAAAATAAATAAAAAACGCAGGAGATGTTTATGGTCGGGAAATATGGAAATGTTGTACTTGTGACGGGGGCTTCATCAGGTATCGGAAAATCAATTGCACAGCACTTGCTCCAAAAGGGCTACAAGGTGTATGGAACATCCAGGAAGCCAACAGGCATATGGGAAGACGAAGATCGCGCCGAAGCAGGAGGCAATAATACTGGCCTTGGTGAAAAGGCCGGAAGGGTTCATATGCTGCAGATGGATGTTAGAAGTGAGCAGTCCGTTAGGACAGCTATCGAAGCAATAATCGAGACAGAAGGCGAAATCAGCGTTGTCATCAATAATGCAGGCATGGGGATCGCCGGCTCAGTGGAGGATACGTCCTGTGAAGAGGCTTTCTTACAGCTTGATACTAATTTTCTCGGTGTCCACAGGGTTATCAGACAGGTGCTGCCATACATGCGCAAGCAGGGTAGAGGCCTGATTGTTAATATGTCTTCCGTTGGTGCATTATTTCCCATACCATACCAATCGATGTATGTTGCTGCCAAGGCAGCTCTTGAGGGCATGAGTGGATCTCTTCGCAACGAGCTTAGGCCCTTCGGCATAAAGGTGGCCCTGGTAGAGCCGGGAGATACAAAAACCGGCTTTACCGGCAACAGAATATTTGCAAAGGCCAGTGGAGAAGGCTCAGCATACTCGGAGTATAGCAAAAAATCCATAGCGGTAATGGAGAGAGATGAACAAAACGGCCCCGATCCAAGTGTCGTAGCAAAGGTAGTGTGCAAAATAATAGAAAAAAGGAATCCCCCTGCATGTGTCGTAGTGGGCATGCAATATAAATTGCTCGTGTTTCTAAAGAGGCTGGTACCAAGAGCACTTGAGTCCTTTATTGTTGGTCTGATGTACAGGGGATAGCAGTGAGCTACCCTACAGGTTTCCAAACGCTTATAGATGCAGGTGCTTCAATGGGATAAGCTAATCGCACACAGATTATCGCAGCAATGGAGAGTAATGGCGCCCCATGGTTCCTGTTTTCAAGACCTCTTCAATTTTCTCCACACCAAGCTTTCTGGCGTAAAGGAAGCCGTCCCAGGCGGCAAGTGAGAGCTTGCCGTCTACCAGATAGTCCATGATCCATTCCCCGCAGTATTGCGGATCGGACTGGTGAAGCCCGGCCCCCAAATCTCTGAGCCAACGCTGGTTATATACCTCATGAGGCCCTATCGGCGGCGCAATGATAATCGGTATACCCAGACCACAGTAGAAGGACATCTCAGAAGGCTTTGTCCAGAGTATATCTGTGTCACGCATGAGCTTGTTAAATTCATGGAAGTATAAATCCTTATTCTTATTAAATACGACTCGAGCACCATCGCCTTCAGACAAGCCGGTTTTTCGAAGCAGATTTTCAAAGTAATTCTTTACCTCGGTCCTATGTGCAGCAACCAGATTTAGCTTGATTCTGTTACCCTTAATGGCTTTCTTCAGGCTCTTTACCACACCTTCGGCAATTTCGGCCTGAGCTCCGGCGCCGCCCACAGAATAGGTCAGCGTGATCGGACCGGCTTTCGCTTCGGGATTCCATTTGTCTCCCAGATAGTGCTTTACCTCTTCTCCATGAATGATTCTGAAGCGTCTGGTAGGATCAAGCCTAATCAATCTTTTTGACAAGTCATGGCGAATAATGTCCATGTTTTTTCCTATATTCTCCATGGGCAGAGGGAAACCAGTAAGAAAGATGCGTTCATCCGGGACACCGTATTCCTTAAGGCGGCGCATGGCGTTACCACATGGGGCAAAATAAATAATCCTGCTCTCCTTTGGCTTCTCTGACACCCATACTCTATTGATATCAGCATCACATATGATGCAATAAACGGGCAGATTTGTCAGGCGTTCAGCAGCTATGGCGGCCGCATAGAAGGATGTGACGACAGGAAGGTCTTTGGTGTTGAGCTTAATACCCATACCCTTGCCCATCCCGCGATTAATCAGCGTAGAAAGCGACTTGACCTGTAAAGAGGGCTTTGATTGGTCACGCATTGGATAATAGGGCGATATATTTTGTATTTTTTCCAGGATACTAAACAAATAAGGGCCTATGATTGGAATCTGTCGGGTCCGGGAAAGTGTTTCATAAGAGTTCTGAAAGATTTTCCATTGTCTTCTCTCTTTTTTGTTGCAAATCGATTCTTCGCCAAATAATTGTATTCCATCGTGTGCAATGTTTCTAAGTGGATAGGTAGCTCTCTGGTGTCCAAGTCCCATGTTTGCCGAAACAATCCAGACCTTTTTGTCCATCAAAACAGCCTCCGTTATCTGAAAGAATATATTGACATTGTATCAGATAAAGAGGCCGCTGAATAGATAAAGATATTTAAGTGAGGATTCCTATAAGCTCGATTAGCTTACCAATCCTGGTTATACCTGCAATGCTTGCGCCTTGGGATAAGGATCCATGCGATGAAGTATGCGAGTAGGCCGACGCCTTCAAGAAAAATGGATAAGAACCATATGAGCCTAACAATAGTAGGGTCAATTCCAAAGTATTCACCAATTCCTCCACATACACCGCCGATCTTTTTATTTGTATCTGACAAATATATTCTTCTATCCATATTGATCTCTCCTTCATGAGTTTTTCATTTTGTTTTACCTTTCACCTAATGATACGAAGGGAGCCCTTTCATGTCTGAAAATATTATGTTGAAGATATAATACCGACGCGATAAAGGGAATTCTTGCTTTAACTCGACCAGATAATATGATATGATTTTTTTGTAAATGTAATTGCTTCATTTATTAATTCTGTAGTGTCAGGGGGGTTTGTGGCAATGATCAGGGAAGGCATTCTTCGATTTATCTACCAGGCTGCCAGTATGCAGCGTTGGAATGACCACATAAGGCCTCATAGGGGCTTTACGGAATTAGATAAGCAAGCGCACAAGCTCTTTTATGCATACGTGATTGGTAGGTTTGAGGAAGAGACCGATCCCGTCGATTGGACAAAGCTCATTGAAGGAGCCATTTTCGAGTTTTTACAGCGCATTCTGCTAACAGACATCAAGCCAAACATTTTTCATACGCTGATGGAGAAGCACGGGCAGCAGATTAATGAGCTTGTTATGGAAAAGCTCATTGGAATGGGTTTGAATGATATCCAAACAGGACTATCCGACAGAATGCGCAGCTATTTGCTTGATCCGGAATGCAGCAGTCACGAGAAAAGAATTTTAAGAGCATCTCATTATCTTGCAACGAATTGGGAATTTAATATAGTTTATCATTTGAGCAATGATCTTTTCGGCATTGAGCAGACAAAAAGAAACATTGAAAGGCAGCTGGAGAAGCACCAGGATATTGAAGGGGTGCGAAAGCTGGTGTTCAACAGCGCTGTGATGGACTTCATCAACCTTGTTGGGCAATTGAGATTTCAACAAAGATGGGCTCAAACACAAAGAATACCCGAGACCTCAGTGGCGGGACATATGCTGATAGTAGCCCTGCTGTCATATATGCTGTCTTTGCAGCTAAATCCATGCGAGAAGCGCAAATACAACAATTTTTTTGCCGGACTTTTTCACGATATGCCTGAGGTGCTGACCAGAGATATTATTTCACCGGTTAAAAACTCTATAGAAGGGCTTGGGGATCTTATCAAAGTAATTGAGGACATTCAGATGGAGGAATTCCTGCTGCCTCTGCTGCCAAAAGCCTGGAGGTCAGAAATTCGATATTTTACCGGAAATGAGTTTGCAGGCAAAATTATTCTGGATAACAAGATTCTGGAGGTCAGCTCAGATAAAATCAACGAGCTTTATAATGAAGACAGGTTTTCGCCGGTAGATGGAAGCCTTATAGAGTTTTGTGACAAGCTTGCTGCATACATGGAAGCCTATCTGTCCATCAAGCACGGTATTAGCTCGCAAAATCTTGAGGATGGACATAAAGATCTCTATATGCGATTTGGCAAGGCAAGAATAGCGGGAATGGATTTGGGGGTACTGTTTGATTATTTCAGGTTATAGCTGCAGGAGCAGTGATTACACAAGAGACAGGTGGAGAGCATGAATAAATATATGGGTTTTTACGAACTGAATTCCTCAAGTCTTCCAACCGTACCATGGCAGCAGTTTATGCCCGATACCAGGTTGGATAAGGGCCTTTTGTGGACGGTTAGGGTTGCCGTGGAAAGTGGTAACGATCACAATTTACCTCGGGCTGTTGGCGTGCCGGCAGATGAGGCAGAGCTGAAGGGCAATGAGTTCCTAAGTGAGTACGGCAGTAATGGTATCGTGATATACTATCCGTATTTTATTGCAGAAAAGAGCGGCGTGCTGGATATCAACGGACATAGAACGGTGATTGAGGCCGTAGAGAAGGACCTGTGGAATCTTGTGACCTTTGGGAGGAAGAATGTGACGGTTATACTCGAAAATGGGCAAGCGGAGGAGTATTTTGGCCAGGCGGATTTTCTTGACAAAAACGAGATAGATGAGCTGGTGAAGTACGCATCCGTCATTAGCGGCCGTTACAGACAAGAACTCAGCGAGGGTAAATCCATCCTGGCAGAATGGAGCTATGCTTACAACACCGATATCCACTATAAACCGATTGGAGAAAGATATTTAGTATTTTATGAATTGAGAACTATATAATGGAACAAATATTTGAAGCATTGCGTCAAATAAAGGACATGAGATTTATGACGGATAATGGTGTTTTATGGATGACTTTTATTGAACACCTGTTATAAATATGGTACCATATAAGTAGGAATATCACTTTGTTAGTTAAAATAAATCATGTCTACTATGTTTTTTACCAAAGATGAGGGGGTATAAGTATGGAAAATACCATCAAAATATCATTCTCCGCAGTCACTCACATAGGAACCGCGCGTGCGGTAAACGAGAATAAGGTTTTCGCAAACGGAAGGTTCTTTTATCCTGTCACAGCGGATTATGCTCAGATTTCGCTTGAGGTAAATGACGGCAAATGCTTTTTTGCGCTGTCCGAAGGTATGGAGGATGAGGAATCTGGAATATCCCTCACAAGTGACCTCAAGAAATTTCATCAGAAGGCCATGGCCAGCTCCAAGGACATTCATGTAAAGCTGGATGATCTTGTGCAGTGTGTTGAACAGACCAGCAATCTACTTCACAGCGTTTCCCTGGGCGAAAACGATATTAGGGAAAGGAAGCCTTCGTTCTCGGGAGTTTTGGTTGACGGAGGCAACATTGCTGCTGTCAATCTTGGTAACTGCAGGATATATAAGCTGGAAGGGGACACCTTCAAGCTTCTGGTCAATGACTACAAAAGAGCTGAAAGATTGCTAAAAATGGGTATCATCAGCAACGAACAGGCGGAGATACTTGCAGGTAAGCAGCAGACCTTAATGGATGAAGGCAGACTAAATGTAAAAAAATCAGATGTAAATCCGCTAAGAGAAGGCACTGTCTATCTGATATGCAGTAATGGGCTTGCAGAGGCCGTAAACGAGGATATCATATATGATATTATCGGTTCAAATACCGGGGCGGACGAAGCCGCAAGCCGCCTTGTAGAAGAGGCCATTAAGAATGATGCTCAAGATAATGCTACTGCTTTAGTCATTAAAGTGGAAAGCGCAGGAGAGAGGCAGAATGTCGTGCCTGGACCTCGTACGACGCAATATCGTTCAGCAACAAGTAGGATCCCTTCCAAACAGGTGCGGGCAAGCGCATCGAGGGCGAAGAGCTCCATAGATGTAAGCAGAATCATCTCTATAGTTGTGCTTGTATTTTTAGGCACGGCAGTTTTGTTCGGCGCATATAAGATGTGGCAGTTATTTAGTGCGAGAGGAGAACAGGGTGCATCAACGGAGCAGGAGAATACACTTGAGCCCGAAGGAACCGATAACACAACAATTCCATCGGGAACAGTTGATGAGACAACGAATGATGATTTGCCCGAGGATGATCTCGACACAGCGGATCCCATAGCCGATGGAGCAGGTGATGGAACAGATGATGGTACCGCGGATATTGTGAATCCGTCTACAACCGATGCATTTCAAGTCGGGGAAGAGGGCGTATATTACACCGTTAAGTCCGGTGACATGCTGATGGTGCTTGCCAAGAAGTATTATGGCGATGAAAGCAAATACACTCTCATAATGGAAGCAAACAAAATAACCGACCCCAATAAAATCACTGTTGGACAGAAGCTGTTCATTCCACCGGCTAAGTAGCCCAAGGGCTACTTAGGTACCCGATTATGTAAAAAGCAATTTGCGATGTCTGGCAGAATAGAAAAAATAAAGCATAGCCTTACGATGAGCAAAAAACCATACTTTAGGGCAATTATTTATACTAGAATGGAATTTATTGCGTAATTAGGTTACATAATCCAGGATTTAATCAAGTTATTGAGTCCAACAACTGAAAATCAAAGAATTCTCTGCCCAAAACTTGAGTTTTTGCACATTTGAAAAACTCTCTTGATTTTCTTTTGAAAGGGTGTATAATAATACATAGGTCAAGGAAAGTCAAAGTCAGCTATTCTTGACGTGGTTACACTATAAGTATTAAGGATTTATATTGTTAATGCAGAAGCTATTTGTACATAACATACATTTGATGAGGTAGATTTAGAGCATGATAATTTGCATTTCAAAGACTATATGCAAATCGATTCGAAATGCTATGCCGGGGAGGTGATTGTATGAAGTTTAGGGACTATTATCAAGTGCTGGGGGTGGATAAGAAGGCATCCCAGCAAGAAATAAAAAAGGCATACAGGAAAATGGCTAAAAAGTATCATCCGGATGCTCATCCTGGAGATAAGGCTTCGGAGGATAAGTTTAAGGAAGCAAACGAGGCATATGAGGTGCTTGGCGACGAGGAGAAAAGGAAGAAGTATGATCAGTTCGGCGCACAGGGCCAGTTTCACAATGGTGCTGACTTTGATCCCTCGGCATATGGATTCGGAAACAATGTGCGTTATGAGTATCGACAGGGCAGCAGCAACGATTTCAGCGATTTCTTCAACATGTTTTTTGGCGGCGATAGTCCTTTCGATTCCTTTGGCGGTGGCGACATTTTCGGACAAAGGCGTGGCGGAGGAAGCAGATTTACTCGCTCTAGCCGGATGAAGGGCGAGGATAGCGAGGCAGTTTTGACAATAACCCCTAATGAAGGCTTTTCGGGGGGAGAGAGAAGGATTAGCCTCAGGACGAGCTCAGGTGAAAGAACCATTTCCTTGAAAATACCCGCAGGAATAAAGCCCGGAGAAAAAATAAAGCTTTCGGGGCAGGGCGGTCCCGGGATCAACGGAGGCAGTAACGGTGATCTCTACTTGAAGGTTGATTTTACACATAATAATGCTTTTGAGCTAAACGGCCTGAATATAGAAGCACAGATTGTATTATATCCATGGGAGGCTGCACTGGGGGCGGAGAAGCCATTTCAGACGTTGGATGACAAGATTTCAGTTAAGGTCCCTGCAGGCATACAGTCAGGCAACAAAATCAGGGTGGCCGGCAAGGGCTATAGAGATAGGAAAGGCAGCCGGGGAGACTTGTTCCTGCGAGTGAAGATTGTAAACCCGGAGAAGCTAAGCAAAGCTCAGCTGGATCTGTATGAACAGCTCAAGAGTATATCACAGTAGGAAGGAGTTGAGTTAAATGGATATGGATAAATTTACGGATAGAGCCCAGGAGGCGCTGGGCAATGCCCAGGAAATTGCGTTGCGAATGAAGCATCAACAGGTAGATGGAGAGCATCTTCATATGGCCCTGTTGACCCAGGAGGAAGGCCTTATACCAAGGCTGATTAGCTTTATGGGAGTCAATATTGAGCTACTAATAGATGATGTTAAAAAGGAGTTGGATAAGCAACCTGAGGTGTACGGTACCGCTGCATCGAGTCTTTACGCAACAAGACGTTTGAACGAAATATTGCTTCATTCAGGTGATGAAGCAAAGAAGTTCAAAGACGAATACGTCGGCGCAGAGCATTTGTATCTGGCTTTGCTCAGGGAAAGAAACACCCCTTCCGAAGGCATTTTCAAAAGACATGGCATCAATCGCGAAAGCTTCTTGTCCGCATTGGGAAAGGTCAGGAGCAACCAGCGTATTACCTCCAAAAACCCGGAGGAAACATATGAGGCACTGGCCAGGTTCGGGAATGACCTGGTTGATTTGGCCAGAAAGGGAAAACTAGATCCTGTAATCGGAAGGGATTCTGAGATTAGGCGTATTATAAGGATTCTATCAAGAAGGACGAAAAACAACCCGGTTTTGATAGGAGAGCCCGGTGTGGGTAAGACAGCCGTTGTTGAAGGGCTGGCTCAGAGGATACTGAAGGGTGATGTTCCCGAAGGGCTTAAGGATAGAACGATATTTGCCCTGGATATGGGCTCGCTGATCGCAGGAGCCAAGTACCGAGGCGAGTTCGAAGAAAGGCTTAAGGCTGTTCTTAATGAAGTGCAGAAATCAGATGGCAGGATTATCCTATTTATTGATGAGCTTCACAATATTGTTGGCGCCGGAAAGGCAGAAGGGTCCATGGATGCAGGAAACATACTCAAGCCAATGCTGGCCAGGGGCGAGATTCACTGTATCGGAGCAACTACTCTTGATGAATACACAAAGCATATAGAAAAGGACGCTGCCTTGGAGAGAAGGTTTCAGCCTGTCCTAGTCGAGCCGCCGGATGTTGAGGATACGATTTCTATTCTCAGGGGCCTGAAGGAGAAATTTGAGATACATCATGGGGTGAGAATTACAGATAATGCGATCATTTCCTGTGCGGTTTTGTCAAACAGGTATATAAGCGACCGCTTTCTGCCCGATAAGGCCATAGACTTGATGGATGAGGCGGCGGCCATGATTAGAACGGAAATTGACAGCATGCCTGCCGAGCTGGACGAGATTAGCAGAAGGGTTATGCAGCTGGAGATTGAAAAGCAGACGCTGCTAAAAGAGACAGACCGCAATTCAAAAGATAGGCTTGCGGTGCTAGAGAAGGAAATTGTGGGACTTAAGGAGCAGGCGGATCTCATGAATGCCCAGTGGGAGAGCGAAAAGAGCAATTTGTCCAGAGAGAAGGAGCTCAAGCAGCAAATCGAGCAGACAAAGCGCAGCATTGAGGAAGCAGAGAGAAGGTACGATTTAAATGAGCTGGCAGTGCTCAAGCATGGGCAGCTGCCGGAGTTGGAGAAACAGCTGCATGAGGAGAAGGCAAGGCTTTCAAGCGCAGACGAGAAGAGGCTTCTAAAGGAAGAAGTAACCGAGGAGGAAATTGCTGAGATTGTTTCCAAATGGACGGGCATACCGGTCACCAGACTTGTTGAGGCTGAGCGAGATAAGCTTCTGCATCTGGAGGAAACGCTGCACGAACGGGTAATAGGCCAGGATGAGGCGGTAAAGGCGGTGTCTGATGCTGTGCTGCGGGCACGCTCGGGGCTTAAGGACCCTGCTAAGCCCATAGGCTCATTCATATTCCTGGGACCCACAGGAGTAGGAAAGACTGAGCTGGCGAAGGCACTATCGTCAGCCCTGTTTGACAGTGAAGAGAATATGGTGCGAATAGACATGTCGGAGTACCAGGAGAAGCATACGGTAGCAAGACTGATTGGTGCGCCGCCCGGTTATGTGGGGTATGAGGAGGGAGGCCAGTTAACCGAGGCTGTCAGGAGAAAGCCCTATTGCGTAATACTCTTCGACGAGATTGAGAAGGCCCATCCTGAGGTTTTCAACGTGCTTTTGCAGCTATTGGATGATGGCAGGCTCACTGACAGTCAGGGGAGAACTGTGAACTTCAAGGATACAGTCGTTATTATGACATCAAATCTAGCAAGCCATCTAATTCTCGAAGGAATCAGGACAGGCAATAGGGACAGCGAAGAGCTCAGGGAAACCGTCATGGGAGAGCTGAGGCGCAGCTTCAGGCCGGAGTTTTTGAATCGAATAGATGAAATAGTACTCTTTAAGCCTCTCCGTAAAGAAGAGCTTGTCAAGATAATTGACCTTTCTCTGGAGGATATACAAAGGAGACTCGATGACAGACATATTACCTTAGTGGTTACCGATGAGGCCAAGGAATTTATTGCTGACAAGGCTTATACGCCTGAATACGGGGCGAGGCCGGTGAAGCGTTTCCTGCAAAAAGAGATTGAAACTCAGCTGGGCAAACTCATTATCAAGGGTCTTGCCACAGATGGCAGCCGCATCGTTGTGGATATGGAGGATAGTGCGCTTACATTCAGAGTGTAGGACGGCGGCGACAAATAGGAGAGCCAGAAGGGGACATGTTTATTGTCCCCTTTTCCAGCTTGTTATGAATCGGTTGAGATGTCCCCCCTGATACATGTCTACTTCTTATGTAACCTTTTTAACTAGCACTGCATAGGCTATATCAGACTTTCAAAGGGGTGAGTATAGCATGCAGGATTATTATGTACGCCAACAGCTACCTTTCTTCGGCCCGTTTCAGGGCACTCAATTTCTGCCGCCCTTCTTTCCGGGGCAGGGACCGGGCTTTCCGGGGCAAGGACCGGGCTTTCCGGGGCAGGGACCAGGCTTCCCGGGACAGGGACCGGGCTTTCCGGGGCAAGGACCGGGTGTCGGGGGAGGACCTCCATCAGGACCTCCGCCATCATTTATACCATCTCAGGCAGCAGCACAGCAGTCAATAGGTGTATTGGCTGTTGATCCTGGCGCTATAAGGCCTTGCAGATTTAGATTCGTATATCTGTGGCTGGATAACAGGCAGCAGTTCTGGGCATGGCTGATATTTATCGGGAGACAGTCTGTGGCAGGCTGGAGATGGACGGGTTTTAACTGGGTCTACTTTGGCTTAGACCTGAATAGGATATCATCATTTATCTGCTATTAATGTGACAGGGGACCGTCCCCTGTCTTATCTTGTCTTTTCCTGTCTGCTGTATTTTTTGCGGCTTTGTGAAAGAGATCCGTCCCTTGCCTTAGTGAACCGTCCCCTGTGTCTGTTAAACAGTTGATTTTTTATAATAAAAAGTCTGCTTAGTTTATCCCAATTATGCATTCTAATTGCTATAATTAGAATGCTGAATAGTTTCACACCAAACGTCATGTCAAATATGATAATACAATCTTGTGAAATTAGGGGAGGTAAATAATGGAGAACAAGCAGACTTTTTCTTCGAGCTTTGATTCCTTATTGCAGTTTGAATGTCCCGAATGGTTTAGGGATGCGAAATTCGGAATATGGAGTCATTGGGGGCCTCAAAGCGTACCAATGTGTGGGGACTGGTATGCAAGGAATATGTATATTCAAGGAACGCCTCAGTATCAATATCATCTGAGACATTATGGACACCCATCCAAATTTGGGTATAAGGATATTTGTGCCCTATGGAAGGCTGAGAAGTTTAACCCGGATGAATTGATGGAGATGTATGTGAAGGCAGGCGCTAAATACTTTGTCGCTCAGGCAATGCACCATGATCATTTTTTCAACTTTCCATCACGATTCAATAGCTTTAATTCGGCTCAAATGGGTCCTAAAAAAGACATATGCGGCATGTGGAAAGCTGCGGCAGATAAATTCGGACTTCCCTTCGGACTGACAGAGCATTTGGGTGCAAGCTTTTCCTGGTGGAAGGTAAATAAATGGTGCGATACATATGGCCCCTACGCAGGTGTACCATACGATGGAAGTGATCCTGAGTATAAGGATTTTTACTTCGAAAACATGGAACACGTTACTGATGATAGGGACGGCTCCGACTTTTACCCTTGGTACACATCAAACAAGAGATTCCAGGAATACTGGCTGGGAGTAATGAAGGAAGTCATCGATCTTTATCAGCCGGATTTGCTTTACACAGACGGCCCTCTTCCATTTGGTCTGCAAGATATCACTGAAGTAGAGGAGCCAGCATTCCAAAAAGGTCTGGATGCTGTTGCCTACCTATACAATACATCGGTTAAGAAGCATGGTGAGAACCATGCCGTGTACACCCAGAAGGATAGGCGAAGCGAAATTCACCGTATTGGTGTGCTAGACATTGAAAAGAGCCAGCTGCCGGGCATACAACCTAATGCTTGGCAGACAGATACATGTATAGGTAATTGGTTCTATGACGCCAAACAGACCTTCAAAAAACCCGGACACATTGTTGAAATGCTTATTGATATCATTTCAAAGAATGGGACAATGCTTCTGAATATTCTTCAGAGACCTGATGGATCGATTGATGATGAAACGGTGTATATACTTGAGGAGCTTGCATCGTGGTTCAGGGTATGCAGCGAAGGTGTTTATGGCACCCGTCCATGGAGGGTGTATGGCGAAGGTGATACCAAGGTGCTGATTGAGGGTTTTAAAGAAGTTGAGACCCAGTGGAACAGCTCAGATTTCCGATTTACTACTAAGGGAAAGAATCTGTATGCATTTATGTTGAAAGCTTCCGAAAAGAGGGTTGCAGTGATTAAGAGCCTTGGTGAGCAGGATAAGGCAGTGTCTGTAAGGCTGCTCGGCGGTGAAAAGCTTCCATTTACTCAGTCCTATGGGATACTTACAGTAAAGCTCCCGCAGCAGTTGCCTACGAAATATACCAATTGCCTTGCCATCGAATTTGAGTAAACCACTTATGAGTAGTTGCCTGTGACATGGGGCGGTCACTTGTCTTACGACAGAGAACCGTCCCCTGTCTTAATGGGCAGTCCCCTGTCTTTCGACAAAGAACTGTCCCTTGTCTTACTGCCTTATCTGTCTTAATACTTAATCCCTGAAATTTAGAGTGTAAGAGAATAGCATCTGAAACTCCTGCTCAGCATACAGGGTGTCGAATCGGAGGACAGGATTTTTCTTCCGGAAGTCAGCAGACTTATAAAGGTCAAGCGAGCCGAGCATCGTATCGTTAGGCATATTATGCCCATGGATAATCAGATGCTCCAAAAAGGAACTCGGGACTCAAAATCTGCCACATCGCAAAATGCCCAGCGAAGGAAAGCTAATCTAATTAAATCAGAACTTTATTTGTGGATTCTCAGCTTCCTTCTCATCAATGGTGAAAAACGGTTCTTCTACAAAGTTGAAACGATTGGCAAAAAAGCTGGTAGGGAACATCTGCACAGCATTGTTGTAGTCCATTGTGACATCATTATAGAACTGACGGGCAAAGGTAATCTTGTCCTCGGTTTTCGAAAGCTCCCGCTGGAGCTCCTGAAAATTAGTGTTAGCCTTAAGCTCAGGATATGCCTCCGATACAGCAAACAAGCGGCTCAAGCCCTGGGACAGCTCGCCATTGGCCTTCATTACATCCTGATGCGAGCCTGCAGACATATAGCTGTTTCTTGCCTGCATGACAGCTTCAAAGGTCTGCCTTTCATGGGCTGCATAGCCTTTTACGGTTTCCAGAAGATTGGGAATCAGATCAAATCTCCTTTTGAGCTGAACCTCTATTTGACTCCATGAATTTGCTACCTTGTTACGCTTGTTGACAAGTCCATTGTAAGCAGAAATTGCATAGATGACGATTGCCGCCGCAATCAGGGCTAAAATTACTAAGAATTTTGTCATATTAATCCTCCTTATTATATCTGCCGGCATCTGCGGCAGTGTTTAGAAATCTTTTTACTGCTTATTTGTCTATTGGGCAAAAGGCTCCTGTTAGTACGTGTTACCGCCTAGCATGTGACAACGCTTAAAATGCACCACCGCCTCCACGGCCTCCGCCGCCTCCTGAGCTGCCTCCACTAAAGCCTCCGCCTCCTCCTGAGGAAGAGGAGTTGGTAGAAGCAGCCACGGCCCTAGCGCGGCTGATGGCGTCGTCCACAGAATTAATGGTTCTGTCAAATGTGTCGGCAAAGGATGCAAAATTATTGTATCTATAGCCATACATATAAGTCAAATGAGTATTCTGCATATCTGCATCGGTGAATACCAATGGCAGCTGCCTTATAACCTCTTTTGCCACTCCGAGTGAAATGGCGTAGACCAGGTAGTGCTCCCAAATGACGATTGAAGGTATTTCAGCTTTATCCATATGGCTGAATTCCTTAAGAAAATTCTTAAAGGCCTGCCACATGACATATTGCTCATTGCCGTAAGCTGTACGCTTGTTGAGCCTTACTGAAAAGATAAACAGTATAATGGCCTGTATAATCAGAATAAAGCCGGTTCCGCTAAGCATACTTGACAATGCCATACCAAGACCGAAGCAGGCAAAGGAAGTGAGTAGCCCTGCAATTTGTCCTTTCTTGCTCGATTTGTCAAAAAAATTGTTTTCTGCAGCCTCATCGGTTGCTAACTTCCTCCAACGTTCATAGTCGCTGGAGAATCTCCGTGCTCCTGATGTGGTTTTAGCGTAATCAGAGATCTCATCCAGTATTACGTAATTGCCATTGCCGACAGTATGAATGAACCATCTGATGAGAAAGGATTCATGGCTCTTAAGAGCTATAGCCGGTGCCTGTGGATTAATCGATACGGCGTAATCCTCTACCTCTTTGCTACTAAACAATCCTCTTTTTGTGTAGGTTTTTGTAGTAAGAAGAAGCTGCTCCTTTCTTACCAGATCCATCAGAGTTGCAGTGATATCCCGTGTTGCAACATGTCCCATAGATAAAAGTACAGACATCTCGGCAGGAGTGTATTCACCTGGTAATTCTCTGTAATACTTACCTTGGAATGTCGCTTTCGGTTCCTTATCGAACTTGATATACAGGAAGATAATCAGTGGAAACCACGAGAGAATAAGAATTATCCCCACAACATTACCAATACGCTGCAAAGCAGCTCTCCTGGATCTTTCTGCTGCCTGGCGGCGATCATATTCTTCTGCCTGCCTTCGAGCTTCTTCTCTTTGTTTATTCGCCTCTTCGGCCAACTTCTTCTCATTGGCCATGATCCGCGGTAGAGCATCCTCTGCTATCACCCTTTTCGATTGAGGCACAAGCTGCGTAGGAAATATAACCAGAGTCTCGACCATATCTCCCGGAGAGACGCGATCCACAGAAAACCTTACATTGCGTCCGTCAATTATTTCTGACACTCCAAGAAGTGAACCATGGCCGAAAACCTTGAGATCCTCTTTTTGTGCTCCCTCCGGCAGCCTGATATTTATGGCGATATTGTTTAGAGCAACGTCCCAACTGGAATCAACTATTTTTCTGTTGAATTCAGCCACATCATTATACTTTGTAACTACATTTTTGAATATGTACCTGTAAATGAAGGTTTTCTGTTCGTTCTTTGAAGCCTCGAAAACCTTGAACTGAGCGATTTCATCGTCATTTACAACATTGTAGGTGCCTGAGCCGGCGTTGTCATCCAGGTTCCTCTGGGAGTTGAGCCTCAGCTCTCTTTCAGAGTCGCCTTCAGCAACTAGAACCTTTATATCTTCCATGCCGTCTGTCAGCATATAATCTACATAGCGTAATACTCCGTTAAAGCTCCCGCTGAACCTGTAGGTGATTCTTTCTTCAATTTGGGCGGAGCCGTCAGCTTGGACATCAACATTGATAGTATAATCGTTGATTGTATAATATCTGTCATCAGCAAGCGCGATATGCCCAAGTGAAAGAGCCGAAAGCAGAGTTGCTATAAGCAGGAGAAAAGCCGGAACTTTCCTTTTCATTTATATACCTCCTTCAGGTACTTCACAAAGTATTCTGCGTTAAAATTCTATCACATTATACTTCATTTGTATTGCATTTGTTTTCTGCATTCTAGTTTTTTTCATTATTCTTTAATCAATTTTCATTATAATTGCATATTTATGCCTGATATATGAACAATATGATATGGGATAGTTTAACAGAAGTCCACAGAGCATAAATGTGGCAGTAGGAGGGACATATATGGAGAAAATCAATAAACCAATTAACAAATACTTGAAGTATGCGCTAATCGGTACAATCACAGGTATAGCAAACGGGCTTTTCGGCTCAGGTGGCGGAACGATAGCAGTGCCTGCAATGGTTCATTTTCTTGGGGCGGAGGAGCACAAGGCTCACGCAACAGCCATATCTGTAATACTGCCATTAACTGTTGTCAGCTCCCTTTTTTATATATCGAAGGGATACGCTGACTGGGGACTGACATCATGGGTTACGGCGGGCGGCATGGCGGGCGGCTATATTGGAGCAAGGCTATTGAATAAATGCCCAGGCAGGCTGCTAAGGAAGATTTTTGCCATATTTATGGCGGCAGCAGGAATAAGGATGATACTCTAGGATTAAACCGCGATAATACATTTGCTGCATATCCGGCTTAAGTCGATTTTCGCTATATAGGATTTTTACTTAGCAGTGTGTGAAAGGAGAACTCGGCTTGCTTGGTTCAGAAACAATTATTCTGCTGCTAATTGGACTGGGAGCAGGCATCGTCAGCGGTATGGGAATGGGTGGAGGCACGATACTGATCCCGGCATTGGTGCTGACTATAAACCCGCAGCAGCATACTGCTCAAAGCGTCAATCTGCTCTTTTTTATACCGACGGCAGTAGTTGCACTGATTATTCATATTAAGAACAAGCATATTGATTTTAAAATGGCAGTTCCCATAATTGCTTTTGGGATGTGCGGCTCCTTTGTGGGTTCATGGCTGGCAATGAGGCTGGCGGGAGGAGAGTTAAAAAGGCTTTTCGGCTTTTTTTTGCTGGCCATGAGCATATACGAAATGTTCCGAAAGGGGAAGAATGATTAGTAATTATTCCAGTGCCGGTAGCGCTGTTTGTTAATAGATTTCGCCAGGCTTAATCTATTAATAAATGGAGCTAACGGTACTGATAGAAAAAAAGAATGATTGGTTTGTGTTCACAAAGCAAGCACATTAGTGGTATAATAACCTCACATCGCCTATATGTGAGGCTATTATACGCCTCCGGCGGAATTTAGGTGCGTGCAAGTTTTTCGCTGGTGCGAAAATGCACATGCACAATTATACCATAATAAATTAT
>Ga0123334_1003027_pt1 | contig 18690 bp, 7 predicted proteins | sample BiotimSIPDNA_FD_89706 | JGI IMG/M metagenome (GOLD analysis project Ga0123334, IMG submission 89706) | Anaerobic biogas reactor microbial communites from Washington, USA - Biogas_R1 time_0 SIP DNA | ecosystem: Engineered > Bioreactor > Anaerobic > Unclassified | place: Washington, USA | collected... | reverse complement strand
TACAATTTACAATGTACAATTTATAATTTACAATTAAAACCCAAAAAATCTCCAATTTTAAACTGTGAAGAAAACAGGGAGCTAACTAGGATATGAAACGAATCGGAGTTTTAGTGTCAGGCGGGGGGAGCAACCTCCAGGCTATTATCGATTCAATTGATAATGGAAGTTTAGAAGCGGAGATTGCGGTGGTTATTAGTAACAAGCCGGGAGTTTTTGCTTTAGAACGGGCCTCCACCCATGGGATCCCCACGTTGGTAATTGACCACCGAGGTTTTGCGGTAAACCATGAGTTTGACGCCGCAATTTTAAAGGTTTTATTGGAATACCGGGTTGATCTGGTTTGTTTGGCCGGGTTTTTAAGAATTCTAGATCGAATACTTACCGATGCTTATCCAAATCGGGTCCTTAACATCCACCCGGCCTTGTTGCCGGCCTTTGGAGGTAAGGGGATGTACGGTCATCATGTCCATGAAGCGGTGATCGCTTCCGGGACCAAGTATTCAGGGGCTACCGTCCACTTAGTTACCCCCGAAACCGACATAGGGCCGATAATTCGCCAAGGAATAGTGGCAATCACTGATACGGACACCCCGGAGACTTTGGCGGAGAAAGTATTAAAGATCGAGCATCAGATCTATCCGGAGGCGATCAAGTCAGTATTGGAAGAGCGAATAATTATCGACGGGATGAGAACGAGGGAGAATTTGGGGAGGGAATCTAAATGATCAAAAGAGCGTTACTAAGTGTTTCCGATAAGGCCGGCTTGGTAGATTTAGCAAAGTTTCTAGCCGATGCCGGAGTAGAGATGATCTCTACCGGAGGAACCTACAATACAATCAAGGAAGCTGGATTACCGGTGACCTATATCTCAGAAGTGACCGGATTTCCGGAAATACTGGATGGAAGGGTGAAAACTCTGCATCCTAAAATCCACGGGGGTTTACTAGCGATTCGAGATGCGGAGGAACACTGCCGACAACTTGCTTCCGAGCAGATTGAAACCATCGATTTGGTGGTGGTAAACTTATATCCGTTCGCGGCGACAATCGCCAAACCTAATGTAACCCTCGAAGACGCCATCGAGAATATTGATATCGGAGGGCCTTCAATGTTGCGCTCCGCCGCCAAAAACCACCGTTTTGTCACCGTGGTGGTTGACCCCTCGGATTATCTGGGTTTGATGGCGGATATGAAGGCTAATAACGGCGACACTACTTTGGAGTTCCGCCAAAAATGCGCCTTGAAGGTCTTTAACACCACGGCTTTATATGATTCGATGATCTTTAATTACCTTAACTCAAAATACGGGACCGCTGAAGACGGATATCCCGATTTGCTTCAATTAACGTATACCAAAAAACAAAGTTTACGATATGGGGAAAACCCCCACCAAAAAGCATCTTTCTACCAGGAAACCTCCGTATTACCGGGGACGATTACTGCGGCAAAGCAATTGCATGGCAAGGAATTATCCTTCAATAATATTAACGATGCTAATGCCGCCATTGAACTGGTAAAGGAATTTACCGAACCGGCGGTGGTGGCTCTTAAGCATGCCAACCCTTGCGGAGTAGGTATCGGTAAAGATGGGTTTGAAGCATATCAGAAAGCTTACGAAAGTGATCCGGTATCCATCTTCGGTGGAATTATCGCTTTTAACCGGGAAGTGGACTTCCAATCGGCCAAAGCAATGAGTGAGTTATTTCTGGAGATCATCATCGCGCCGTCTTTTGTTCCGGAGGCCTTTGATTTACTGGCAAAAAAGAAGAACATCCGCCTTTTGGAACTTCCCGAACTGGGTAAAATAACTTCCGCATCCGGATTTGATTTGAAAAAAGTAAGCGGCGGACTGTTAATCCAAGAGACGGATACCATAAAATCAAATACTGCCAAATGGAAAGTAGTGACTAAAAAACAGCCCACTCCGGCGGAGCTTGCCGAAGTTCAATTCGGTTGGCGGGTTGTCAAATATGTAAAGTCAAACGCTATTGTTTTGACAAAGGATTTAGGTACCGTTGGGATTGGCCCGGGACAAACCAATCGGGTTGGGGCGGCCCTGATCGCCATCGGTCAAGCCGGATCTAAAGCTAAAGGTTCCTGTCTGGCTTCGGATGCCTATTTCCCAATGCCGGATACTGTGGAAGAAGCAGCTAAAGCTGGGGTTACGGTCATTATTCAACCGGGTGGTTCCATTAGGGACCAAGATTCGATCGATATGGCCGATAAATTGGGTTTAGCGATGATCTTTACCGGAGTTAGGCATTTCCGACACTGAAATGAGGTGACAAATATGTTGGATATAAATGAGATTAAAAAGGTATTGCCACATAGGTTTCCATTTTTACTGGTAGACCGGATTGTTGAGATCGAAAGCGGGAAGAGAGCGGTGGGGATTAAGAATGTGACCACTAATGAGTTCTTTTCTCAACAGGATTATTTCAATGGCGACATGCCTGGAGCTATCCAAGTGGAAGCAATGGCCCAAGTCGCCGCTTTTGTGGTTTTGGATTTGATTGAGGATAAGTCGCAAATACCCTTGTTCGCCGCCATTAATAAAGCCCGGTTCCGTAAACCGGTGGTTCCCGGGGACCAACTGCGGATCGAAGTAATCCTGAAAAGGTTTAAAGCGAATATTGGTAAATTTAAAGCCACTACCTATATTGGGGATGAAATCGCCAGCGAAGCGGAGATCACTTGTGTTTTATCGAAATTGGGCTAGCTAATTATCAGACCACTTACTACTTTGTCGCGGAGGTCTCCATGAAAGTCCTAATTATCGGAAACGGCGGGAGGGAGCATGCTATTGCCTGGAAGCTCAACCAAAGCCCGTTAGTTTCTAAGATTTATTGTTGCCCCGGTAACGCCGGAACAGCTCAAATCGGGGAGAATATTAGAGTTGATTGTAATGTAATCGAGGATATTGCCGATTTTGTTGAGCAGAACAAGGTCGAACTGACTATAGTTGGAGCGGAGGCTTATCTAGCTCAAGGCGCGGTTGATTATTTTCAAATGAGAGGGCTGAATGTTTACGGCCCGACCCAAGCCGCCGCCGGTCTGGAGTCAAGTAAATCTTGGGCCAAGGAATTTATGTTTAAATACCATATTCCAACCGCTCATTCCCAAACCTTTAGCCATCCGGAGGCAGCTAAGGATTATATCCGTCAAACCGGAGTCCCGATCGTGATTAAGGCTGATGGATTAGCCGCCGGTAAGGGTGTGGTAGTTGCCTTTGAACTGGAGACTGCTTTAAAAGCAATTGATGACTGTATGGTAGCCCAAATTTATGGAGAAGCGGGAACTACCGTTATTGTCGAGGAGTATCTGGAAGGGGAAGAAGTGTCCTTACTGGCTTTTTCGGATGGGTACTTAGCGGTTCCGATGCTTCCGGTCCAGGACCACAAGCGGATTGGCGACGGTGACACCGGCCCCAATACCGGCGGTATGGGGACTTATGCTCCGACTACTGCTTTTACTGCTGCCATCAAGGAAAAGGTGGTCAATGAGATATTGATCCCAACCATTCAGGGGATGAAGAATGAGGGGACCCCTTTTGTTGGTACGCTTTTTATCGGATTGATGCTTACTTCAGACGGGCCGAAAGTTGTCGAATATAATGTCAGGTTTGGCGATCCCGAAACTCAAGTGGTGTTGCCTTTATTGGAATCGGATTTGGCCCAAATTTTCATAGATTGTGTAAGCGGGAAGCTTAATCCGGATTCGATTAAATGGAAGATGGGAAAAACCGCAGTTTGCGTGGTGGCCGCTTCCGGCGGTTATCCGGGAAAGTATCAAACCGGGGAACCCATTGACGGTTTGGAAGAGATTCGGAATTCCCTTGTTTTTCATGCCGGTACTAAGTTTAATTTTAACGGTGATATTGTCACCGCCGGCGGCCGGGTCTTGAATGTAGTCCATTTGGGAAATAACATCGGCGCAGCGATTGACGGCGCCTATCGTGATTTAGCCTTGTTGAGCTTTGAAGGTATGTACTACCGGAAAGATATCGGAAGACGAGAGCTTTTGAGAAGTGGGGTTTAAAATGTTAAAACCAAAACTGATTACTACCTTGAAGGATTATTCTTGGGAACGTTTTGTTTCGGATTTGATCGCCGGAATAATCGTCGGTATTGTAGCCTTGCCGTTGGCCATCGCTTTTGCCATCGCTTCGGGAGTTTCACCGGAAAAAGGGATCTTTACCGCGATTATTGCCGGTTTTATAATTTCAACCTTAGGGGGCAGCCGGGTCCAGATTGGCGGCCCTACCGGAGCGTTTGTGGTTATTGTCTATGGTATTGTCCAGAAATATGGTTTGGACGGTCTTACCATCGCCACGATCATGGCCGGGATTATTTTGGTGATAATGGGTGTAGCCCGTTTCGGCTCAATGATTAAGTTCATCCCTTATCCGGTAATTGCCGGGTTTACTAGTGGTATCGCCGTAATTATCTTTTCTACGCAAATCAAGGATTTTTTTGGGCTGACAATGGGAGAAGTACCCTCGGAATTTTTACATAAGATAGCTGCGTATGTTGCTAATTTTTCATCCGTTAACTATTGGGCATTGATGGTTAGTGTTGTGACCTTACTGATTATTATCGTTTTACAAAAAGTATCGCGCCGCATCCCCGGGTCACTGATAGCTTTGGTCTTCTGTACAGCGCTAGTTTATCTTTTTAAATTGCCGGTAGAAACTATTGGAAACCGGTTCGGCCAAATACCCTCAATGTTACCGGCACCGGTTTTTCCCAAGATCGATTTTCAGATTGTACGAAATTTAATCGGGCCATCAATGACAATCGCGGTTTTAGCCGGAATCGAGGCTTTGTTGTCGGCGGTGGTGGCTGATGGGATGATCGGTGACAAGCACCGTTCCAATATGGAATTGGTCGCCAATGGAGTCGCCAATATTGTTGCCCCATTTTTCGGCGGGATTCCGGCTACCGGCGCAATTGCCCGGACCGCGACTAATATTAAAAACGGTGGCAGGACTCCCGTGGCCGGGATTATTCACTCGATAGTTTTAGTACTAATATTATTGTTCTTCGGCAAATGGGCTTCCTTAATTCCGCTCTCTTGCCTAGCCGCGATTCTGGTGGTAGTGGCGTATAATATGAGCGAATGGCGTTCATTCGTAAGGCTTTTAAAAAGCCCCCGCAGCGATGTGATGGTACTCCTGTTTACCTTCGGTTTAACCGTATTGTTCGATTTGACCGTTGCAATCGAAGTCGGTTTGCTGATGGCGGTATTTTTGTTTATGAGAAGGATGGCTCTGGTTACCAATGTGGATGTTATTACCAAAGAGTTGGAGGACCATGACGATATCGATACTTTAGAGGAGAAGTTGGTCCCCGAAGGAGTGGAAGTTTATGAGATCAACGGCCCGCTCTTTTTCGGGGCCGCTTATAAGTTTGAAGAAGCCCTCAATTTGGTAAAAGGTTCGCCTCAGATCTTGATCATTCGGATGCGTAACGTTCCAGCCATCGATTCTACCGGATTACATATATTACAAGAGATTATCAAAAGGAACCGCAAGAATCAAATGACTTTCATTTTATCGGGAGTCCAGGAACAACCGTTAAAAGCTTTGGAACAATCCGGTTTGGTGGCGAAGATTGGCGCCGAGAATATCTGTAAAAATATCGAAGCTTCCCTGAAACGAGCCCGTAAAATACTGGACTTAAATGCCAATGAATTGAAAATGGATGCCTAGTTGGGCAAAACAGTAAAAAGATTCTTTTGAGACAGCCCCTAATCTATGCCTTCGGGGTCAAGATGCTTTTTGAGATCGGAGGCTTACGGTTACCGGGCTGTTCCTATTTGGTTCCTAAATTTTATCGGTTCAGCTAAGATCAAAAGCAATATCTCCCGCGGAGGCGCAGAGTTAAGGGGAGAATAGCAATTTACAATTTACAATTTAAAATGTACAATGTAAAATCCAACCAAGAGGAGATACAATGCCCGCGACAATAGATACAATACCCCCGAGTAGAGATGCAACTGCCCCGACGACAGAGTCAATTGGCTGGAGAGGAGATACAGTATTTCTTCCTTCTTCATATTTTGGATGCACCTCCAGAGATTAACTACCTACCGTTTGGTAGTGTTATAGCATGATACTTTTAAATCCGCAAGAAAAAGCTCCTTCGGAACGAGAAAAAGCTGCTGGAAAACCATTGTCCAACCAGGATTAGTCAGGATTAAACGGATGGGACAGATTTAGAATCAGTGCTTAATGGTTGAACCGATTTAAAATTGATCAACTAAAGATAATGTAACATTTTAAAACCTAAGTAACTACCAGCAGAAGAGTAAATCCGTATAATCCGAAAAACCAACCAGGATTAGTCAGGATTAAACGGATTGGACGGATTAAAAATTATTGCTTAAAGATTCACCTTATTCAAATTGGTCAACAAAGAAAATATAACATTTAAAGATCAAAGTAATTATCGGCAAAAGAGTAAATCCGTATAATCCGAGAAATCCGTCTAATCCTGGTTCAGACAGGAGACATCATCGAAATTGCAATAATTAATTTTAACCTCTTTCGTTCTCCGTCCTCCCCTTTAGAGGTATGCCTATTATAACCTAAATAGATATATTTGCTCCTAGTCAACAAACGATAGGTTCTGATCATAATCGGTTTGGTTTCGATTACTAATCGTTAAGTAAAAGTCAGTAAATGATTAATGAAATTTACTAAACGATTGGTTCCGGTTGCCAAACGATTAGTAAAAACCACTAAACGGTAAGTTCCAATTATTAAACGATAGGTGATTACCGTTAAACGATTGGTTGTAATCACTAAAAGTTAAGTAAAAATTACTAAATGATAAGTAAAGTTTAGTAAACGTTTAATTCCAATTATTAAACGATTAATAAAAATTACCTTTCATTGAGTTTCAAATACTAAACGAAGTATGGCGGAGAATAAAACGATGGGCCGGAGGATGAAACGGAGCGCTTTTGGGGTGCTCCATAGTCTGACGGTTCTTTATTATTAACAAATCCGAACCAAATGCCATCGGTATGATCTGGAAGACTACCGGATCACCAGCCCCTTAGTCTGTTACAATCTCCTCCAGTTTCTCCTCGATCTCAAGTCCGAACCGGTGGAGAAGTTTGGGATCATTGCGCTAAATACCAAGCATAAGATCGTCGGGATTCATATCATCGGGACCGGCACCATTGATAAAATCTATATCGAACCCAGACAAGTCTATATGGCGGCGTTAATGAACAATGCCAAAGCAATCATCGCCTTTCATTGCCATCCATCAGGCGATCCCACTCCCAGCCGGGACGATCTTATCCTCACCCAAAGACTGAAAAAGGCCGGGAAGATCATGTGTATCGAATTATTGGATCATCTGATCACCGGGGAACGGGATTTTGTAAGTTTAAAAGAGCAAGGGTTGGTGTAGTCCGCGCATCGAACTTCAAAAAATTGAAGGGGTAAATAATATGGAAAAAATAGAAGATGAAATTAGGGAACGTATTATTTCCTATTAATCCATTTCTCAATAATGACATAGAAATGCATATCTGCTGTTTTTGTGAAAATGGAGATTTGTTAAGTCAATTGAGAGGGTATGGTTCTAAGGAACAAAAAAGAGTAATAAATGGGGTACTTGATATATTTTTTTCATCAAAGCTGCTTTCGAGTCGGCTTTATTTTTTTTCTGACTCGTATTTGATCGGTAAAAAAATTTATACCCAGTATAAAAATTATTAAAATCCGGTAATTATTGTTAGGATTTTAGAGACTAACCGAAAATTCTAGCCGAATAATACCGAATGTTTATGAAAAATAGATTTTGGCAGGTCTGTTTTAGTTGGTAAAAATAATTAAAATGATTAAAAACATCAAAACAATTTATTTTTCGACAAAGGATTTGGAAGATATTTATAGTATATATAACCTAACTTTCTAGAAAATTGAAATTAATGGAGTGGTTTATAAAATGAGTATCAGTGAAAAGCCAATTTGTAATGTAGCTGACTATAGGGTCGAGGATCGATCTGAAAAAAAAGACTACCAAACAACTAAGCCGATATCATTAATAAGCGTGCAAACCTTACCAACAATTGGTCCATATGGAGCTACAGTTTTTAATATCGGAAAGAATCTATTGCTGGCTATCGCCAATTGGTCTGATGGAAAAAATAATCGTCAATATTCGCGAATATATAAATGGAAGGAAGGAAAATTTGAAGAGATCCAAGGGGTAATAACCTATGGCGCTTGTGGCGTAGAGGCTTTTACAATTGGAGACAGCAGCTTTTTAGCGGTGGCCAACTATTCTGACGGCAAAAACTTTTCAATAGATTCGGATATTTACCGCTGGAACGGTTTTGTTTTTGAACAATTTCAAAAGATACCAACTAACGGCGCTGTTTGTTGGAGGTCGTTTCAGATTCATCATGATCATTTTCTAGCAGTGGCCAACTCCTGCAACAATTTTGGTAATCGGGTTGATTCGGTTATTTATAAGTGGAATGGAGACCGTTTTATTGAAATGCAACAAATTCCAACAATTGGGGCATTGGACTGGGAGTTTTTCACTATTGACAATCATCGCTATCTGGTGGTTGCTAATCATGCCGATGGTGAACAAGATAGTATCAATTCTAAAATATACCGATGGAATGGGACCCGATTTGTAGACAACCAAGAGATTCTTACTCATGGCGCTCATGATTGGGTTTATTTCGAGATTAAGGATAAAAAATTTCTGGCGGTGGCCAACTTTAAGCAAGGTGATTCGTGTAATATTGATTCCGCCATCTATTGCTGGAATGGTGGTCGTTTTGAACTGTTTCAGTCAATTCCGACTCATGGTATTCATAACTGGGAATTTTTTCGGCATAACCAAGATTATTATTTATTTGCCTGTAATACTTTTGACGGAAATAGCGCTGTAATTCAATCCGTGCTTTATAAATGGGACGGGTTTCAATTTCGCCAAGAGTTATTGGTAACTACTAAAGCGGGAATTGATTGCAAAGCCTTTGCCGTAGATGGAATAACTTATCTAGCTGTGATGCAATGTTCCGATGGGGTCAGTTATGCAACTGACTCCGTAATCTACCGGCTCTTAGAATGACTACCTAATTATCATTAAGTATAAAATCATCTAGCAATAAGTTAGCAAAAATAAGAACCCACAAATCATAGCTTCTTGGCGGGAGACAATGATTTGTGGGTGGGAAGTAAATGACTTCGCAGTCATTTAGCTTCGCTATTTTTATTATATCATATTTTAAATTTAAGATTCGGCTTTTTGATTAATATTACCGGACGAGCTTAGCAAAGCTTGGTAAGGGGATAACGTGGCGGGAGGCAGTTTACTACTGCTTGGAATTATAAAAAAATTAATCGAAATGAAGAGGTGGAGTCATGATCAGAAAAACAGTAAATCCAAGAAATGAACCGGTGGCAATCATTGGAATAGGATGCCGTTATCCGGGAAGCGCCAATACGCCTGATGCTTTTTGGGAAATATTAAAAAACGGGGTTGATTGCATTACGGAGACACCGACCAATCGATGGGATTGGTCCAACTTTTATAGCTCTAATAAAGATAATGCCGGTAAGCTTAATAGTAAATGGGGAGGATACATTGATGATTTTGACAAATTTGACCCTTTGTTCTTTGGAATAACTCCCCGGGAAGCCGAATATATGGACCCCCAACAACGGAAGTTACTTGAAGTTACTTGGGAAGCCTTAGAAGATGGTGGACAGAAACCCACGGAATTGGCTGGAAAACCGGTAGGCGTTTTTATCGGAGCCTTTACTCTGGATTATAAAATATTACAATTCGGCGGGACAACCCATCACAATTTAACGGCTCATTCATCGACCGGCATTATGATGACAATGATTTCAAACCGTATTTCATACGCTTTTGATTTTAGAGGTCCTAGTCTTTCCATTGATACCGCATGCAGTTCTTCTTTGGTCGCCATCCATATGGCTTGTGAAAGTTTGAGAAACGGGGAAAGCTGTTTGGCGGTTGCAGGCGGCGCATTAATACAATCCGCGCCCCAGTATACTATCGCCGAATCTAAAGGAGGGTTTCTCTCACCTACCGGGTGGTCCCATGCATTTGACACCAGCGCTAACGGTTATGTCCGGGCTGAAGGTGTCGGAGTGGTCATCTTGAAGAAATTGGAGGAAGCGCTGAAGGATGGCGATCCTATTTATGCAGTTATTATTGGGGATGGAGTCAATCAGGATGGCCATACCAACGGCATTACCGTTCCTAACGGGAAATCACAAAAGGAATTGATTAAAAAAGTATGCGCCAAAGCAGGGGTCACGCCTGGTTCATTACAGTATATAGAGGCCCACGGAACCGGCACTCCCGTTGGCGATCCCATTGAAGCCAATTCCTTGGGAGAGGTTTTGAGTATTCAGCGGGACCCTAAGGAAAAGTGTTTTATCGGATCCTTAAAAACCAATATCGGGCATACCGAAGCTGCCGCCGGGGTAGCTGGTCTAATAAAGACGGCTTTATGCTTGAAGAATAAACAAATACCTCCTCATCTTCATTTAAAGGAAATCAATCCCCAGATCAACATCGATCAATGGCCTTATGAGATACCCCAAAAGTTAATAGCTTGGCCTAAACACGCCGGTCCTGCCCGGGCTGGGATTAATTCATTTGGTTACGGTGGGACTAATGCTTTTGTTATTTTGCAGGAAGCGCCGGTCCCGGAGAAAGTTTCTGCAGGACTGCTCCCGGAGGTTGAACGGCCTAAAATATTACCCTTATCCAGTCGTGAGACGGAAGCTTTCAGGGAGATGGCTGATAATTATAAAGGGCTGCTTGACAAAGATAACCAGCCCCCAGTTTTTCTACAGGATCTGGGTTATACAACCGGAGTAAAAAGGGATCATCTGGAACATCGTCTTGCTTTGGTTTTTAATTCCAAAGAAGAATTGTTACAAAAGCTTGATCTATGTATTGCCGGCGAAGAGAATCCCATGATAGTCAAAGGGAAGAAATGGCCGTCGGAAAAAAAGAAATTGGTATGGGTCTTTACCGGGATGGGCCCCCAATGGTGGGGCATGGGCCGGGAACTATTTGAAAAAGAACCGGTCTTCCGCTCGATCATTGCAAGATGCGATCAAGAAATGTCGAAATGGGTAGATTGGTCCCTTCTCAAAGAACTTAACGCTGCTGAGGAAGAGTCCCGCATGGAAGAGACGTGGCTTTCTCAACCGGCTAATTTCGCCCTACAGATTGCTTTGGCCGAACTTTGGCGTTCCTTGGGCATTAAACCGGATGCTATAATCGGGCATAGTACGGGTGAAGCGGCAGCTTTCTATGAAGCGGGGGTTTATAGTTTTGAAGATGCCGTCAAAGTAATCATCAATCGCAGCCGTCTTCAGCAAAGATTGAGCGGGACCGGAAAGATGCTGGCGGTAGGATTATCTGCCGCTCAGGTCCAACCTATGCTGGCGGCTTACAATGACCAAATTTCCATTGCTGCGATCAATAGCCCTACAGCGGTGACGCTATCCGGAGATGAATCCGCATTGTTTGAATTTACGCAACAATTGCAAGCAAACAATATTTTCCATAAATTCCTGCAGGTTAAAATTCCATTCCATAGTGGAAAAATGGAACCGATTCAAGCAGAATTGCTGGCGGCTCTGAAAGATCTCCAACCCCGGCAAGGGAAGACTCCGCTTTATTCGACGGTAACCGGAGAACTGGTTAAAGGAACGGAGCTTGATGCGGCTTATTGGTGGCGAAACGTCAGGGACAGTGTACTGTTTGCCCGGGCTATCGAAGGGATTATTAACGACAATTATTCGATCTTCTTAGAAATTGGCCCTCATCCGGTACTGGCCAACTCGATCACTGAATGTCTCGACGTTCAGGAAACAGAAGGTAAAGTCTTAGCCAGCATCCGGCGGAAAGAACCGGAACAAGAACGGATCATAACCTCCCTGGCGGAATTATATTGTATCGGATTCGACGTCAACTGGGAGGAACTCTATCCTAACGGAAAGTTTGCCCGTTTACCGGCATACCCTTGGCGAAAAGAACGGTATTGGGTAGCGCCTTTAGAGGTGGAGAAGAGGCGGCTTGGCACTATGGACCATCCTTTGCTGGGACGCCGCTTATTTACGCCGGAACCATCCTGGGAAACAAATGTTGACCCGGAAAAACTACCTTATCTCCGGGACCATCGAATTCAAGGCAATGAGCTGTTCCCAGCGGCGGGTTATATTGAAATGGCCTTTGGCGCTCTCAAAGCATTGTTCGGGGATGGGACCTTTGCTTTGGAAGATCTGGATTTGCGCAAAGCTTTATTTTTGCAAGAAGCTCAGCTTCCCCGGGTCCATTTTCTGTTGGATGTCGAACAATCCGTCTTTAAAATTGTAACTTATGAAGATGAGGAAAATAACGTTACTTCCCATGCTTGTGGAAAAGGGCGGTTGATCCAAAAGACCAGGATCGCTCCACAAATTAAGCTAGGTACTCTAAAAGAGAGTTTCCCAAGACAGATCTCCAGTAAAGAATGTTATCAAACACTGGATGAGATGGGTTATAATTACGGCCCTTGTTTTCAGGGTATTAAGGAGATCTGGCTCAATGACGGAGAGGCCCTGGCCAAAATAGCAGTTGCGCCGGAATTATTACCTCAGATATCGGAGTACAATTTACATCCGACCATTATCGATGCTTGTTTTCAGACATTGATTGCCGCCCAATTTACCAAACAATTTTCAAAGACCGACTCCGGCGCCATCCGTTTGCCCGTATCTATTAAGCGCATTAGGATTACCCCCGGATTTACCGGACCGGTATATGCCTGGGCCTGTATCAAGGAGGAAGACCCTGAAAGTTTATGCGGTGATATTTATCTTTATCGCGAAGATGGAACGGCCATTGGTGAAATTAAAGGATTTATCGCTCATGGGGTAGATAAAGTCACCGGTAATGTTGGGCTCAATACAATCGATAGTTGGTTATACCAGGTTGATTGGGAGGAACAAGAACCCCTTTCCCTGGAAGTCAAAACTAAAAAAAGGGTCCCTAATGATTCTTCCAAATGGTTAATCTTCGCGGATCATCAGGGGGTCAGTCAGGAATTGGCCCGGTTGTTGAAAGACCAAGGTGAAAACTATTGCTTGGTTAAATACGGCGCTGGGTTTACTCTGGTCGGTAATGAAACTGCAACCATCGCCCCGGGTTCTCAAGCGGATCTGGTCCGCCTGATGGAGCAGGTTTTTAAGGAGAGAAACTGTAAGTGTAAAGGAATTCTTCATTTATGGAACTTGGATCTCCCGGATATCGATAGGGTTAACCTCAGCGAAATACAACAGACCAAGGAGTTAGGTTGTTACTCCGTCTTGAATATTGCCAAAACCATTGAAGAGTTAGGTATCACTAGCAAGCTTTGGATTATTACCAGAGGGGCGCAGCCGGTAGGAGAGAGTGGCGCTAATATCTCGGTAATGGCCGCGCCGGTTTGGGGCATGGGCCGGGTCCTTGGCCAACAGGAAATGGTCGAAAATTGGGGTGGTTTGATTGATCTTGATCCAATCTTAAGCCCAAGAACCTGGGAAGAAGATGCGTTAAAGATTATGGCGGAGTTAACCCAATCCGAGGGAGAGACCGAAGTGGCTTTTCGGGGCCGGAAACGTTATCTTCCCAAGTTAAATCCTGCTGTCAACCTTACTAAACCCCTATCAATCCAATTCCGAAGCGATGGTTGTTATCTAATCACCGGAGCTTTTGGGGCCTTGGGACAATTGGTCGCCCGGATGATGGCCCAACATGGCGCCAGGCATTTAATATTAATGAGCCGCGCTAAATTCCCGGCAAGAAGTGAGTGGGGACAGGTAGATCCGGGAAGCGATGTCGGTAAAAAAATTGCTTTCATCAAAGAACTGGAGGCTTTAGGAGCAAATGTCCTTTTAGCCGGGGTAGATATTACCGATGAAGCGCAACTTTCCGGTTTCTTAAGGGAATTCAAACAAATGGATTACCCGCCCATACGCGGAGTATTTTATTCCGCCGGAATTGTAAATGATGCTCTAGTAACGCAGATGGAACAAAAGACATTTGATGTTGTCTATGATACGAAGGTCTATGGCTCTTTCTTGCTTCACAAGTATTTAGAGGACGAACCCCTTGAATATTTCGTGCTATTTTCCTCAGTAGCCACTCTGGTGACCACCTCGGGTCAGACAAATTATGCAGCCGGAAATGCTTTTTTGGATGCTTTAGCGCAACACCGGAGGATGCAGGGACTACCGGCATTGAGCATCAATTGGGGACCATGGGCCATTGGAATGATTAAAGAGCTTAATCTGATCGAACATTACCGGAACCGCCGTGGTATGAACTGTATTCTACCCGAAGTTGGAATGACGGTTCTAGACCGGGTCCTCAGTCAGGATCTAAGCGAAATTGTAATCTGTGAAGCGGATTGGCCGCGGGTATTGGCATGGTACTTGAAGCAGCCTAAGCTCTTTGCTCATTTGGCCAAGGTGGAAAATGCCGAAATTCCCGTGGAAGATGCTGGTTTAGCCAATTTGAGCGAAGCCGATCCGGAAACTCGTAAATCTCTAATCGCAGAACATTTGGCGGAGTTGATCGCTAAAGTCTTACGGTGCAAACGGTCTCAGGTGGAATTGGGACGATCTTTGAACGCACTGGGAATCGACTCGATCATGGCTACGGAGTTACGGAATAAGATTGCCAACCATTTCGGCCAGACCATTGCCATTGTGAAGCTGCTCAGCGGAGCTTCCATAGCCCAGTTAGCCGAAGAACTGCTGGAAAAAATGAATGAATCTTTAGCCTCCAAACCAAACGAAGCTGCGGCTGCCGGTGATAATCTGGCCCAAGTGTTGGAAAGGGACTCCCGCGAAGATGAAGACGGCCAAGAATTGGTGGTGGTTGATGAGTATCCCTTATCCTATGGACAGAAAGCCATTTGGTTCATCAATCAACTATTGCCTGACAGCGCAGCCTATAACATCGGCGGAGCCATGTACATACCGACTCAATTAAATATCGAAGCTCTCAAGCAAGCCGTTGCAGATATTATTGCCCGCCATCCCGGTTTAAGAACAAATTTCTTTATTCAAGACGGTGAACCTTATCAAAAAGTTTATGCTACTCGGCAAGAAGCTTTGACCATCATTGATGTTCGGGGAAAAACTTGGGATGAGATCCTGCAGTTGATCATCGCCGATAATCAAAACCCCTTTGACTTGGCGAATGATCCCTTATACCGGATCAGATTGTACCAACAGTCGGAGCAGGATTACTACTTTGCCGTCACTATTTACCATATTATATCAGATGCCTGGTCTAATTATATGTTCATCGATGAGATGCAAGCTTTGTATAGTAAGTACGCCAATGGTAAACCAGTGGATATGCCAAGGCTTACCGCGTCCTATAAAGAGTTTGTTGAGTGGGAAAATCGGATGGTTAATAGTTTGAAGGGTTCGAGAATGTACCAGTATTGGAAGAACCATCTTCCGGAGGAGATCCCAATTCTCAATTTACCGACGGATAAACCAAGACCAAAAGTACAAACCAATAACGGCGCTTCCTATAATTTTAGCATCGATGAGCAATTGACCAAAGGTCTTAAAGAACTGTCAAAGATGAGCGAAGCAACGTCATTCATGGTTCTCTTAAGTGTTTTCTATCTCTTGCTTAATAAATATTCCGCCCAAGAGGATATCATTATCGGTAGTCCGGTAGCCGGTAGGACCCAACCGCAATTCTCCAAAGTTTACGGGTATTTTGTTAACCCCTTACCGTTACGGGCTAGTTTTAAAGATGATCCATCCTTCATCGGGTTTTTAAAGCAAGTAAAGCAGACTGTATTGATGGGTTTGGAAAACCAGGAATATCCATTCGCCTTATTAGTGGAACGCCTTGGCTTGGAACGGGACCCTAGCCGTTCAGCAGTGTTTCAGGTCTTGTTCGTGCTTTTAAATCATCGGGTGGAGCAAACGGGGATCGATCAAAATAATCTGGCCTCCTATGCCGGTTTTCCGATGAAACTTTTGGAGATGCCGGAGGAAGAAGGGCAATTCGATCTTACTCTGACCATGTATGAGGAGAATGGGGTTTACTATGCAACCTATAAATATAATACCGATCTGTTTCTGGAAGGGACCGTTGCTAAAATGGCGGGACATTATAAGGCTTTATTGGGAGAGATTATTAAAAATCCCCAAAGTCCGGTCTCTCAGTATAGCCTGTTAACGGCCTCCGAGGGGAAGATGATCGTCCAGGAATGGAGTGGCGCTAAAGATCTAAACGCTTCCGGGTCCTTGATTCATCAGTTAATAGAAACTGTTGCTGATCAAAAGGCGGAGACCATTGCCGTAGCCGTTCCTTACGAGGATGGTCATACCGATTACCTTACCTATGGAGAATTAAACCGGAAAGCCAATCAATTTGCCCATTTTCTCAGAGATAGGGGAGTAAGACCCAATACCTTGGTGGGAGTATGTTTGGATAAATCTCCGGAGATGATCATCACTCTCCTGGCGATTATGAAAGCCGGCGGAGCATATATTCCGTTAGATCCGAACTACCCCAAAGACCGCATCGCCCATATTCTGAATCAATCCGGCGCGGAGCTGGTGATCACCGATTCTTCCCTAAATATCGAGTTGGGTAATGATGGGCAACTTTTGGTCCAGGTGGATACTGAGTGGAAGGAGATTGAAAAGCGAGTTGGTTCCAATCCGGACCATATCAATAGTCCCTCCGACTTAGTATATGTGGTCTATACTTCCGGGTCAACCGGCTTGCCTAAGGGGGTCATGGTAACCCATGAAAATTTGGCCTCGATTTATCAATCATGGGAAAGAGAGTATCGGTTATTGACTGAGACCAGTTCTCACCTGCAAATGGCGAATTTTTCGTTTGATGTGTTTTCCGGCGATTTGGTAAGGGGGCTTTGTTCCGGGAGTAAATTGGTCCTTTGTCGGAAAGAAATCTTGCTAAACATCCCGATGTTGTATGAAATAATGATTCAGGAACAAGTTGACGCCGGGGAGTTTGTTCCTTCGATCATCCGGAGTATGCTCCAATTTTTAAGCTCCTCCGGAAAGAAACTGGATTTTATGAAGTTGTTGGTAGTAGGTTCCGATAGCTGGACCGTGGATGAATATCAACTTCTAAAAGCTTATTCCGGTCTGAAGACCCGGGTAGTCAATTCTTACGGTTTGAGCGAAGCGACCATTGATAGCACTTACTTTGATGGTGATGTCTCTATCTATGAGAGTGGAACTACGGTGCCTATCGGCAGACCATTTTCCAATACCGCCGTCTATATCCTGGATCAATACCTGAAACCTGTACCGGTAGGCGTCCCTGGTGAATTGTATGTTGGCGGTCCTGGTGTCGCCGCCGGTTATGTCAAAGCAACCGAAGAGATGGCTGAGAGATTTATCAGTTATGCAGTGGAGGGTGGGCCGGAGATGAGGCTTTATAAAACCGGCGATATGGCGAAATGGGATGATAGGGGCAATATCCAGATCTTACAGCGGTTGGACAATCAAGTGAAGATTCGCGGTTATCGGATTGAGTTGGGGGAGATCGAAAAGCAGTTGTTAAATTGCGCCGGAATTAAGCAAGCCGTAATTACGGTCAAGCAAGATCGAAGCGGAGAGAAAGCAATCTGCGCCTATTACATTACTGATGATAACTTACCGGTTGATCCCAAGGAACTGGAGGGTGAATTGAGTGAAAAGTTGCCCAATTATATGATTCCCTCGTATTTTGTTTCGGTTTCCGATTTTCCGGTTACCCCTAACGGTAAGATTGATATTAAAGGACTGCCTTTACCGGATTTTGGAATGGGAAACTTAGTCGTTGATGAACCGCAAAATATGTATGAGAAGAAGGTTGCGGAAGTTTGGGCTAAATTATTGGGAGGAAGTAATATCGGGCGGCAACAGGACTTCTTTATGATGGGCGGCAACTCATTACACTTGATCGAGTTAATGATTCGACTGCAAGATGAGTTTAAAATCGCCCTTACCGTAAACCAGTTATTCAAAAATACTACGGTGGAAGGGATGGCCCGGACCATTGAAGATGTTGTCACCGGGAAAGAAAAAGGCGCGGAACCTTATATCGTTTATAATCAAGGGCGTGACCGAGTTATTTACTGTTTCCCGCCTGCCGGCGGCTATAGTCTGGTCTATCAATCCCTGGCCAAAAGTAGTCCGGATCTGTCTTTGGTATCTTTCAATTACCTTAGCGGCGAGGACAAGGTAAAACGCTATGCCGATACGATTCAAAACAATGGCCAAAGCCCTTATGTATTGTTTGGTTATTCAATGGGGGGCAATCTGGCGTTTGAGGTCGGTAAAGAGTTGGAAAAACGGGGTCTGGAAGTTAGCCATGTTATCATTATGGATGCTTACCGGATCACTGGTTCCTTTAAACCTGCCGCCGCGGATTTAGAGAAGTTTGAAAGAGAATTGGCGGAGCATTTTAAAAAGCACACTGGTTCAGCCGCAGTCCAAAAACATACTCTTGACCAAGCCAAAGATTATATCAACTTCTGTTATGAAGTCAAGAATAAGGGGACCCTTAAAGCGGAAGTCCATTTAATCACCGAGGAGAATCCGGCTGATCCGGACCGGGATGCTAAAGAGTCTAGCTGGAACGGGAG
>Ga0123334_1003021_pt1 | contig 18717 bp, 16 predicted proteins | sample BiotimSIPDNA_FD_89706 | JGI IMG/M metagenome (GOLD analysis project Ga0123334, IMG submission 89706) | Anaerobic biogas reactor microbial communites from Washington, USA - Biogas_R1 time_0 SIP DNA | ecosystem: Engineered > Bioreactor > Anaerobic > Unclassified | place: Washington, USA... | reverse complement strand
CGGATGAAAATATTCAGTCCCTTATGATGAGTATTAAGCCCCTTCTTTATTAGATAACATAGTGTACGGAAAACATAGTGAAACCTCTTGTTTTGATTGACATTTTTCATGGTATGAATATAATTAAATAGTATCAAAATAATAGAGTGAAATGCGATGAAGAGGCTACCACCTCGGAGCAGCACCCGATGAGGGTTGCCGGCAGATCAGTGATCTGTCGTTATTGGAATGAAGAACTCGTTTGGGTGGAACCGCAGACTATGCCCCAAGCAATTGTTTATCAATTGCTTAGGGCTCTTTTTATAGGAGGAAATATGATGAATCAGGAAGCAATACAAGAGAACGCACAGCAGTACAAGGTTTTTGAAGCAGACCCGGAAAGCAAGGCTTTCCGACATACCAGCTCACACATTCTGGCTCAGGCTGTCAAGTATCTGTTCCCGGAGGCAAAGCTGGGCATCGGGCCGGCCATTGACTACGGATTTTACTATGATTTCGATTTGGAACACCGGTTTACCGAAGAGGATCTGGCTGCCATCGAGAAAGAGATGAAGAAGATCACAAAGGCTAATCTGCCACTTGAAAGGTTCGAACTTCCAAGGGAAGAAGCCATCAATTTCATGAATGAGAAGGCAGAGCCCTATAAAGTGGAGTTGATAAACGATTTGCCTGAGGACGCAGTCATTTCTTTTTACAAGCAGGGTGATTTCACTGACCTCTGTGCCGGACCTCACAAGGGCTCCACTGCTGCCATAAAAGCACTTAAGCTTACCAGTGTAGCCGGTGCTTATTGGAGAGGAAACGAAAAGAACAAAATGCTCCAACGGATCTACGGCACTTCCTTTCCTAAGCAGCAGATGCTGGACGAATATCTGGAAATGTTAGAAGAGGCGAAGAAGAGGGATCATCGGAAAATCGGAAAGGAAATGGACCTCTTTGCCATCATGGAAGAGGGGCCGGGCTTCCCATTCTTCTTCCCCAAGGGTATGATCATCCGTAATGAGCTGGAGGCCTTCTGGAGAAAGTCCCACAGGGAGAGAGGCTATGAAGAGATAAAAACTCCGCTGATCCTGTCCGAGGATCTCTGGCATACCTCAGGCCATTGGGATCATTATCAGAACAACATGTATTTTACCAAGATAGATGAGGGCAACTACGCTATAAAGCCCATGAACTGTCCGGGCGCCATGCTCGCATACAAGCGCAGGATGTACAGCTATCGGGATTTTCCCATGCGGATAGGTGAATTGGGACAGGTGCATCGCCATGAGCTATCCGGAGCCCTTCACGGGTTGATGCGGGTGAGGACCTTTACGCAGGATGACGCTCATATCTTTATGCTACCGGAGCAGATCAAAGAAGAAATCGTAGGAGTCATCGATTTCATCGACTATGTATATAAGCTCTTTGGTTTCAAATACCATGTTGAGCTCTCCACTAAACCGGAAGACTCCATGGGGAGCCAGGAAGAATGGGATCTGGCCACCAACGCATTAAAAGAGGCCCTGGAAGAAAAGGGCATGGATTATATTATCAATGAGGGTGATGGCGCATTTTACGGACCCAAGATCGACTTCCACCTGGAGGACTCCATCGGGAGAACCTGGCAGTGCGGCACCATCCAGCTGGATTTCCAGATGCCCCAGCGCTTTGACCTTACCTACGTGGGCAGTGATGGCGAGAAACACCGTCCCATCATGATCCATCGTGTTATCTTCGGAAGCATAGAGAGGTTCATCGGGATCCTGACAGAACACTTTGCAGGAAAATTCCCATTGTGGCTGGCACCGGTCCAGGTGAAGATCCTTACCGTAACAGAGAAGTTTAACGACTATGCTTACGAACTCGAAAAACGTTTCACGGAGGCTGGCCTTAGAGTTCAGGTGGACGGCAGGAATGAAAAGATCGGTTATAAGATCAGGGAAGCAAGAAATCAGAGAGATTCCTATCTGCTGGTGATCGGAGAACGTGAGGCAGAGGCGGGTACCGTGTCCGTTCGCTCTAACAGAGAAGGCGAGCTGGGAGAGATGTCCGTTGAAGATTTCATTGCCAGATTGCGGCAGGAGATCGATACGAAAAAATTCTAGACAATTATGTTAACAAGGCGGTTCCTAATTTACGGGAGCTGTCTTTTTTATTTTTAGTTTCGTGTGCAGAAGTTCAATTAGTATGTGGATAATTCATATATTTTCACATATTACTTGAAATTCTGAACAGATTCCAGCTAAATGTCTTGATAATCCACATATTACTTGAAATTTTGCACATGCCTGGGATCATAGGATTACAATCACTTGGTTCCCTTTAACATACAGGATAAAAAGGTGTTGACAGTGTATTATGGTACATAGTACACTTATGACAGAAACTCTTGTTTGTAATGTTCTGCCACATGCAGGAATGAAAGCAAGGAAAGGGGTATTAAGATATGTTTCAATTGGATTTGAAGAGTAGAACATCTATCTACGAACAAGTCGTTGACAACATCAAGGAGCTTATCTTAGCCGGCGTTCTATCGGCTGAAGAGAAACTCCCCTCTGTTCGTGAGCTTTCCAAAACCCTTACGGTGAACCCAAATACCATACAGAAGGCTTATCGGGAGCTGGAATATCAAGGCTTCATCTATACGGTAGCCGGTTTGGGAACCTTCGTGTCGAAAGCGGTTGACAAGGAAGTGGATGTCAGAAGGGTTGGAGAGGTAACAGAAGAACTCAGACGCGGTATTCGGGAGCTGGGATTCCTGGGATTGACGCAAGAACAGATTTCAATGTTGTTGAAGGATTTGCTGGAAGAAAGAGGTGATTTAAGATGATAAAAGTTCAGAATGTAGATAAAATTTTTGACGGGTTTCAGGCCCTTCACAACCTGGATCTGAATGTCAAAAAGGGATCTATTTATGGACTGGTGGGTACAAACGGAGCCGGAAAGACAACGCTGATCAAGCATGTAACCGGGATTCTCAGGCAGGATAGCGGAAGCATATCAATAGAAGATGCTCCGGTTTACGAGAATCTGAAGATCAAGCAAAGGATAGGCTACATTCCCGATGACCTTTACTTTTTCGCCTCGTATAACTTAAAGGAATCTGCCAGATTCTATAAGTCCATTTACCCGGGCTGGAATCCGGAACGCTATGCTCATATGGTGAAGCAGTTCGAACTCAACGAGAAGCGGAAGCTGTCCAGATTTTCTAAAGGCATGCAGAAGCAGGCAGCTTTCATCCTGACCATGTCATCCATGCCGGATTATCTCATTTTGGATGAGCCCATCGATGGCCTGGATCCCATTATCCGAAAGCTGGTTTGGAAGTATGTGGTTGAGGACGTGGCAGAACGGGAGATGACGGTCCTGGTCTCCTCTCATAACCTGAGAGAGATGGAAGGTATCTGTGACTCGATAGGTATCCTGAACAAGGGAAAGATGATGATCGAAAGAGACCTGGATGAGCTGAAATCAGATATCCACAAGATACAGGTCGCATTTCGGGAACCCATGCAGGATCCATATGCCGGGCTCAACGTTCTGCACAGAGAAAGCCGGGGAACCGTTGATTTGCTCATCGTACGCAATCGGAAAGAACTGGTTGAAAAGGTCATATCCGAGAGCAGTCCGGTAGTCTTTGATCTGCTCCCTCTGTCCCTGGAGGAGATATTTATTTATGAGTTAGGAGGTGGTGACAGTGAGATCGAAGGCATCATATTTTAGTATCTCAATGCCGTTAATAAGGGAGAATATGAGGAGGTTCTGGGCTGTCCCGGTTCTTGCTTTTCTGGTGTACTTTCTTTCTGGAGTCTTCCCCATTCTCATGGCCTATAAAGACCTGGCTTCTTTGGCATACTATATCGAGATGTCTCTCCATAACATGCAGCCCTTCTTTATGGGAGCCCACCTTCTGGTACCGGTGATCACAGCGGTGCTTCTCTATCGTTATTTGCAAAATGTGAGCTCCGTTGCGGTGATGCACTCAATGCCTTTTACCAGGTCAAAACTGTTCAACAGCGGCTTTGTGTCAGGCCTGATACTGATCACAGTCCCGATCCTTTTGAACGGAATTATCCTGTTACTGCTGAGCAAACCTACCTATCGTCAATGGGGCTATGCTGAAAACCTCACTATTTCGACAGTTAACGTATTTTCGACCGGGGAAATTCTGAACTGGATTGGGACGTCGGTTTTGATAGTCTTAGTGCTGTTCAGCGTTGCGGTCTTTACCGGAATAGTGACGGGTAACAACCTGATGCACCTGCTGACTTCCTACTTCTTTATTTTCCTCATACCATTGCTCTACGCCGTGTTTAACTTCTATTTTCAGGAGTTCCTTTACGGCTTTGATCTATCAGGCAATTGGATGGACATCTGCCTGTCAATATCACCTTATACCGGTGTGTTACAGGGAGGCGGCTATTTCGGCACAATAGAGGTGCTCTATTATATCGGAACAATACTGATAATGCTTGTGGTCTCTGCTATTCTTTATAATAAAAGAAAGCTGGAACGGGCATCGGATTCACTCACCTTCGGCTTTATGAAGCCTATCCTGTGTTACATCATAGCCTTTTTGGGAATGACCATGCTGGGCTTCTACTTTCAAGTGCTGGGAGAAGAGAAGCTGTACATGTACGCAGGTTTTGCAGCAGGTACGGTGATCTTCTTTATCATAGGTCAGATGATCGTCACTAAATCCGCCCGCATCTTTAATAGGGAAGGGCTAAGGTACTTCCTGGTCTATGTACTGGTTGCAGTACTATTCCTCGTGGGGCTCAATGCAGACATCACCGGATTTGAGAAGAGGGTTCCCGATCCGCAGAAAATAAACAGTGCAGGTTTTGAAGCATATTTCAATTCAGTCATGTGGAGAAGCGGGAACAGCCGCGGGGAAGCATTGCTGACTACTCCTGAGAACCTGGAGGCCCTGACAGAATTTCATCGGAGCATCCTCGACAACAGAGAGAGGTTTGAGCAGGCACAAGGGAATCAATTTACATCCAGCTTACAATTGGAATACGACATGAAGGGGCTGCCGGATATGAACCGTCGTTACATCATAGACTATGGGTTCTGGGCGGATAGCCCGGAAATGAAGCGGATCTTTGAATCTGCCGAATACAAATCTAAAAACTCTTTATACAGCGTAAAAGCAGATACTTATACACGTGCATACTTATATTCCGAAATCAGTTCTGACAGAGATATGGAAATCAGAGATGCAAGATTAGTGGAAGAGTTAGTTTCCTGTATGGAGAAAGATTTCCGAGCGATGAGCTACGAAGATCTGGTAAGCCTGCGTCCAAGCTATGTTAGCATCGAGATACAATACACCTACACAGAAGAGGGGGTTCTGGGAGGAACCGGAAATACCGGGCACATGAGTTTCCAGGTACCACTAAGTGGGGAGAACACGATAAACTGGCTGAAAGCTCAGGGATATGACTTCCATCTCACTGCGGATATGGTTGAGAGAATCGACATCTACGCTCCGAGATCGGAGGATGATCGTTACCCTGAAAGCGTGGCGGTACAAGGGACCAAGGACATGGATTACAGGGGGAGCCTTCCGATGATGCAGATCGAAGATAAAGTAAAGATTGAAAAGATCCTGCAGAATTACCAGACATCGAGTATCGATTACAACAACAGTTACGAGATCAGGATTCAATATAAGCCCATAATGGACAGCTCGGGTGCAACAGAATACGACACAAGAAGCGATTACTACATCCATGGTTACTTGAACCAGGGGCTGGACTTTCTGAACTAAAGAGTCAAAAGGGTCTAAAAAAAAAGATGCAGTGGGGTTCTCAGCCTCACTGCATCAGCATTTAACTACTCCGGATCTTCTTCGTCGAAATCATCTTCTGAAAGGATAGGTATCGGTACAATGATGTTTTTGGCATCTTCAAGGGTGTCTTCGGGAACGTAAAGGTCAATGGGGTAACTATGGCTGCTGCCCATAATGATCTCCATGGCGTTGCTGGCTCCTTTGTATCTTTTTATGACCGGGATACCCTCGCCACGGAGCTTCGATTCCAGAATGTCCGCCTCAAGGGAACTCATCACAGTAGTCAGATACACGCCGTTGCGCCAGTCTTTGCCTTCTTTATTTACAAACATGGTCCACCTCCTGTGGTGACTTAGTCAGTTTTAGTATAGCATATGGGTAAAAGGAATGTTATAATTATTGAGTACGAAGATGATTCAATTAATTGATTGACATTGAGGGAGGAGCAGCTGTGCCCGTACTAGAAAACCCGGTAAGCACCCGGTTGGAAATCCTGATGACACTATATAAACTATCTGATAAACAGGCAGGAAGGAGCATTAAATTTGATTCTGCCCAGATAAACGGCGGTTATTACAGTGAGATCAATCACCAGTTGCGCTTCCTGCAGGAACGGGGTCTGGTAGAGTTCACAAGGGGTATTGTGAGCAAGCGGTTCGTCGCAGCCCTCACTGAAGAGGGTAAAGCGTTTTTGGATGATGCCTACCATGCAATGACCTTGGAAGACGCGGAGAAAGATGCTGCTCTTCGCGAGATATTTGCACGGATCAAAACATAGTCGCAGGGCGGCGTTGGAGGTAATAGGATGAGAAAAAGAATATTTTCAGTATTGTTGGCCGGTATAATGTTCTTGAGTGCAGGAGCTGTTGCATTCAGTGTAGAGAGGGCTATCGTGCCGGATATGAACTTTGTCGGAGATACCATCAGTCTGTCCTTAGATCAGGCTATCGAGATCATGCAGACGACTGGCAATCGGGCTGAAACCGCCAGATTGAATAAAGCGTCGGATGAAGCCATAGCAAAGGGGCATAAGGAAAGTGCCCAGAGTATTTCTGATTACTTAAAGCAGATGAAGGATATACCGGGTGGTGTGCCTATTTCAGTTACTTCTGCGGCTGAAGCGAGCGGGCTCACAGAATCGAATGAAAAAATCATGAAGATGAGACGTGACTTTGCCAAGGATCAGCTGGAAGCCAACTATCAGGCGGAGCTCAACGAAATAGAAGCCATGACCATTCAGGTCTACTACGGCGTTCTGCAGGCAGAGGAAAACCTCAGGGTGTCAAAGGAAAATTTAGTCAACCAGAAGTCCATCTACGACAATACCATGAAGAAATACAAGCTTGGGACTGTCGCAAGGGTGGACACGTTGACAGCGGAAACCCAGGTCCTTCAGGCGGAAAATCTGGTGGCTTTAGCAGAGACTGCGGTAAAGAATGCGAAAATGAACTTCAACCTGCTGCTTGGGTATGACCTTATGCAGAAAGTAACTCTTACTGATGAACTGAAAATGGTAGAAGAACCGGAAGGGAATCTGACCGGGTTTATCGAGAGCGCGTTAGAAAATCGCAATGAGATCAAGGGAGCAGTCCTTAGTGCAGAGATTCAGGAGATACTGCTTAAGGGCTTAGAATATCGTTATCCGAAAAACTCCTCTACCTATCTGAAACAGGAATCAGCCACGCTCCAGGCAAGAAAGATTGCACAGGACGCACCGATCCAGATCGAACTGGATATTCGTGCCCGCTATATGGATATGGCAGATAAGAAACGGGCGGTAGAGGTTGCCAGAGCACAGCTGGCAAACGCAAAAGAGGGATATCGGTTGGCTACTATCAGTTATGATGCCGGTATGAACACTCTGACAGATGTGCAGCAGGCGCAGATTATTGCATTCCAGGCAGGGCAGGGAGTTGCGAAGGCTATCACGGATTATGACCTGGCTGTCTACAGCTTCATCCATGCAACCGGCGTGGGAACAACAAGACTTCCATTATAATAACTAAACAAACAAAAATCTGCCACGTAGAAAGCTCCGTGGCAGTTTTTTATAGCAAGGGAAGTTTTGTACCACCTTACTTTAGCATTTCACAAATATAGCTGATTGGAAACTCCACATCTCTTTTTATGAGGGACAGTACAGCCTCTGCATCGCTGCCGTTCTTCTGAAATAAAGGGAGTTTGCTGAACAGCCTCCCCATGAATGAAGTATCCTGATAGTAGATATCATACAAAAGTGCATCCTCCAGCCCGTAGGTGTCTGCCATGTGCTGGATGGCGCCTTCATAAGGGGCCACAGCATCGATCAGACCGATGTCTAAGGCTTGTTGCGCTGTATAGATTCGTCCGTCGGACAATTCCCTGACTCTATCCCTATCCATCTGCCTTCCATCAGCCACAATGTCTATAAACTGATCATAAGCCTCATCCACCAGGGACTGAAAGATATCCAGCTGCTCATCGGTAAGGGGGTCTACTAAGCTGCCCATGGCTTTATTTTTGCCGGCGGTAATGGTGGTGGTATGAATTCCATAGTTTTCAAGAAACTCGGAAATATTGTAGAACGTGCCGATGGTCACACCGATGGAACCGGTCCAACAGTTGCGATTTGCAAAAATCATATCAGCCGGAGCAGATATGTAATAGCCTCCTGAGGCTGCCATGGACGCCATGTAAGCATAAACGGGACGGCCCGTTTGCTGCTGATACTCCTTAATCTTGAAATAGAGCTCGTCGCTTTCATAAACGCCGCCTCCCGGAGAGTCAATGTAGAGGATCAAACCCTTATTGTTCTCGTCAGAGATCAATCGGTCAATGGTGTTGATGGTGAAATCATGTTGATAGTCTACAGCACGGCCCCAGGAATCCACATTGCCTCTGGCGATGACCCCTTCTACGTAGAGGACACCCACATAAGACCGCGTCGGTGTGGCGGTGACAGGGTCGGGAAACAGCTCCCTGACGGCCAGGCTGGTTATTATAGCGAAGGCAACGATGCATAGGATTATGATAAGCCATATTTTCAAACCTTTACGGCCATTCTTTTTACTCTTCGGAGCTGATTCGAGCTTATAGATCTGCTCCAGATCCTGTTCCTGGTTATTGTTCTGGTTCTGGTCTTCCATGTATTTTTCCTTTCAACTGAGGGATATCTATCCTGATACTATTTTCTCCTCTTTTCGACAAAGTGTCCAGTCTTATTTTCTGGAATGAATTGTTGCCACTCAGAATTTCTGCTATTATATATTGTATGCTATAGGCGCAAAATAAAGAAAAAAGGATGCAAAGATATGAGCAAGCCGATCGTAGCCGTTGTCGGAAGGCCTAATGTGGGAAAATCCACTTTTTTTAATAAAGTACTGGGCAAGAGAGTATCAATCGTTGAGGACACTCCCGGAGTGACGAGAGACCGGATCTACGGTGAAGCCGAATGGAGGGGTATTCCCTTTATCATGATCGATACAGGAGGTATCGAACCGGATTCTGATGACATTATTCTGTCCCAGATGAGAGATCAGGCTGAAATTGCCATGGAAACAGCTGATGTGATCCTGTTTTTAGTGGACGGAAAAGATGGTCTGACTTCCTCCGACAGGGAAGTTGCCTCCATGCTGATGCGCAAGGGACGGGATGTGATCCTGGTAGTAAATAAAGTCGATACTTCCGTTCTTCCTGACGATTATTATGATTTTTACGAGCTGGGTCTTGGGGAACCCATCGCCATTTCTGCTGCAAATATGCTTGGCTTAGGGGATCTTCTGGATATCGTAGTGGATAAATTCCCAAAAGATGTTGAGGGAATAGAAGAAGACGATAGAGTTAAGATTGCAGTCATCGGAAAGCCTAATGTGGGAAAATCTTCTCTGATCAATGCCCTGATAGGGGAGAACAGGCTCATCGTAAGCAATATTGCCGGAACCACACGAGATTCCATTGACACCCCCTTCCTGTGGCAGGGGGAGGAATACGTGCTGATCGATACGGCAGGGATCCGAAGAAAGAGCAAAGTCACGGGAGACATCGAGAGATACAGCGTTATCAGAGCGATTTCTGCTATTGAACGAAGCGATGTGTGTTTACTGATGCTGGATGCCACCGAAGGGGTCACCGAGCAGGACAAGAAAATTGCAGGGATGGCCCACGAAGAGGGAAAGGGCATCATCGTTGTTGTAAACAAGTGGGATCTGATCGAAAAAGAGACCAATACCATGGAGCGTTTTCGCAAGGATATTCGCGAAGAACTGCCCTTTATGTCCTATGCGCCTTCTGTATTCATATCTGTATTGAAAAAGCAGAGACTGGACAAGGTTATGGAGATGGCTAAGTACGTTTCCGAAAAGCGGGCGATGCGCGTTCCCACAGGACAGCTGAACTCTCTGATCATCGATGCTACCATGATGAAGCAGCCGCCTTCAGACAAAGGTAAGCGCCTGAAAATCTACTATGTGACTCAGGTTGGTGTCAAACCTCCACTTTTCTCCTTTCAGATCAACGACCGGGAACTGATGCATTTCTCCTATTCCCGCTATCTGGAGAATAAGATCAGAGAAGGCTTTGGCTTTGAAGGGACTTCCATTAAATTCGTATTCCGGGAGAAGGGAGAAAACGATAATGCCTGATTTATCTTCATTTACTGCACCTATGGTATTCATATGGGCGTTTGCTATCATTGCAGCTTACTTTATCGGAAACTTGTCTCCTGCCAGTATAATCAGTAAGGCATACGGCATCGATATCCGCAAGGAGGGAAGTGGAAATCCCGGCACCACCAATATGCTTCGTGTTGTAGGGAAGAAGGCGGCGCTGGCAACTCTTCTCATCGATATGGGTAAGGGTGTTGCTGCGGTGTTGATCGGAAAATACGCGGGAGGAGAAGCCCTTTCTGTTTTATGTGGCCTATCTGTCTTCATAGGACATATTTTTCCGGCGCTGTACGGTTTCAAAGGAGGCAAAGGGATCGCAACAGCTTTTGGCGTGCTCCTTACCCTGCAGCCGATCATGGCACTGATTTGTCTGGGAATAGCAGCTATCGGATTTGTTACAGCGCGTAGAATTTCCGTGGGTAGCCTGTTGGCCGCTGTGTGTCTTCCCTTCCTTTCCTGGGTATATTTATCTGATTACATAATTGTGTTTGCTATAATGGCTGTTATCGTCATCATCAAGCACAGAAGCAATATTAAGCGGCTGATCAAAGGGGAAGAACTAAAGGTGAGCTTCAAAAAAAAATAAGATTATAATCTATTTTATATAGAAGAGGAGGCAAGATATGGAGCATAAAATCGCAGTGTTGGGTGCTGGAAGCTGGGGAACCGCTCTTGCAATAAGTTTGTCGGGAAAAGGCCATTCCATCCGCATCTGGGATATAGATAAAGCCCATGCAGTAGCATTGGAAAGGGACCGGGAAAATCAAAAATACCTTCCCGGTGTAAAATTCCCTCAGTCCATGAGGATAGCAGAGACTGTGGAGGAAGCTATAGAAGGTGTCGACATGGTGCTGTTCTCGGCTCCGGCTCAACATTTTCGCAGTGCCCTGGAAGGTGCTATACCCTTCCTTAAGGAAGAGATGGTACTGGTGAATGTAGCAAAGGGTATCGAACAGAAAAGCCTCATGCGCCTCTCTGAAATAGCACATGATAAACTACCAGGGGCAAGGTATGTGGTGCTTTCCGGTCCTTCTCATGCGGAAGAGGTGGGAAAAGGTCTGCCTACCACAGTGGTTGCAGCGGCAGAGGATGTTAAATTAGCGGAATTTGTTCAGGACGCTTTTATGACAGAACGATTTCGTGTCTATACAAACACAGATGTAGCCGGGGTAGAATTCGGGGGAGCATTGAAGAATACCATTGCTCTGGGTGCCGGTATCTCGGACGGGATGGGCTTTGGTGACAATGCAAAGGCTGCCCTGATGACCCGGGGTATTACGGAAATTGCCCGCCTGGGCGTCAGGCTGGGAGCTAAGGCAGAGACATTTACAGGGTTGACGGGTATCGGTGATCTTATCGTCACATGTACCAGCATGCACAGCAGAAACCGACGCTGTGGAATCATGATCGGGGAGGGCATGGACCCCTCGGAGGCAACAAAGAAGGTGGGAATGGTGGTAGAAGGCATGTATACCACTCAGGCAGCCTATGAATTGGCTAAGCGCTGTGAAGTGGAAATGCCAATCACCGAACAGATATACGAGGTTATCAGCGGCAACATCGATGCAAAAGCTGCAGTGAGTGCTCTCATGACACGGCAGAAAAAGCATGAGATCGAAGATTGTTTCGACGGGCGTTTTAGTTCCTGCAGGATAACGGAATAAATTACTATAACAAAAAAATAAAATCAGCGACTTGACCGGCGGAATACGCCGTCCAAGTTGCTGATTTTTATTTAAGAGGATTGGGTGTGTCTAGTAAACTCTATTTACTGCGAAGTTGTGATCTTCCAGAGCGCTTAAAATTTCCATGATATGTTCATGGCCGTTGGTTTCTACCGTGACTTCCAGAACGACCTTGTTGGAATAGCGGTCGATCGCCTTGAATTGATTGTGCTGGAGCTCGATGACGTTCGCTCCCCGATCAGCCAGAAGCTGGGCGACCCGCAGCAACTGTCCGGGTTTATCGGGTAGCTCGACGGAGAAGCACATAATGCGACCTCTGGTGATGAGACCCTGATTGATGATCTCCGAAATGGTAAGCATATCGATGTTACCGCCAGTGATCAGGCAAACGATGTTCTTTCCTTTTTCCGCCCGCTTTCTCAGGCCTGCCAGGGGAATGACACCGGCCGTTTCTGCTACGATCTTGTGCTTTTCCATGACCAGCAATACTGCTTCCATGATCTCTTTTTCTGTAACGGTTATGATATCATCCACATATTTTTGAGCAATTGCAAAGGTGAGGTTGCCGGGCTGTTTCACCGCGACACCTTCCGCTACAGTCTTTAATGCGGCAAGACGGGACACATGTCCTTCTTCCAGTGAAATTTTCATGGCCATTGCACCTACCGGAACGACACCAATTATCTTTACGGAAGGTTTCAGAGTTTTCATCGCCAGAGCAACGCCGGCGATCAGTCCGCCTCCGCCGATGGGGAGCAGGACCTCATCTACTTCCGGCAAGTCCTTTAGTATCTCAAGGCCGATGGTTCCCTGTCCACAGACAACATCGTAGTCATCAAAGGGATGGACAAATGTAGAACCCTCCTTTTCTGCCAGCTCTATCGCATGGCGATAGGCTTCATCGTAAACATCGCCGTGGAGAATCACCTTTGAGCCGTAGGCTTTGGTGGCATCCACCTTCAGAAGGGGTGTGACATTGGGCATGACGATGGTGGAGCGGATCCCTTTTTCTTTTGCGGAATAAGCCACACCCTGAGCGTGGTTTCCGGCAGAAGATGATATCACGCCATATCTTTTTTCTTCCTCTGTAAGATTCGAAATCTTGTTATATGCGCCGCGGATCTTAAAAGATCCGGTTCTCTGCAGATTCTCCGGTTTCAGATATACATTACAATCGTATTCCGAACTGTAAAAATCGCTTCGGATCAGCGGTGTTTCCACAATGACGGGTTTTACATTCTCCGCTGCTTTTTCAATGTTCTCCAGATGATTGGCATCTAAGCATGATTTGACTTCATTCACATCCATAATATCTTGTCTCCATTGCTCTTCATTACTGCTTGTCTATAAATATACATGACAGTTTATCTCTTTTCTTTGTAATCGTCAAGAAAGAATGGTACAATGCTTTCGTAGTTCACTCATGATCGATTACGATCACCTTCGTCTGCCGGGTGTGTTTCCGTAGAAACCGTGAACCTATTGAGGCATTTATGCGCTATTAAATAAAGCGCATCAAAATGCCGTCGGTTTCCGAGGAAATATACCCGGCAGACGGAGGCTGGATCTTATTAATGTGAACAGAAACCATTTTCAGGAGGATTATAGTTGAACAATAAAAGCTTTTATATACAGACCTTTGGCTGTCAGATGAACGAACGAGATTCAGAAACCCTGGCAGGTATGCTTCGGGACCTGGGTTATGAGGAAAATCCGGTGCGGAACCGGGCTGATGTGATCATTATCAACACCTGCAGCGTACGGGATAACGCAGATAAGAGGTTTTTCGGCACACTGGGCCAATTGAAGAGAATTAAAGGTGACAGACCGGATCTGGTTGTTGCGGTCTGTGGCTGTATGATGCAGCAGCAGCACATCATCGATACATTGAAGTCCAAATACCCCTGGGTAGACCTGGTCTTTGGAACCCACAATCTCCACGAATTTCCTGCCCTTCTTGGCAATGTACTCGGTGAAAGGGAGAAGATCGTTGAGGTCTGGGATCAGGCAGAGAGCATTGTGGAGGGGCTTCCTTCCCAGAGAAAACATCCTTATAAGGCCTATGTGAACATCATGTACGGTTGCAACAATTTCTGTACCTACTGCATTGTCCCCTACACGCGGGGCAGGGAACGCAGCCGGAATCCGGAGGCCATATTGCAGGAAGTAAAAGAGCTGGTGAAAGACGGTGTTCGGGAGATTACTCTGCTGGGTCAGAATGTGAATTCCTACCGAGGGCAGAGCCAGGAAGAAAATCAGGGTGATGCAGCTGGGGAGTACACGAGCTTCGCTGCCCTGATCCACAAGTTGAATGATGTGGAAGGCCTGGAGAGGATCCGGTTTATGACCTCTCACCCGAAAGATCTATCTGATGAACTGATCGATGCCTATGGGACCTGCAAGAAGCTGTGCCCGCATATTCACCTTCCTGTGCAGTCGGGAAGTACGGAGATCCTCACAAAGATGAACCGGAAGTACACAAAGGAAGACTATCTTGCTTTGGTGGAAAGGCTTCGGGACACAGTGCCGGATATTGCCATTACCACGGATATTATTGTGGGATTTCCCGGAGAGACGGAGGATGACTTCGAAGAAACTCTGGATCTGGTCCGTAAAGTTGGCTTTGACTCCGCGTTTACCTTTCTCTACTCTATACGAAAGGGAACGCCTGCTGAGAAATACACAGAACAGGTTCCGGAGGATGTTAAGCACGAAAGGTTCAATCGGTTGGTGGACATGGTAAATCGCATCTCAGCAGAAAAGAACAGTGCATTGGTAGGGCAGGTGACGGAAGTGCTGACGGAGGGAAAAAGTAAGACCAACCCGGCCCTTTTTGCCGGCAGGACCGGCGGGCATAAGTTGGTCAATTTCACTGCGAATCAGGATGTAACAGGTCAAATGGTGAAGGTACTGATAACTGACAGCACCACCTTCAGTCTGACCGGCGAGGCATTGTAAGCCTACACTCTCAACCCGTCATCAAAGGCGGGTTGTTCTTTTATTCCTTTCAATAAGTTCTCTTTGATCCAATCCACATATTCCTGCGTTTGTTCCGGAGCCCTGCCTACATAGGCTCCGGGATCCAGCATGGCTGACAGGGCCTTTTGGTCAAGCCCGAAAGCCGGGTCCTGTGCAATGCGAGCGATCAAGTCGTTTTCCAGTCCCTTTTCCTTTACATTTCTGGCGGCTTCCATGGAGTGGACGCGAATTCTTTCGTGTAGCTCCTGCCGGTTTCCGCCCCTCAAAACAGCATCCATGAGTATGTTCTCTGTGGCCATGAAAGGTAATTCCCTGTCAATATGGGCTTGTATGACTTTCGGATAGACCACCATGTTCCCGGCAATGTTCAGATAGATGTTCAGTATGGAATCCACAGCAAGAAATGCTTCCGGAATGCTGATCCTCTTGTTGGCAGAATCATCAAGTGTCCTTTCAAACCACTGCTCCGAAGCGGTCAGCGCGGGATTCAGGGTGTTTACTAACACATAGCGGGAAAGGGCAGCCATGCGTTCGGAACGCATGGGGTTGCGCTTATATGCCATGGCGGAGGAACCGATCTGATGTGCTTCAAAGGGTTCTTCCACTTCTTTCAGATGCTGCAGCAGACGGAGATCGTTGCTGAACTTATGAGCAGACTGAGCGACACCGCTGAGAAGATTGAGGATCCGGCTGTCCAGCTTGCGCGGATATGTTTGTCCAGAAACTGGGAAGACAGCGGGGTAGGACATCTTCTCCGCAATGAGCTGATCCAGCCTCTTCACTTTTTCATGATTCCCTTGAAAGAGTTCTAAAAAGCTGGCTTGTGTCCCGGTTGTACCTTTGGATCCCAGCAGTCGTTTATTTGCAAGCTGATGATCGATTGCCTCTATGTCCATGACTAAGTCCTGGAGCCAGAGGGTAGCCCGTTTGCCTACTGTTGTTAGCTGGGCAGGCTGAAAATGGGTGAAGCCTAAGGTCGGAAGGTCTTTGTACTTCAGTGCAAAATCACTTAGCCTGGCTATGCAGCCCAGCAGTTTTTGACGAATCAACTCAAGGGCTTCGTCCATGATTATAATGTCTGTGTTGTCGCCCACATAGCAGGAGGTAGCTCCCAGATGGATTATAGGCATTGCTTCCGGGCACTGCTGCCCGAAAGCGTATACGTGAGCCATAACATCGTGGCGCACTTCCTTTTCCTTAGACTCAGCTGTGGTGTAATCGATGTCGAATATATGGTCTTTCATCACCGCGATCTGCTGCTCTGTGATGGGCAGGCCAAGCTCCATTTCACTTTCGGCCAGAGCCACCCAAAGCTTGCGCCAGGTAGAGAACTTCTTGTCAGCAGAAAAGAGATATTGCATCTCATCGCTGGCGTATCGGGACTGGAAAGGGCTTTCATAACGGTCATGCATAGATTTTCCCTCCTTATTGCTTTATCATCCAAACATATTGTACAGGATAGACAAGCATCTTACTCGTTAATTCATTCTGACATAGGGCCGGCCTCCGGTCAACTTCAGATTGAGAAGGATTTGGGGCTTTTTTTGTGCATAATGAGAAGGGCGTCCTAATATATTGTACAGACATAGTGCAATATAAAGGAGGGGCATACCTTGGAAAACCTGAATATATATGAAAGCATAGCCGAAAGAACCCGCGGCGACATTTACATCGGTGTGGTAGGGCCGGTACGCACAGGAAAGTCGACTTTTATCAAACGGTTTATGGACCTGATGGTCTTACCCAACATAGCGGAAGGCCATCTGAAGGCACAGATTACAGACGAGCTGCCTCAGAGCGGAACGGGGCGTACGATCACCACAACCGAACCGAAGTTCATCCCGGCTGAGGCTGTGGAGCTTCAACTTTCCGATCATAGCCGATTCAAGGTCAGGATGGTCGATTGTGTAGGCTACATGGTGAAGAATGCGATAGGGCACATGGAGGATGATCGTCCCCGTATGCTGAATACGCCGTGGAACGAGGAGAAGATCCCCTTTGCAGAAGCGGCGGAGATCGGAACCAGAAAGGTCATCGCCGACCACTCCACCATAGGTGTGCTGGTGACCACCGATGGCAGCATAAGTGATATTGCAAGAGAAGACTACATACCTGCCGAGGAGAGAGTGGTAAAAGAACTGAAAGAGCTGAATAAACCTTTTGTTCTCGTGCTCAATTCCACAGCACCCGAAGGAGCCGTTGCACAGAAACTGCGCGGGGAACTGGAATTAAAATATGACACGCCGGTTATCGCGGCAGACTGTGCGAGGATGGGAAATGATCAGATCCAAGGGATCCTGACACAGGTACTCTATCAGTTCCCGGCAGTAGAAGTCGGATTTATGTTGCCCGGCTTTATCAAGGGTCTTCCTGAGGATCACCGGATCAAGTCGACAGTCATTGCGGGGATCAAAGACTGGTGTCAGAATATGAATAGTGTGCGCGATATCAAGGATACCGTTGCAGTGCTTGCTGACGGAAACATCGTCAAAGATGTGACCATTACAGACATGAACTTGGGAGAGGGAACGATCCTTGCAGAGATCCGCCCCGTGGATGGTCTGTTCTATCAGCTCATCAGTGAGATAACGGGCCAGGAGGTAGCGGATGACAGTCAGTTCTTCCCGCTGATCAAGGAATTGGCAGAGGCTAAAAAGAGATACGACAAAATTGCTTCGGCCATGGCTCAGGTTGAAGAAACCGGCTATGGTATCGTACAGCCTAACCTCTCCGAAATGGATCTGGAGGAGCCGGAGATCTTCCGTCAGGGCAATAACTTCGGTGTGCGTCTGATGGCAAAAGCACCAAGTCTGCATATTATTAAGACAGACATTACCACCGAGGTGGCTCCGGTGGTGGGCAGCCTTCGCCAAAGCGAGGATCTGATAGAATACCTCTTAAGCGAATTTGAAAGCGATCCCGGCAAGATCTGGGAGACCAATATTTTCGGGAAGTCCCTCTATTCCATGGTGACTGAACAGATGGAATCTAAGCTGGCAAACGTTCCGGAAAATATTCGGGTAAAGGTACAAAAATCCTTACAAAAGGTATCGGATGAGGGCAAGGAGTACATGATCTGCGTAGTACTGTAGTTGTGAGGTCCGTTTAAGCAGTTCTGGTACAAAAGCAACGATAACTATATATTATTCTTGCACGACGTTGCCCATTTCGAACCCGGGCAACGTTTTCTTGTCATGTATTAAAATTACCGTTGCCTATTTTTCAATGGAGCAACGTTTCTATGAACCTGACCGGTATCGTCGTTGCTTTCAATATGAATAAAGAACTGGAAAGCAACGATGGATACAGTGAAAGCCTATATAACGTTGCCTCGATGAAAAATTGGCAACGCGATTTCTTCACGAATTAGAACCGTCGTTGCTTTCCTGTGACGGACAGAGTATCATCAAATAGAGAGATAAAGGGTTTGTATTGAATTCCGGAACTTTACCGGCAAACTATCGTCAGAAGAAATATAAGGTAAAATTATCCACTGTCAGAATAGGATCACAGGTATAGGGAGGCGGAATTATGAAAAACGGGAGATTGAAGAAGGGGTTCATTTATATCCTCGTATTAGCGTTGTTGCTCTTTGCAGGTTGTACGCTTACCGAGCAGGGGCCGGAGGGGG
>Ga0123334_1003020_pt1 | contig 18720 bp, 15 predicted proteins | sample BiotimSIPDNA_FD_89706 | JGI IMG/M metagenome (GOLD analysis project Ga0123334, IMG submission 89706) | Anaerobic biogas reactor microbial communites from Washington, USA - Biogas_R1 time_0 SIP DNA | ecosystem: Engineered > Bioreactor > Anaerobic > Unclassified | place: Washington, USA... | reverse complement strand
CTCTTCGATTCTTTGCCTCTGACTGTCGTACAGGACCTCCGAGGAGCAGATGACCGCTTTCAGGTTCCTGAGTTTCATCTCAATTTCATGCCGCAGGATATAGCCCGACAATATGCTTATCGAGGACGGATACGCCTGTATATAATCGGGGTCAAACCGGGCGATCCTCCTTACGTAGTCGGACATGTTATCTGAATTCATTTTGACAGTGGAGAGGATAAGGTTTGACCCTTTATACTCGTAATGCCCTTTAGCCGGTATCACCCCGCGCAAAATGACCGAGCGGTTCACCTTATGGATGTCGTAGCCCACGTCCTCCCATAAAAACGTTATAAATGCCCACTCCCGCTGATCCGACACTCTTTTCTGGTCGAAGAATCCCATCGGGACACCTGTAGTCCCGCCCGTTATCTGATACCTCAGCTCGCTCTTGCCGAAATTGATCGCAACAAGCTCCTCCTGATGTTCCCGTATGATCTGCCTGGTCAGATAGGGGAGCTTTTTCATGTCGGAAAAGCTCCTTATATCTCCGGGTTTCAGGCCGTTTTCATCGAATACGCGGCGATAGTACGGCACGTTCAGATACGCGTGCCTCAGCAGCTTTTGCAGCTGCTCAAGCTGGTACTGCCCGCGCTGCTGCTCCGTCCACCCGCGGGTCTGCTGCAGAAACGAGTAGAATTCATGATACCTGCGGCCTAACCGCACCTCGTACGGGATGGACCCGTACAGGCTTTTAAGCGGCCTGAGCAATACGTAGGGACAGTTTTTTCTGACAGCATCAAGCATGCGGCAGCCTCTCCAACATCAATACCGGAGTACCCCTATGTGCGTTATGACAGGTTCGTTCGGACGTATATCTTCTATTACGATCCTGGTGGTTTTCCTCAGCGTTCCGTACGACTCGCTGACGACGCCCTCCATCTGCCGTACCGGGTGCCTCGGGCGGATCCGCATATGCAGGCGCACCTTCCCGTTTTTCAGGATAAAGCCCGACGGAGTACCGGCAACTTCCACCTGCGGGTCGAGCATAAACCCTAAATCCGCTCTGAACGGCTTCAGAGAATCTCCCGACAGAACGTCACGAATCGTTACACCGCTCCGGGAAAAATCAACGCTTCTTCTGTGTATCAGTCCGTATTCCCGCCGGTAGCCGGTATGCGCGCCCGAAAATCGCTCTTGTGAGAACTTCAGGCACCTCGAGAACGTCTTCTCTTTGATCAGGAACAATTCGTCCCGAACAGACTCGTTTTGCTCGGCTCCTTCGATGAACAGCGTGTTATGGGAGCGGGTGCTGCGAAACAGTTCTCTCATACCCCGGTCTGCGGAGTATACGTATGTGCCGGGGTCGACAAAAAAGTCGAAGCCGCAGGCGCTCATCACGAAGCTCAACTGATCATTGTGAACATGCCCCGTCAGCCCCCTGTCCGCAAAACGCCCGCACCGGATGAGCACATAGAGGTCGTGATCGCGAAACAGATACAGGCCGAATCCGCAAAAAGCGTCCGCCGCGGCGCTCGGGGCGCTCACTGCGGCCGTCGAATCCTCCGGGTCATGCGGGAACTTATCTGAAGTCCAGAAAACATCCTCTATCATAGGCGCGGCAGCCCGCAGGAGATCCTCTCTGCCGAAATACCCGGCCGCCGGCGCAAGAACGTGCCTGAAATCCCGGGGGGTACGGTGAAAATATGAGGAAAATACCAGGAAACGCCCGTCGTCCGAATCGCCGATAAGAGGGCAAAAACCGTCCGGTTTCACCAGCTTGAGGATCAGGCCGCACATTTTTTCAAGTCTTCCCGTGAAGCGGTCCGACAGCTTGACGCCGTTTCGCCGGCAGATCAGAGCGGTCAGCAGGAATACTTCCGTTACAAACTTATGGTAATAGGTCGACAATTCCTTGTGCGACCCCTCTTCAAAAACCTGGGATCTCATCTGCCGCTCAAATCCGTTGAGGCCTTTTCCAAGCCACCTCCGGGCAGCAGATCCTGCGCGGGATCCCGCGTTTGCGAAATACAGCCCGAGCCATATCAGCCCTGCAAAATGCGCGACATAATGGTTATTTCTATTTCCGCACTGATAGCGGCAGTGCCGCTCGATAAACGCGCCGTGCTCATACAGGCTCATGTTGAAGGTCGAGAGAAAACCGGGATCATTCGCGAAGGCGCCGCGGAAAAAGAGCGATCCCGCTATCCAGTTCACCGATCTGATCGCCGCTTCCATGACCGACGTCCAGTTGACCGAAAAACCCGCCGGATTGTTTTTGATCCAGTCGGTTAGCTGCTCCGTAAACTCATTGCTGTATTTTTTGTCGCGGGTGAGGTACCAGGCCTTCCCCAGCGTAATGAGATGGTGAAACCGGGAAAGCTCCCACGGAACTTTGACATCCGCGGCGTTCATCAGGTCCACCGTCCTGATGCATTTGAAGTACTCGTTCTTCCAGACGTATCCGCTGTTATGATCCGTATTCCATGATATCTTGTCGCCAAGATACATGTGGCCGCGCCCGAGGATGTTGAATCGGTGCGCGCATATCATATCCGCCTCACCTATGCACCCGGCGGCAAGCGACCCGGAATATATGCCGTCCGGCCCGTCCGAGACCTTATCGAGAACGTCAGATAAGGACAGCATATTGCTGTGAAAGTTTTCAAGTCCTTTCGCGGCTGTTTTCTTTCCGCCGATCGAAGCGAGGCGGCCCTGCGCTCTGCGCGCCGCATTTTTGCCGAGCCCCACAAGTGATCTCACCGCTTCAGTAAGCATTTTTGTCTCCGAGGAGCAAGGGGAGCGTTCGCAGTATGAGTTTCAGGTCGAAAAGAAAGCTTCTCTCCCTGATATACCTGAAATCGAGCATCACCATCTCGCTGAACTGGATAGAGTTCCTCCCGCTTATCTGCCACAGCCCCGTCATACCGGGTTTCACTGCCAGCCTCATGGAATGCCAGCCTTCATACCGGGAAAATTCCCAGACGAGAGGCGGCCTGGGGCCGACAAGGCTCATATCCCCTTTTAGTACGTTGAACAGCTGCGGGAACTCGTCAAGGCTTGTCTTGCGCAGGACCTTCCCGACCCTTGTTATCCGGGGATCGTCCTTAATCTTGAACATATGCCCCGTCATCATGTTCTGCTTATGTAACTCCGCGAGCTTTACGTCGGTGTCTTCGGCCATAGTGCGGAATTTATACATCACGAACACCTTGCCGTTCAGCCCAACGCGCTTTTGACAAAAAATGACGGGTCCGGGCGAATCCAGCTTTATGGCAGCGGCAATAACAAGGAAAAGGGGCGCGAGAAGCACGGCCCCGATCGCCGCAATTAAAACGTCCGCCGCCGATTTCAGTGCCGGGTACATCAGTCTTTTACAGCGCAGCAGTTCTGTTCGGGGAAAATATAAGTAATCGCTTATATAGTGCATGCAATCACTCCATACAGTGCCGCAGCCTCACCGATCCCGTGCAGACCGTTCGGGAAACTAAGCGGCCGTGTATCGTCAGCCGGGTTTTAGAACATGACGATTATAATCACTCTTTGGACGAGAATTTTGTTGCAAGCAGTCGCTGTCTCAATGTATAACAATAATATCCGCTCCATATGCGGGAAATCAGCAGCAACGGGAGAGATAAGATGATCAGCACATATAACCAGATATGCCCTGTCTTATTCGGGCCGGGTTCTGTCAGCCGGCTCTCGGAAAAGGTCAAAGAGCTCGGCGGGTCAAGTGCGCTATGTGTTTTCGACAGAGGCGTCGAAGCGTCCGGGATCTCGGAGAAGATCGTCTCACAGTTGAATAACGAGGGTATACGCGTCGTGCCTTTCGGAAACGCCATGTCCGACGCGCCGGCAGAATCGATTAACGAGGCCGGGAGACTGGCGCAGGCGGAAAAAGTCGACATCGTCATCGGGATCGGCGGCGGCAGCTCCCTCGACACGGCCAAGGCAGTGACGATCCTTGTGGAGAACCCTCTGCCGATCGAGCAGTATCTTGTGAGCGCCGGCGGCAAATACACATCCACGATACCTCTTATCCTGATCCCCACAACGTCCGGGACAGGCTCGGAATGCACCCTGATGGCCGTCATTCACGTGCATGAGACGCAGATGAAGGATTCCGTCCTGCGGGCGGCAAACCTCGCGATCGTGGACCCGGAACTTACGCTCACCGCCCCCAAGGCGGTCACGGCGGCAGCGGGGTTTGACGCGCTGTCCCACGCCGTGGAGGCCCTGACGTCTACACGCCGGAATCCGAAATCTGATATTCTTGCCCTGTCTGCCATTGAGCTCGTAGCCGGGAATCTTGAAAAAGCGTACCTGGATGGCGACGACCTGGAGGCCAGGACCAACATGAGCCTTGCCAGCAATATTGCCGGAATCGCTTTCAATGACGCGCTTGTCCACTTCGGCCACGCCGTCGCGCATGAATTCGGCGTCATATTCCATATGCCCCACGGCCTGGCCTGCGCTCTGACTATCCCCGAGGTCATACGGTCAGCATCAGGCGTCTTCCCGGAGAAGACTAAAAAAATCGCCCGGGCTCTCGGGCTGAGTCTGCCGGACAGTGAGACCGGACGGGAGGCGGGTGAAGCGGCGGCAGAAAAGGTCAGGGAACTCATGCGGAAGCTCGATATCAAGCCCCTCAGCGCCCAGGGGATATCCCGGGAGGACGCGGTCAGCTGCGCGGAAGGCGCTTTCAGGAAAAACCCGTTCGTCGAATTCTCGCCGGAGCATCTCGATCCTGCCGGACTTGCAGAGCTGATAGGCATGATCTACGACAATTATCGTTAACTTCGAGCGCAAAAACCCGGGAGACCCGGTATCGGTACGATCTGTAATTCAGCCGCGCGGGCGCCGCGGTATTTTCGCTCGGTTCGGCGTTTTGCGTGTGATCTTCGCGCGATCGAAAGGGTGGTGCTTATGACGTGCCGCAGATGCGGGAGCCAAAACGTCGCCGTGCAGGCGGTCACAAATGTGAGGACAAAGCACAGGGGCTGTATAGGGTGGGCCTTCTGGATATTGCTGGCCTGCTGCACCGTCGGGCTGATCCTCATAATCCCGGCGCTGACAAACAGCAGGACAAAATCAAAGACCCACACGGAGGCGGTGTGCCAGGCGTGCGGGTACAGATGGAAAGTATAGACATGTCGGGCCGGACGATACTGCCTGACGGGTAATTGTTACCCCCCGGGTATATCACCGGTCCTCATCTTTTTCGGTATCGTGACGGTAAAGCGGCTCCCCCGATCCTGTTCGCTGTCAGCCGTTATCGTGCCTCCGTGCGCCGTGGCGATCGATCTGGCAATAGTCAGCCCGATACCGGAACCGCCGGTCTTGCGGCTGCGGGACTTGTCCGCGCGGTAGAAGCGCTCAAAAATAAACGGGAGCTCGTTTTCGGGGATCCCTGTACCTCCGTCAATTACCCGAATAATACCGTCCGCGGCTGTATCGGTCACCTCAATGCTGATATGCCCGCCCTCGGGCGAGTATTTTATCGCGTTTGACAGGAGGTTCGTGACCACCTGAAGCATGCGGTCCCTGTCCGCGTCCACTACGGACGGGCCGCCCCCGATAGAGAGCGACAGGCTCTTTTTCGCAGCTTCCGCCTTCAGGTTTTCTCCCGCCGTCCGGGCGATCTCGGACAGATCCACGGGCGACTTGTTCAGCTTCAGATCGCCGCCCTCTATCTTTGCCAGATTCTCCAGATCCGACACAAGTTTTCCGAGGCGCACGATCTCCTCATGGCAGCTCTTCAGCCGTTCCGGCGTTATCTGCCAAAGCCCGTCTATCATCGCCTCCAGATGGGATCCTACCGCGCTCAGGGGTGTCCGAAGCTCATGCGCCACATCCGTCGTGAGTCTCTTTCTCAGATTCTCCTGATCGCCGAGCGCACCCGCAAGGCAGTTTACCGCCGTGACAAGCTCATTCAGTTCCCGCGTTTTTGTACCGCTCTCGAAGCGGATGTCGTAATTCCCCCGCGCGATCTGCGCGGCGATATCCGCCGTAACGGTCACGGGCCGGGAGATGCGGCGGGCGAGAAGGCTCCCCGCGATGACGGAGAACAGCGCCGCCAGGATACCGGTCAATAGCAGCGCGACAGACAGAGCGCGGATGAACCTGAACTCGTTATCACTGAAAAAATACGGGCCGTAATACATTATTGATACAGAGCCAACGTTCCTGCCGCCATGATCGATATCAAAGGTGTGCGTTACAAAGCTCCCGGCCCTTTTGGCTCTCTCCATTCGCGCCGATATCTCGCCCATTATCTGACCGCACAGGGAGACGTCGTGGTTTTCGGCGTCCCACAGGACGGCCCCGTCAGCGTCGTACATTTTCAGGATATAGCCGTCGTAGAGCGAATACATTCCGATGGTATGCAGGGAATCCTCGTTCCAGGTGCGTGTCAGTACGTTATACTGCGATGCGACGTCATCCGCGATGCTCTCGCTCCGGGCGATCTCCTGCCTCGCGACGTATTTTTCAAATTCGCGGTTGATGAACCAGTAGGCGAATATACTCGACAGCAGGACCGTAAAGAGCAGGACCAGCAGTATGGACAGCGAGAGCTGCGCCCGCAGAGACCGCATCATCTTATTCACCTCCGAACTTATACCCCAGCTTACGGACGGTCAGAACATAGACGGGGTTCCTTGGGTCGTCCTCTATCTTCTGGCGCAGGTTCTTTATATGGCTGTCTATGGCGCGGTCATAACCGTCAAATTCGCCGCCCAGCGCCACTTCAATGAGCTCCTCCCGGGAAAACACTTTGCCCGGGTACTTGATAAGCGCCGCCAGGATCTTGCTCTCATTGGGCGTCAGGCTTACGGACTTCCCCGCCTTCATGAAGACGCCCTTCTCAAAATCCACGGACAGGTCCCCTCCGCGAAACGAGTTGCGGGTGATAAGGGGCACCAGGTCGTCCTGCGACCGACGAAGCACGGTTTCCACCCGCGCGGCCAGTTCCTTCAGGCTGAAGGGCTTTGTGATATAGTCGTCCGCGCCGATCGCGAGGCCTTCAAGCAGGTCGTCTTCTTCCGACTTGGCAGTGAGCATTAGTATCGGTACGCGGGACTTTCGGCGGATGGCCCTGCAGACCTCCTCACCCGAGGTGTCGGGCAGCATGAGGTCCAGAACGACTAGCGCGATATTCTCGGCTTCGAATATCCCGAGCGCCCTGCGCCCGCTCTCGGCCTGAAACACGCGATAACCCCTGTTCTCCAGGAGAGAGGTCACCACCTCAAGTATCTTTGGCTCGTCGTCTACGACAAGTATGTTTTTGCTCAATTTCGGCATTGCATCCACTCCGGTGTGCCAAGCCATTCGACGCATGTCGCCGAACGGCTCGGTATCGATCAGTTTTCAAAAATCAGCCGCGCGCACGCAGCAGAATTTTCGAAATTTCGCCTCACTGCGAAAGGACTTTATTCCGGATAATCTTTGGGGGTCCGTGATTTCCGCGGACCCCCGTATTGCGGTTACACCACGTCGTAACCCTGATCTTCTATCTCCGCCTTGATCTTGGGCAGCGCGGTCTGCGCGGGGTCGTGTTCCACGGTGACGGTACGGGCCTTCAGATCGACCGCTACGCTCCCGACTCCCGGCAGGGCGCCCACCGCCTTCGTAATAGCTCTGACACAGTGCTCGCAGGACATGCCTTCCACTTTCAGTACCGATTTTTCCATTGTAAATACCTCCTTTTATTTCAGGTCAAAGGGTTTCAGAAATTTATAAACATCCACCGTCGCTCCGTGATCCTCCATCGGCACCTGCGCGTAGACCCAGCCGACCGTCTTTTCCGGGTCTACGCCCGCCGCTATCAACGGTTCGGGGTTGAGGACAAACACGATATCCTTATCCTGAGCCTCCCCCGTCACGATGTTTACCGAAAGATCCCTCGCCCATTCAAACATGTTGCCGCCGCCCAGCTTCACGCCGTAATGGTCCATGGCGGCGTGGTAGTTTATTCTGCCGCGGTATTTTCCGACCATCTGTTCGTATGCCTCGATCGGAGCAGGGTTTCCGTCGTACTTCAGGTCGTCATCCCCCGGCCGGATTCCCACCGTCAGCACACCCCCGTGATAGGTATAGTTGTCCGGCAGTTTGCCGACGTCAAGCCCCGCGTCGATGAATGGCTGCGCGTCGAGCTCCAGCATCACGTCATAACCGGGGCTCTTTGCGTAGTTTGTACTCCAGACGAAGCGCACCGTGCCGTCAGGCGCCTCAAGTGACCAGCCGCCGTTACTATCGTCCGCTTTTACCCGATCCGGTATTGTCTCAAGCACCGCATTGAACGATACGACGGACCCGCTGCCGACAACGTCTAGGTCGCCGCCCGCGATCTTGAGGATGATAACGAAAATAACTGCCACGACAACGACTGCCGCGCACACAACTATAATAAACTTAGCGTCCTTTTTCACTTTGCTCACCTGGCCTTTCCGCTTCTCTCCGGGCACATATCCGCGCAGATCATATCCGCCTGTATTTTCGGATGACAGCTGCCGGGAAATCGTGGAGAATATGCCCCCCCGTGATCCCTCTGCATTGCGGTCAATCCTTCCTTGCTGCAGGCTTGAACCGTTTCAGACGCAGGGCATTTGTCACGACCGATACGGAGCTCAGACTCATGGCCGCGGCGGCGAAGATCGGGTTGAGCAGCGGCCCTCCGAAGAGGTGCAGCACACCCGCCGCTATGGGGATACCCACCACGTTATATCCAAAGGCCCAGAACAGGTTCTGCTTGATATTGCGGATGGTCTTTTTGCTCAGGTTGATGGCGGTGGGCACGTCCATCAGATCCGAGCGCATGAGTACTATGTCCGCGCTCTCCATCGCGACGTCGGTACCCGAGCCGATCGCGATACCGATATCGGCCTGAGCCAGCGCGGGGGCGTCGTTTATGCCGTCGCCGACCATGGCGACTATCCGGCCTTCGGCCTGCAGTTTTTTGACCTCGCTTGATTTGTCCTGAGGCAGGACCTCGGCCAGAACGCGGTCTATACCCACCTGCGCGGCGATGGCGGCGGCTGTCTTCCTGTTGTCGCCGGTTATCATGGCTACCTCGATACCCAGTTTGTGCAGGCTCCCGATCGCCGCCCGGCTGCTCTTCTTAACGACGTCCGCGACCGCGATGATGCCCGCGAGCTGCCCGTCGACAGCGACGTACATGGGCGTTTTTCCCTCGCCTGCCAGTCGGTCGGAGTCGGCTTCCAGCGCGGAGAGCGCTATGCCCCGCTCATCCATCAGCTTGCGGTTCCCTGCCAGTATATCGCGGCCTCCGATCGTCGCATCGATGCCGCGCCCCGTGATCGAAAAGAAACCGTCCGCTGTGAGCAGTTCGAGCCCCTTGTCCCGCGCGCCCGCGACGATCGCCTGGCCCAGCGGATGCTCGGAGCCTGTCTCCGCCGAGGCCGTGAGCTGCAGCAGCGTGTCGGGCCCGATGTCCCCGGTCGTCAGTACGTCGGTAACGGCCGGCTTACCCTCCGTGATTGTGCCGGTCTTGTCAAACACGATGGTATTTATCTTGTGGGCGGTCTCGAGCGCCTCGCCGCCCTTGATGAGAATGCCGTTTTCGGCTCCCTTTCCGGTGCCGACCATGATCGCCGTCGGCGTTGCAAGGCCCAGCGCGCAGGGACAGGCAATGACTAGAACAGAGATGAATATCGTCAGCGCGAACTTCAGATCGCCGGATGTGCCGAAGAACCACGCAATACCCGCGAGAAGCGCTATCGCGCAAACTACGGGAACGAAATAGCCGGAAACCACGTCCGCAAGCTGCGCGATGGGGGCCTTGCTGCCCTGAGCGTCCTCCACAAGCTTGATTATCTGCGCGAGCGCCGTTTCGCTGCCTATCTTCTCGGCCCGGAAACGGACGGTGCCGGTTGTGTTTATTGTCGCGGCGTAGACCGGGTCGCCGGCCTTTTTGTCCACGGGCATGCTCTCGCCCGTCAGCATGGACTCGTCGACCGCGGTGTGCCCCTCTGTGACCGATCCGTCCACGGGGATCTTTGAGCCCGGTTTTACTACGATGACGTCGCCTATCTCCACTTCCTCTATGGGTATCTCACTCTCCGCGCCGTCCCGAACCACGATGGCGGTCTTCGGCGCGAGCCCCATCAGCTTCTTGATGGCATCGCTCGTGCGGCCTTTGGACACCGCTTCAAGGGATTTGCCCAGCAGGATGAGCGTGATGATGACGCCCGCCGTCTCAAAATACAGGGATTCCACGGCGCCGAAGTGCCCGGCCGCGATCTGAAACACGTTGTACAGACTGTAGACCACGGCGGCGGTCGTGCCGATGGCGACGAGGGAGTCCATGTTCGGGCTTCGCTGCCAGAGCGATTTAAACCCGACGGTGTAAAATCTGTATCCCACCCCGATCGACGGGATAACGAGCAGCAGCTCCGCCAGAGCGTATCTCAGCGGATAGTTCATCATGTCAAGCCCCGAGGGGAACGGCAGCCTGACGAATCTTATCATCGGCGCCATCGCGATATAAAGCAGAGGCAGAGCGAACACCGCGGAGACGATGAACTTTGTCCACATCGTCCTGATCTCCCGCTGTTTTCTCGCCCGGTCCTCGTCGGCGGCTGAAGATGAGTTTATTTCAAGGGCCTTGTAGCCCGCCTTCCCGATCGCGTCCCGGATAGCCGAAAGCCGCACCCGCTGAGGGTCGTAGGCCACGGCCGCTTTTTCCGTCGCGAGGTTGACCGAAACGCTCTCGACCCCCTCGAGCTTTGATATGGCTTTTTCCACCCGCGCTGCGCAGGCGGCGCAGGTCATGCCGCCGATGGGTATAGTCACTTGCCGGGTGTCGGACTTCTCGACCACCTCGTAGCCTATCCTTGTAACAGCCTCTTTGATCGCGGGAAGCTGAATAGTTCCGCTGTCATACTCCACGAACAGCTTCTCGCCGGCCAGGTTCACGTTGGCCTGTCCGACGCCTTCGAGCTTTCGCACCGTTTTCTCTATTCTCTGCGCACATGCGGCACAGGTCATGCCGCGTATGCTCAACACCTGATTTTCCATGTATATCAAGTCTCCTCTCCTGACCGATACGCGGCCGCGGCGGTATCGGATCGGTATGGACCGCTATGCTTGCTTTCTTCGTTTTCCGACGGTATTATTATATCAGCAACTGCCGCAACAACAAGTACGCACTTTATGGTGATATAGTATCAATAACGATACCGACGGAGGATACGCCCGATGCAACACAGCTGCCCGGAATATAACTGCCCCGTGGACACAACGCTCAACATGATCGGCGGAAAGTACAAAGCGCTGATCCTGTGGCACCTGACAGACAGCACGCTGCGGTTCGGCGAGCTCCGCAGGCTGATCCCCCAGGCCACACCGAAGATGCTGACCCAGCAGCTCCGGGAATTGGAGGACAGCGATCTGGTGATCAGAACGGTCTACCCTGTGGTGCCGCCGAAGGTTGAATACTCGCTGACAGACCTGGGGCGGAGCATAAAGCCGATCCTGATGACCATGTACGCCTGGGGAGCGGATTACCTGAAAAACAACGGCGTAGAGGCATGCTGCTCCATGAAAGTGAAGACGGACTAATCTGCCCGCTTCCAGTTTGCGAATATCTCCTTTGACTCCTTAAGAAAGGCGTATGAGATCGTGACGGATACGTCCGTCACGGTTTTATTTTCGCCGAAGATAGGCACGGGGTTGCATCCGCCCGCCTCGACCTCTATCATGCTCATCGGAAACCTGTTCCCGCAGTTCTGACAGACCAGCACGTCGCCGGACTGCTTATAGTATCCCCTGCCCGAATCGAAGCAGACCTGGCAGGTATTCAGCGCCGTGCGGATGGTGCCGTCCGGAGCTTTCACCGCGATGACTTCCATCTTTGTGCCCTGGACTTCCACCGGATAGAACGCTGCCTGTTCAGATATGTCGGCAATGGGTATGGCGAGATCACCGCCGTCCTCCGGGATCTGAGTCCCGCTCTTCCCTGCGCAGGCAGTCAGTGCGAGCGCCAAAGCGAGCAGCGCAAGTATGCCCGGCGCCCTTCGCGCCTGTTTCAGGTTTCCCGCTATATTCTTAAACATTTTTATTTTCCTCCCCGTGCTATATAAGTGCTGTTCTACCTTCTGCCCTTTTTGTCGGGTTTGTCGAGGCTCATGACGAGTATAACTACGATGAACGCCGCGGCCGGTACGATACAGTGCCAGTGTCTGAGTAAAAACTGCATGCCGGAACTCCTTTCGGCCGTGAGATATCGGCATCGCGCCGTCGGCGCCCGCCGTATCTGCGGTTTTTTGTGACCACAATGTCAGGCCGCGCCGCCGACGCCCGTTTCGCCTGACGCCGGGACCAAGGTCTCTTCTTCAACGACCGTGATAGTGCCCCGGATCATGCCCATCCAGCAGCTGTAACGGAAACTGCCCTCTTTGTCAGGCGTGAATTCTATGACGTTCTCCCCTGTCCCGAATTCGTGCTCGATACCGTATTCCCCTATGAACATCCTGTTGTTGCAGCCGTTATGCTCCCCTGCGGCGCGTCGATTATCCATTTCACGGGCGTACCCGCCCGCACGGTGATATCCGGGTATCGGCCTGAGGAGAGCGTGCTTTTCACGACCTGTACGCCGCCTGAGATCTCCGCGCCGCTGTCGCCGGGCTGAATTACCGCCCTATGCGGCGGAATTCCGGGCAGCGAGAACCCCGACAGGCTCCAGCCCTGCGAGAACATGGACAGCCCGAGCACAACAACAATAACGGCGCCCGCGGCCATAACCTTGTGCGCGAACCTCCTGCTGAGCAGCGTGCTCAGAGCGCCGAGCCCGAACATAAGCGGCACGGTCCCCAGGCTGAATATGAACATGGACAGCGCCCCCGCGAGAGGGCTGCCGGTGGAAAGCGCATATATCTGCATTGCCTGAAGCGGGCCGCACGGCATAATGCCGTTGAGCAGACCGACGATCAACGGCCTTTTGCTCCGGCCCTTTTCGACGTCGATCTTTCTTGCGAGGGTCTTCGGCATCCCCGGGAGCAGCCTGCGAATCCACGGGAATATACCCAGCATATTGACGCCCATTATGACCATAAAAATGCCGGCGATTAGCTTGAGGATGCCCTGCATGGCGTTTGAAAAGGTGACGGCAGAACCCAGGGCGCCGACGATAAAACCGACCGCCGTATAAGAGATAACGCGCCCGAGGTTGTACAGAAAGGTCGGCCAGAGCGCGGCTTTACGCCCCTCTGCTCCGCATTTTCCGTCCTGACTTATGCACTGGGAAAGGTTTATGCCCCCGCACATTGCGATACAGTGGACGGAGGTCAGCAGGCCGACCACAAACAGCATGCCGTAGCCCATATTTGTCTGTGCCAGCCTGCCCGGTACGAGGAGGTTCAGGATGCCGAACTGCCGCAACAGCATATACAGCGCCGCGATGATGATCAGAAGGCCGATCACACGGCCCGCGCCGCGGGGCCCGCGCCCGGCATCCGCAATAACTTTGTAGCCCTGCTTCTCAATGACAGTCCGGATGTCCCGCAGCGAAATGATATCCGCGTCGTACGTAATATAGGCGTTGCCCGAGCCGCAGCTGACGCCGGCGCTCAGAATGCCCGCGGTGCAGCGGAGTTTCTTTTCGATCTTATTCTGGCAGTTCACGCAGGTCATCCCGCCGATGCGAAGCCGCGCTGTTTTGACACCGGATCCCATATGGCATTCTCCTTTCGCTCTACTTAACGGTTCAAGAATACGCGATAAATTTGTAGAAGTTATGGAGACGCGGGAGTTATTCGGGGCGCTTACTAATAAAATAATGGGAATATGCTCAATGGTAAAGAAAGGCAGGTTTTATTGACAGATCCAGGCTGCCGGTGCAATCGTTAAGTCAGATTATGAAAAGCCCCATTTGTAAACGGCATGCTGCCGACAACAAATGGGGCAATGTTTTATTCATGGGGCCCTGTTCTTTCACCCGGTAGAGATCCCCGCCACATGCGATTCCGGGGACGGACCGTTGTACCGGCATTTTTGAATATGTGCAGCGTATGCCGCGAGCCGCTCAAGATCTGACCGTTATCTGAAATAGGAGAAGCGCTTTCCCGCCAGCGAATACCAGACCTCGTCGCACTTTTCGAAAGCTCCGGCGTCGAGGGGGTCGCCTTCAACTGACGCCAGATTCTGTTCGGCCTGGGACAGGCGGCTCACGCCGGTGATCACGCTGGTTATATGTGTTTGCGCTGCGCACCACTTCAGCGCGAGCCCGAGCAGGGACAAGCCGCGCTCCGAGGCGATCCGCGTCAGCTTCTCAACGGCGGCGAAGTTCTCGTCTGACCAGTAGCGATCGTAATACCCGGGGTTGCCGTAAAAACGGGTGTTCTCCGCGGGCTCGCCGGGCCTGTGTTTCCCGGAGAGCAGGCCCCCGGCAATGGGGTTATATACGGCAAGGCCCATTTCGTGCGCCTTCAAGAACGGGACAAGCTCCGATTCGATGCCTCGCGTCAACAGGTTACAGACATTCTGCGTTATGACCGGCGCGATATAGTTTCGCTTGTCGCAGATGGCGAGCATGTCCGCTATCTGCCACGCGGCATAGTTGCTCACGCCGTAATACCGGATCTTGCCGGATCTGACAAGACCGGACATCGTATCCAGGGACTCCTCCAGAGAGGTTTCATAATCCGGCGCGTGCATGTAGTATATGTCGATATAGTCGGTATCGAGCCGCTTCAGGCTGGCCTCGACCGCGGACAGGATGCTCCTGCGGTTCAGCCCTCCCCTGTTCAGGCCCTCGCCCACCGGGATGCGGACCTTTGTGGCCAGAATGACCCCGTCGCGCCTTCCGCCGAGCCATTTGCCTATGATCTTTTCGCTCTCGCCGCCGTTGTAAGCGTTTGCCGTGTCTATGAAATTGACGCCGTGCTCATAAGCATAATCCATGATCCGGAGACTCTCAGCCTCGTCTGTCTGTCCCCCGAACATCATCGTGCCGAGGCACAGCTGTGATACCTTCAGGCTGGTTTTAGGCAGGTTGTTATATTTCATGTCGCATCCACCCCGTTAATCGCATTAAATTCCCGCGTAAGCTGAAAAAACGGTCTAGCTCATAAGTTCTGTCCGGGAGATCAGGTCGTTCTGGCACTCCTTGTGCAGCTCGACAAAGTAGGCCGAAAAGCCGGCCACGCGGACGACAAGGTTCTGGTAATTCTGAGGATTCTTCTGCGCGTCCCGGAGCGTCTCCGAGCTGACAAAGTTGAGCTGGATCTCCATACCGCCCATGGAGAAATAGGTCTGTATAAGCCGGCACATTTTTTCGATGCCGTGCTCGCCCTTCAGCGTGCTCGGGTGGAACTTCATATTCAGGAGCGTACCGTTCGGGTACACGGTTTGATCGATGACAGAGACGGATGTGAGGACAGCCGTCGGGCCGTTCTTATCCATCTGCTGCACGGGGGAGATTCCGTCGGCAAGGGGCTCGCCGCGATAGCGCCCGTCGGGGGTCGCGTCGCTCATCGCTCCGAATATCACGTTTGTCGTCACGGGATAAAGGCCTGCGGAGAAGCGCCCGCGCATGCCTGTACATTTATTTACGGCGCTTGCAAAAACTTCGGAGGCGCGGGCAGCCCATTTATCGACCTCCGGGATGGCGTTGCCGTAATGAGGCGCCTCGTTCTTTATGTACTGATGGAGCTCCTCGTATCCCTCCCAGTTGGCCATTATTGCGTCGTAAAGCTCGCGGGTGGTGCATTTCTTTTCCTTGAAGCACATATAGTCCACGATGTTGAGACAGTCTGCGACATTGCCGATCCCCACGCCGGCGATCCCCGTCGAGTTGTATTTAGCTCCGCCGAACATGACGTCTTTGCCGCTCTCCATACATCCCTCCATCGTGGCCGAGACGACGGGAAGCGGGAGATTCTGTCGGGCAACATACTCAAACGCGTTTATACAGCCGGCGTGCCACTTGACAAAGAACTCCATCTGCTTCCTGTATGCTTCGAAGACCTCCTCAATGGAGTTCATTTCATACAGGCAGCCTGTCGGCAGACCGACGCGGTGGGTGCTGTACTCGCCGTACCGCCCCGGCATCGTGTAATACCCGTCGTTTATGCCGAGCATGAACGCGCCGAGCAGGCTCACATATGTCTCGGTACCTGTACCGCCGCACTGCGGCCATTCGGTCCCACAGCCCGCAGGTTCGACGCAGCCGATGAGCGTGTAGTCGCGCGCGTCCTCCAGGGACAGGCCGCGACTCATCAGCGCCGGTATGATGATATCGTCGTTTTCAAAAGACGGGATGCCGCCCAGTATCTTCGTCGTCTCGATGGCGGCTTCCCACAATCCGGCAGGCGTGCCTTTATGGATGCGGATTGCCTGAGGCGGCGTATGCAGATTTAGCCGCGCTCCCGCCTCCAACATCATGAACGTCACCGGGTTAGTTGCGTCGTTCCCGTCCTTGTCGACGCCGCCCATCGTGACGAGCTGGCCGCTGGTGTAGCCGCCGCTGGATTTCGTGGCGTTGTAGGACCACAGCTTGTTGATCGAGGCGATCTTTAGGTAGAACAGGTCCATGATCTCCTGCGCGTACTCCGGTGTGATCCGGCCCGCAGCAAGATCTGCCTCGTAATACTTCCCGAGATACTGGTCAACACGGCCGAAGCTGAGCCCGTGCATACAGGCATCGAGCGTAAGAAATATCTGGTACAGGTAGAGGGTCTGGACCGCTTCGAGGAACGTGCGGCACGGCTTTTCGACACACCAGGAGAGCGCCTCCGCCATCGTCTGGAGCTCTTTTTTGCGTTCGGGGTCGGTCTCGGCCGCGGCAAGTTTTTCGACCTCTTTGGCATACCGCTTCGTCAGCGTTATCATCCCGTCGCAGACTATCGAGATCGCGCGGTAAAAGTTGTAGCGCTCGATCGCGTCGCCCATGACGCCCTCTTCCTCGATCTGCCGGACTTTCGCGTCGGCTTCCGCCTTGATTGCGCCGAAGCCCACATCGATGGCCTTTCTATAGCCGGTGCAGAAGTGCCCGACGGGATTGATCGTCTGATTTTTTCTGTTGAACATCGTCACGCCGTTGTTCGAGTGCTCGAACCAGCCGTCCAGAATATTGGCGTCGGTTTTTGCGCTCTGGCACTCCTTGAGCCAAAAATCCCCGGTGGCGAGAAGATAGTCGCGGTCCTCCGGCGTGAGCGTGTACGGATCGGCGTCCCGCGTATTTATAAGGTCGGAGCGGGCTTCATCGAGGAGCCAGGATATGGAGTTCTCGGCGTAGACGCAAGCGCCGCGGTATGTCGCGGTCGCCGATCCCACGATGACCTCGTCATCGAGGACAAGAAGGGGCAGTTTTTCACAGATATTGCGGAAGTTCTTGGCCCGCTTCATTATGCCCATAAGGTCGGGGTTTTCCTTATAGAAATCGGTCATGATCTTGTAGCGCGCGAGGCATACGCTCGGCTGTGTCGAGCGGTAACGTTCCTTCATCCTGGCGACGCGATCGGTGACTGGACTGAACTGATACATATATTTCTCTCCAAAAAAATGAAATTCGTAAAACAGAGCGATCGAAAACAGAGTGGTACTTAATAATATATTAAGTATGATAATAATTAAATATATAGAAAATATAACCCGAACGAGCGGCGCGGTCAACAAATATATGCCGCGCCGCTCATTTTACGGAACACCTCCCTCTGCGCAGCCCACAGAGGGCGCGGGCGGGAATAACGCTTTTTCCAAACAGGATCGAAAACCGTGTGACAGACAGGCAGCGGTAATTTGCCGTCGGGCGGCATGGTTATTTTTTGCATTTTTTGCATTTTTATATAGAAAAACGCCGAATAGCGGGTATTATACGGTTATAAGTCGCGGCGAGCACACCTGACTGCAGCAAAAGAAGGAGCATCCGCCCGGTCATCCGAACATTTAATCATTTAATAATCTCCGGTGCTCACACACCGGAAAAGGGCATTTCCCGGATGAGGGAATAATACGAGCGGATGGATAAAACTGCCTGTTACTCCGTATACATAAGCGTACAGAGATGAATCGTCTGAAAGAGAGCAAAACGTCGGGGCAATAAATTGATTTTATAGACGGACACGGTTCGTATTCGGGAAGTCTTTGACTTTTTTTGCGCTGGCAAATACACTGTATGATAGTGGAATATTTCCGCCGCAGTGAAGGATTTACGTAAGAAAATCTATCGAAAGTGGTGTATCAGGTGAAAGAGGACAAGAGTAAATACGTCTGGACAGGCAAGCCGCGCAACTTCCTGGGTATGGCGATCAACTTTACGCGCTACATAATAACGACAGAGAAAATCATCACTCGCAAGGGATTTCTGAATATTAAGGAGGATGAGATCCTGATATACAGGATCCTGGACAAGCGTATGGAACTCCCTCTCGGGCAGCGCATATTCGGCTGCGGTACGATATATCTGCGTGCGAAGGACAGCGATACACCCGAAAAGGCGCTTAAGAAGATCAGGCATCCGAGGCTTCTGACACAGACGCTTGATGAACTTATCGAAAATGCGAAGCTGAAATACAGGGTCAGCGGAAGAGATATGTACGCGGCTGCCGCGATTGACGACGATTCGGATGACGATACGGATTTCGCCTGCGGCGTCATCGACGGTCCCGATTAATGAAGGTTAATTTTACAAAAGGAGCTGTCGCAAGGCAGCCCCTTTTTTCTGAATTCGGCACTATATCGTTGTTTGCTGATGTTCTGCATCAGATAATTTCAGATTCTCTT
>Ga0123334_1003019_pt1 | contig 18720 bp, 11 predicted proteins | sample BiotimSIPDNA_FD_89706 | JGI IMG/M metagenome (GOLD analysis project Ga0123334, IMG submission 89706) | Anaerobic biogas reactor microbial communites from Washington, USA - Biogas_R1 time_0 SIP DNA | ecosystem: Engineered > Bioreactor > Anaerobic > Unclassified | place: Washington, USA... | reverse complement strand
TCGCCGATCTGCCCGCACTCCTTCCAAAATCGGACCGTGGTGGTCAACAACTCTTCGACGATTACGATAAAAGTACGCTCCGAGAAGCTGCAGACGATTCTTGCCGTCGATGGGCAGAAGCACTTCGAACTCAATCGCGGCGATGTGATTAGCTGCAAGCGGAGCCGGAAAGAGCTGTTTCTGGTTCGCTTCCCCGGGAGTTCTTTTTTCAGCACGCTTCGAGAAAAACTCCACTGGGTCGGATAAAAAATTATTTTTTCAGTTTAAGCTTGTCTTTTTGATGACTTGCATGTATGCTTGACATACTATGCAAAAAGCTGCTGAAAGCTGTTCAACCTCCACCTGCCCCCTGAGGAAACCGTGCCTCATCCTGTGTGGCGTGCTCCTCCTGGGCGTTCTGGCGCTGGCTGGCTGGTATCAGCTCGAAAACATGGGCGGACGCAAAGCGTGGCAACGTTATGCGCGGCAGGCCGATGGCTGGGTCGATTCAGTCGATTCAGAGGATTTTGCGATTCCCACTTCTCCGGAGCGTAACTATATCTGGATGAAAGATGTCATCCCGCCACCTCTGGCCGATGGGGAGAACTTCGCCGCTCATCCCTACAGGCAATGGCAGTTCACTGCCGCTTCCCATCCGGGGGGCGAGTATGAACTGGCCAGGGAGCTCTCCGGGGAGGAGAAAAGCCAGGCGGAGCGGTGGATAGCTTTCAGTGCCGGGGCTCCGAAAACTTCCTCCGGCTGGGCACCCAGCATGGAGGAGCTGCGTCGGGCTGATTTGGCTAAATTCTTTAACGGCGGTTCAGGGGCGAGCGGCGAGACGGCGGAGACGGCCCCCACTCTGGAGGAGACCCTGAAGCTCTGGGATGAGCGGCTCAAGCCGAACCAGCCCTTATATGAAGAGCTGCGCCAGTATCTGAAGGAGAGACCGCAATGCCGCTACCCCATCCAATATAGGCAGGATAATCATGGTCTCTTCTTGAATCCTCTTCTTCCGCACCTGGGCGCCCTGAAGGGGCTGGCCCATTACTCGATGGCTTTTGCCTGCATCCATCTTGCCCGCGGAGAAACTGAACAGGCTCAGGAGGATATCCTCTATATGCTGGATATCGCGGATACGCTTCAGCGGGAGCCATTCCCCATTAGCCTCAGAATCCGGATGAATATCAGCGAAATGGCGCTGAGCGTTCTCTGGGAGGGACTGGAGGCCGGGGCATGGCAGGCCGGGCAATTGCGGCGATTCCAGGAGCGGCTGGGGAAGGTAAGCTTCTGGAACGACCTGAAACTGAGACTGATGGGTACCAGAGCCGCTCATAATGAGGAACTGGTCGGCGACCTCCGGTGGATGGAGGTGCTGATCCACCAGGTCTATGGGAGCCCGGAGACGTCGCCCGGCTTGGAGGGGAGGTTCAAAGCGCTCAAAACGCGTCTGCGGCCCATTGGCTGGTATTATCGCGAGCTCCTGGAGTTTAATCTGATGATGGACTCCATGCTCAATATTTTCGATGATGCCGACCGGCGCTATAAGCCAACCGAGCTCGCTGAAACCTTCAAAACGCTCGATTACTATACGCACCCCGATTTGGGGGCGCCCCATGCCAGGCTGATTCGCGCCACCGAGGCCGTTTACGGTTTAGAGGAGGGCTTCCTCGATGCGGCCTATCATCAATTTTTGGTCCAGGCGGCAGAGGTGGCCTGCGCTCTGGAGCGCTACCGGCTGGAAAACGAGCGCTACCCGGCCTCACTCGAGGCATTGGCAGAGCGCCTGCCGGTGGAGGAGCTCCCGTGCGATTGGGTCAGCGCCCTGCCGCCACGGATTAAGCTCACTGATACCGGCTACCTGCTTTGGGCGCCGGGCTGGGACCGTGTGGATGATGGGGGAGTCCGGGCTCCGGCAAGCCTGCCGGCGGCCAAAGGGGACTGGGTCTGGGAAATCAGGAGATAGCGGGAGCATGGTCTGATTTTGAAAAGAGAATGGGTTAGGAGAGAATGAAAATTCAGGTAATTGAAGGGGATATCACCCAATGCAGGGTGGATGCGATTGTGAATGCCGCCAATCGCTCGCTTCTGGGCGGTGGCGGCGTGGATGGCGCTATTCATCGGGCGGCCGGTCCGGAGCTCCTCAATGAGTGCAGCGGTCTGGGCGGCTGCGAGACCGGGGAGGCCAGGATCACTAAAGGTTATCGTCTGGCGGCCCGTCATGTGATTCATACGGTGGGGCCGGTCTGGAGCGGTGGAGCCCGTGGAGAGGCCGAGCTGCTCCGGCGCTGCTACCTGAACAGTATGAAGCTGGCTGAGCAGGCCGGCTGCGGCAGTATCGCGTTTCCGGCCATCAGTACCGGAGTTTACCGCTATCCGCTGGAGGAGGCCGCGCGGGTGGCGCTCAAAGCTCTGGTGGAGTATTTCAAAGAGAGTAACTCTGATATGGAGGTCTTTCTGGTCTGTTTTGATTCTACAAGTGCCGAGGTTTATCGAAAAGAAATAAAAGAGAATTATCCTCATTTGCAATGAGTTAAACGGTGCCTGGCTTGTTTTTTTTCTATATGGTCTTTTTTATTACTTGCCGTTTTTTGGTAACATGCTAAAATTCTCTCGATATGGGATTGGAAGATTTTTTTGATTATCTTGAGCGGCAAGAGCAAGAGAAACCTTCAACAACCCGATAGAACGCAATTAAACAGAACTAATACAGTATTATGACTAAAACTAGGTATTGGACAAAAGCCACTTTGGGATTCGCTGCGGCGTTCCTGGTGGCGGCGGCTTCAGCCTCTGCGGCGGAGCTGCTACTTGATTTCCAATTCAACGAAGGGGAAGGTTTAGTTTCCCGGAGTAGTGTTGGAGATGTCACGGTGAGTCTGGGGACGGAGATTGACCCGGCCTGGACACCGACCGGCGTATTGGAGGCACCCTCAGGGCTTGTGAATGACCGAGCCGCCCTGTTTGAAGGGCATGGCTGGCTGCGCGGCGAATACGCCGCCGAGCCGATTGATCTGACGCAGCCGCTCACTTGGGAAGGGTGGGTCTTTGTAGACCCTGAAAGCACCAAAACAGTCCAGGATTATTTTAACCTGGGAGATACCTTCAAAATCGGCGTAACCACCGACCACAATTTCGTGTTCACTTTCAGGGATGTGCAGGATGTCGTTTCCGATATCGTTCTCTCTACGGAAGACAACCGCTGGATACATCTGGCCTGTTCCTGGGACCCAACCGGTGGTTGGGATGAAGGCGATGGTATGGTCCGCTTCTATCAGGATGGTTACCTGTATCAGGAAATTTCAACGCCGAGCAAGTTCCGCGCTTACCAGAATGCTTATCTTGGAGTGGGTGCCAGCACGACGGGTACCTCTATTTTCCAGGGCAAGCTGGACCGTGTCCGTTTGCACAAGGGGCTTCTGGATGACACTCAACTTGATTCGGATGCGACCAATCCCAAGCCGACTACGGCCAACACGGTGATCGCCTTTGATTTCAACGAGACGACGGTGCCCTTCAAGAGCTCGACGACTCCGGTGATTTCGCTGGAAAGCGGAACGGAAATCCTGGGTGATATTCGCCAGATTCAGTTCTCCGAGAGCACTCCGCCTCGGGATATCGATCCCTCCATAACGGATGATTTCTCCGTGTTTGTGGATAATGCCGGCGCGACCGACTATGCCCGCAAGTATGGTTACTTCAAGACCGATACGATGGACTTTGGCGATCAGAGCGATCCGAGCTTCTCGATGGAAGCCTGGTTCAAGGGTCTCTCCAAGAGCTCGGTCAAGCAGGTTTTCTTCCAGCTCTGGAGCAGCCCGAACGCTAATGTCCCGCGTATCGCTTTCGCGATCAGCACTGATTTCACCATTTACATGACGACGATGGCGATTTTGGATATTGATACCAAGGTTAAGATACCTGAGGATGGCGGCTGGCACCATATTGCCTGCGTCTATGACCATCCTGCCGGCAAGATCTATGTCTACCTGGATGGTAAACTGGGCGGCACGGTCAATTATGACCGGGGCGTGAACTTCGCCACGCAGGCGCAGACCACCTCCGCCTATACGCCTGAGGTGGACCACACGAACTGCGGCATGATCGGCTGCGAGCATACTGGATATGCTCCCTTTACCGGTTATGTGGACCGTCTCCGCTTCTATAAAGGTGTCCTGAAAGCCGAAGACTTGGATTATGAGTACTACGGTGACCCGATCATTGCACCGATTGTGGCAACTCATCCGAGCTCCTTCAAGGTTCCCCTGGGAACGAAGGTGGCCTTCAATGCGAGGATCGTCGGCACCGGTACCGGTGATACCGAGCATGACTTACGGTTCCCGATGAGCTATCAGTGGTTCAAGGATGGTGAAGCGATTGCAGGGGCGACAACACCTCTGCTGGTGGTGACGGCTGAAGAGGCCGCTCTGGGCAAGTACAAACTGCAGGCCAGCAACGAAGCCGGCAGTATCGAGACCAATGAAGGGACGCTCTCTATAGAAGCGACGCCGTTCAGCTCTCAGATGATTCTGGATTACCAGTTCAATGAAGGCAAGGGCTACACTGCCGATAGCAGCGTGGGCGGAGCAACTGCACAAGCTTCTTTGGGAGAAGCTTATGATGAATCGCTCCATCCTTACTCCTCTGACGATACACCCTCAGGGATGCCCGGGGACAAGAGTATTGCCTTTGGTGGAACAGGCTGGCTCATGGGCTTTACGGAGGATCTTTACGACCTGACGCAGCCTCTGACGGTGGAAACCTGGCTCTATATTGACCCTGAGAACGACAAGACCTATGAAGGATTCCTTACCTACGGTCAGACGATTAAGCTTGGTTGTAACAACGAGCACTTCCTGGTCTTCACCCTTTCTGGAGTCGTGGATATTGTCAGCACCGTTATTATGCCCACACCGGGTGTCTGGACACACGTCGCCGCGGCCTGGGAGCCGGGTGTCGGAGTGACCTTCTATCAAGATGGTATTGCCTATGAAACGATAGCCGAAGAGAGACTGCCCCGTGCCGCTTCACTGGAGTCTACGGCCGGTACAGGCTACCGCGTCACTTTGGGTTCTGAAGCGGGGGGGAACCCGACCTGGGGCAAACTCGACAGGACACGTCTGCACTACGGTCTTTTGACGGAAAATGAGCTCGACAGCGAGCCGGCTAATCCCAAGCCGGCAACGGCCAACACGATCCTCTTCTTTGACATCAGTGAAGATGCAATGCCTTACGTCAGTAAGGGCTCTTCCGCCGTGGTTCTGGATCAGGATGGCGGCCAGATAGCTGCCGCAAACAGAGTCGTGCAGTGGAGCACCGATAACCCGCTGAACAAGGCCGGTGATTACTCGGCTTACTTCAGTGGAAGTGCGTTCGGAACAATTAATCCCAAGTATGTCCAGTTGAGCGAGGATGACCCGAGCTTCACGGTGGAAACATGGGTGAAGGGTACGCCGCAGACTTCGCGCCGCATGCTCTTTGCCAATTATGGAACGGGCCGTTTCTCCTTCTCCATCAATACCGATTACAGCGTCTTCGCCACTACCTATGGTATTGCGGATATGCCCTCTACAGCCAAAATCCCGCAGGACGGCAAGTGGCATCATATCGCCTTTACGTATAACAAAGCGGCGAACATGGTCTACTACTTCGTGGACGGTGCACTCTGGGAGCAGAGAGCCTACACGGGCGGTATGGCTTTCAACGCTGAGAACACAATAGACACCTTCCTGGGCAGGGAAGAGAGTGGCAGCTACTACGTCGGCTACATGGATCGCTTCCGCCTGCATAAAGGCGCCCTGCATCCTTCCGACCTTGACTACTACAACGTGGCCCAGGCGGAGCCGCCTGTGATTGAAAGTGTCACGGTTCCCACGGTGGAGGCCGGACAATCGGTGACTCTCTCTGTGAAAGCCAGTGGCACCCCGCCGTTCACCTACCAGTGGTACCGCAACGGCACCGCCGTTGAAGGCGCGACCGAAGCGACCATCACGATTGATGATGTAGTGCTTGCTTATGGTGGTCTGATCACGGTTCAGGTGAGCAATGAAGAAGGTGGAGTCACGAGCGACCCCATACCTCTGGTCGTGACCGGTAACCCCGATACCTTCGTGAAGCTTCTGGATTTCCAGATGGATGAAGGCAGCGGGCTTGAGACGGTTAGCCAGGTGAGTGGCGCAGTGGCCACTTTTGGCACGCGGGTTGACCCCGAAGCCGTTACGGGCGCTTCAGCACCCTCCGGTCTTTTGGGCGATTACAGCGTTGAGTTCAACGGTGCGGGCTGGCTCTTTGCCACAACGGAAGAGCCTGTGCTTGTTCTGGATGAGCCCTTTACCTGGGAAGCCTGGATATGCAAGTCCGAGAGCGATAAAGGCATTGAAGACTTCATGCGTCTGGGTGACACCATCAAGTTTGGTGTGAACGCTGATAAGGTCTTCCAGACGACCTTCCTGGGTGTGGTCGATATCAACTCCACGATCACCGTGCAAGATGACGTTTGGACTCATCTGGCTGCCGTATGGGAGCCGGGCGTCGGCGTGACCTTCTACGAAAATGGTGTCCAGAAGGGCTTCACCGAAGCTACGGGCAAACCCAACGCATACGTGAACAACACCGTCTCTCTGGGCGGCGACGCTGCGGGCGGTTCTCTCTATCAGGGCAAGCTTGACCGCGTGCGTCTGCACAAGGCGATTCTGACGGCCAGTGAGCTCGATAGCGAAGCGGCCAATCCCAAACCGGTCACTGAGAACACGGTTCTGGATTATGGCTTCAACGAGATGGTTCCTCCGTACAACAGCGTAGGCGAAATGCCTCTGCAGGTCGTCAATGGACAGGAACGGATGGCCATTCTCTCCAGGCCCGCCTGGAGCGGTCTGGATCCCTGGCAGCTTGACGGTGGCAGCGGTGGCAACTCTCTCTACTTCAGCGGCACCAGCTTCACTCCGTTCAATACGGATGGAGTGGACTTCGGCGACAAGACCGATACCAGCTTCACGATGGAGGCCTGGATCAAGGACTTCGCGGTGAAGACGACCAAACAGGTGTTCTTCCAGACCCTGGGTAACATGGAAGGTACCTGCCCTCGCGTCTCCTTCGCGGTCAGCGCCACGGACGCCACCAGCGGTAATCGCAACGTCTTCCTGACGACGCTCGGCGTTGCCGATATCAACACCGGAGTACCGATCCCCAATGATGCGGATTGGCACCATATCGCCGTGGCTTACAACGTGCCTGCGGGCATCATCTATGTCTACATTGATGGTGAGCTGGCCGGAGCCAAGGTGCAGAGTGGTGGGCCGAACTTCAACGTACAGGATACGAATCTCCGTGGTGCTTTGGGTCGTGAACTGGGTGGAGCCAGTCCGACAACCGGTACCGTGGATCGCGTCCGTCTCTGGAAGGGTGTTTTGAACCCGTCGTATTTCGATGTACCTCCGGGCAAACCGCTGCCTCCTATTGATGTGGATGGAGTGGAGCTCCTGTGGGATATTGTTGATGGTGAGCTGGTCCTTGAGTGGAGCGGTGGCACGCTTGAAGTTTCTGACAAGGCTGATTCTGGCTGGGTAGCCGTTGATACGGTTTCACCGCTGAGACTGCCTCTTTCAGAGCTGAGCGGCAGCAAGTTCTACCGTGTGATGCAATAAGCTTCACATCGCGGGCTCTGGTGGTCTCATGATTTGAGGCCACTGGGGTCTGCTGTGCGATTGACCGGCCCTGAGGGGCAAAGAGCTCTTTGGGGCTGGTCAAGCCGGCGGATGCCGGAAATTTATATAATGATGATATATAGTTAACTTACTAACGACAGATACTACACGTGAAAACTAAATTGGAACTGAACCGCAAAGCAGGCTTTACCTTGATTGAGTTACTGGTTGTGATAGCGATTATAGCTATCTTGGCCGGTATGATTTTGCCAGCCCTTAGCAAGGCCAAGGCCAAGGCGCAGGGCATTACCTGTATGAACAATCATAAGCAGTTGGCTCTGGCCTGGAAGCTTTATGCGGATGACAACAATGATAATGTCTGTTTTGCCTATGCTAGCAATGAGCAAAGCCAGCCTGCCAACTACACGCTGGGTAAATCCTTTATTGGTGGTTCCATGAATTACTCGGGTTCAAACCCGGCTAACTATGAGATCACCAACAACATCACTCGCAGCCCACTCCATCAGTATGCGAAGGCTCCCAGTATCTGGAAGTGCCCTGCCGATAAATCGACCGTTCAGGTGAGCGCCGGCCGCCAGGCGGGCTCCAGAAGCCGCATTCGCAGCATGAGCATGAACACCTTTGTGGGCGGGCAGACTGATAACTATGTGAATGTGGATTCGGGTTGGCATGTTGGCGAGGTCAAGCTCTACACCAAGACCAGCTCCATGAGGCGTCCCTCCTCTACCTGGATTATCCTGGATGAGCGTGAGGACAGCATCAATGACTCGGTCTTCATTGTGGACGTGACTCGTCTGGTTGATCCAAACTATACGAGTTATCTGATTGTCGATTATCCGGCGGCCTACCATGGTAACGCGGGCGGATTTTCCTTTGCCGATGGTCACTCTGAGCTCAAGGGTTGGAGGGATACGCGGACGGCGCCGCAGTTGCGGAAGGGAGAATTCCTGCAGTTTAGCGTGGCCAGTCCGGATAACCCTGACGTGCGATGGATGCGTGAGCGCACGACTGAGCCGGAGAACCGCTAAGCGCAGCCTTTAGGAAAGGCAATTTCAGGAAAACGAGGAGGCATAAACCCCCTCGTTTTTTTTATTTGCCGGCAGGTAATCGGATTTTTGATTTCTCTTCTCAACGCTTGCAATAGAGGGAGTTTCCTGTTGTAATATCCCGCGTGTTGCAACAAAAGACATTGAGGCAACCGGCCTATCTTTCCGGCACAGGGCTGCATACGGGCAATCGAGTTAATTTGGCGATTCTGCCAGCGCCTGAAAATACGGGAATCGTTTTCCGAAGGACGGATTTGGAGGGTAAGCCGGAAATTGAGGCGAAAATTGAAAACGTGGTGGAGACCAGCCGCTCCACGACCCTGGGCAAAGGCAACATCCGTATCCATACGGTGGAGCATCTCCTGGCCTCCCTGCTGGCGCTGGAGATCAATAACGCCTATGTGGAGCTGGACTCCTGCGAGCCGCCTATCTGCGATGGCAGCGCGCGTGAGTTCGTGCGGTTGATTCAGGTCTCGGGCATTGAGCTGCAGGCGGCGCCGGTGGAGCCGATTCTGCTATCCTCGCCGATTGAGTTTACCGTGGGCGAGACGCAGATGATCGCTTTCCCGCATGACCGGCTCAAGATTTCCTGTACCAGCGCCGATAAGAAGGGCCGCTTCACCCAGTTCTACAGCCTGGAGGTGACGCCGGAGTCATATGTCCGTGATTTGGCCAGTGCGCGTACTTTTTGTTTTTTTGAGGAGATTGAGGGGCTTATCCGTGGCGGGCTGATCAAGGGGGGCGCGTTGGAGAATGCGGTCGTCATTCGCGATGACGCGATTTTGACGACTGAGCCTCTCCGTTACGCCGATGAATTTGTCCGTCATAAAATCCTCGATATTGTGGGTGATCTCTCGTTATTGGGGCGGCCTCTTTGCGCCCATGTGGTTGCGGTGAAGCCGGGCCACGGTGCCAATTGCGAGCTTGACCGGCGGATTCTGCGTCAGACTTTGAGCGATGAACGGGCGATGGCGGTCTTTTTACCGCCGCCGGAGCGGCCAGCCCCCTCCAAACGGACCGTCACGGTGGAGGATGGCAAGGGGCTCGATATTGACGACCTCCACCAGATATTGCCCCATCGTTATCCTTTTCTGATGATCGACCGGATACTGGAGGTTCAGCCGACGCGAGTCGTCGCCCAGAAGAACGTGACCATCAATGAGCCCCACTTCCAGGGGCACTTCCCCCGCAAGCCGATTATGCCAGGAGTCCTGCAACTGGAGGCGATCGCCCAGGTGGCGGGTATTTTGACGATGCGCAGCGCGGAGAATTTTGGCAAGCTGGCTTATTTCATGTCTGCCGAGAATGTGAAGTGGCGCAAACCGGTCGTCCCGGGCGATACGGTCATCATCGAGGTTGATATGCTCCGGACGCGTGGCAAGATCGGCAAAGCCAAGGGGGTTTGCAAGGTCAAGGATGAGATCGTCAGCGAGGCGGAGGTAACCTTTATGATAAGCGACCCTTTGGACTAGACGATATGACAGAAATTCATCCTACGGCAGTGATTGCACCTGGGGCCCGGATCGGCAACGATTGCGTGATTGGCCCGTACTGTGTGATCGGTAAACATGTGGAATTGGGAGACCGCTGCCGCCTTCACTCGCATGTGGTGGTTGAGGGCTATACGACTCTGGGCTCGGATAATGAGATATTCCCTTTCGCTTCTCTGGGGCACAAGACCCAGGACCTCAAGTGGCGTGGCGGCATCACCTATACGCGGATTGGCAATCGCAATACGTTGCGCGAAGCGGTGACGGTAAACAGCGGCACCGGAGAGGGTGAGGCGACGGTAATCGGAGACAATAATCTGATAATGGCCTATTGCCATGTGGCTCACAATTGCTGCCTGGGCAATCACATCATTATTTCAAACGGGATGGCGATGGCGGGCCATGTGACGGTGGAGGATTATGCGGTCATTAGCGGGCTGGTGACGATTCATCAGTTTGTACGGATTGGGACCATGGCCATTATCGGCGGCTCTTCCAAAACCACTCAGGATGTGCCGCCTTACGTGATGGCCGATGGGAACCCCGTCCGCCCCAGAGCGTTGAACAGGGTGGGGCTTGAGCGCAGAGGGGTTTCGCTGGAGGCGCAGGCGCAGCTCAAGCAGGCTTATAAGCTGCTTTTCCGCTCGGGAATGGCGCTGGATAACTCAATTCAACAGCTTGAATCCAGGCAGGATTTATTGCCGGAGGTTGAGCACCTGGTCAACTTCATCAAGGGCAGTCCGCGGGGGGTCTGCCGGTAGCAAAGGAAGAATTTCATTGGAAAAGAACGCAACTTTTACTCAAAATAAGTGTTTCTCTTCCGGTAACCGGCGGCTTGTAGCCGTTTGAAAAGGTAGATAGAGATAAATATGTTAGCGGCATCCTTAACGACTCTATTTGAGGAAGAGGGTTTGGCGACGCGGGAGGAGTTCTCGCATTGGCTCAGAGCGTGGAAGACCTCCGTCGATGGAGGCGCCACCGACTCGATGCTCTCTTTTTTCGCCAGAGAAAAGGGGGCTTCCGAAGATGAGTATCTCGATAAAGTGGCCCGGATATTGGGCTGGGAGCGAGTGGATATTCTCCAGGCCGATATTTCCCGCGAGGCCAGCATGAAGCTTTCCCCCAAGGTCGCTTTCCAGTTTACGGTCATGCCCATCTCGCTGGAGGAGGATTTGCTGACGGTGGCGGTCTGCGACCCCTTTGATTTATCCATGCTCAACTCGGTGCGCTTTGATGCGCATTGTATGGTGAGGTTCCAGCTCGCCTCTCAATCGGATATCGAAAAGACGCTTAAAAAATATTACGGCGTCGGCGCGGAGACCCTTACCGAGATGGCGGAGGATGACCTGATGGACCTGGATATCTCCTCTGACAAGGAGATTACCGAGGGCGACCAGGATGCCAGCGTCATCAAGTTCGTCAACCAGATCATCTGGGAAGCTTTCAAGGACAGAGCCACCGATATTCACTTTGAGCCGGCGGAGGATGAGCTTCGCATCCGTTACCGCATTGATGGTCTGCTCTACCAGACGCCGATGCCGCCGCAGTTGAAGCGCTTCCAGGCCTCGATTATCTCCCGCATCAAGGTGATGTCCGGGATGAATATCTCTGAAAAGCGGCTCCCGCAGGATGGCCGTATCAATGTCCGCATCAAGGGTGAGGAGATCGATATCCGCGTGTCGACGGTGCCGACGGTCTATGGTGAGAGCGTTTCGCTGCGTCTGCTGACGCGTGGCAAAATTTTCCTGAGTCTCGATAAGCTCGGCTTCAACCCGCGCGATGAGAAGGCGATCCGAGAGGTCATTGTCAAACCGCACGGTATTTTCCTGGTGACCGGTCCGACCGGTTCGGGTAAATCGACTTCTCTGTACGCTTTTTTGAGTTCGATCAACTCGGTCCACAAGCGGATTATCACGGTTGAGGAGCCGGTTGAGTATGAGCTCAAGGGGATAAACCAGATTGCGGTGCGTCCGGATATCGGGTTGACCTTCGCCAGAGGGCTGCGCCATATTTTGCGTCAGGACCCCAACGTGATCATGGTGGGTGAGATTCGCGACCTGGAGACGGCCGAGATCGCGATTCAGGCCTCTCTGACCGGTCACCTGGTGATGAGCACGCTCCATACCAATGATGCCTCGAGCGCCTTTACGCGATTGATCGATATGGGCATTGAGCCGTTCCTGGTGGCGACCTCGGTGGAGGCGGTCATGGCCCAACGTCTGGTGAGGACGATTTGCAAAGTCTGCAAGACGCCCCAGCAGATGGAGCTCGATTACCTGCGGCGGATTGGCTACCCGGCCAATGAGATCGCCAATACGACTTTCTACAAGGGGGTGGGGTGTGAGGAGTGCCGCCTGCAGGGTTATGAGGGACGGATGGGTATTTATGAGCTGCTCCTGGTCACTGAAGAGCTGCGGACCCCCATTTTGGCGCGCTCGCCCTCGAGCACGATCTCGCAAATCGCCATTGAGCAGGGGATGAGGCTTTTGCGTGTGGATGGCTGGGAGAAGGTCAAGCTGGGCCTGACCACCGTGGAGGAGGTCTTGCGAGTGACACAGATCGAGCAACACCTGGACCACTTTGAGGAGGAAATCCCCAGCTAAGGAACCATGAAAAAGAAGGAGACAAAGAAATCAATATCCAAACAGCTCCGGCTGGTCAACTTCCTGATCCCCGGGGTGGTGACTCATCGCATTCAGCAGTTCGAGTGCGTGGATGCCGATTTCAAAGCTCCGCGCTCCCAGGATTGCCCCGTCCACCAGAAACCGAAGGAGAACTGGAGCCAGAAGGATTACCGGAACCTGCTTCGCCAGAAAATCAATGTCTCCTGGGCCAGCGTGGAGGATGTCTTCCTGAAGGTCATTCACCTGCCGGGTGAATCGCCAGAGGAGCTCCGGATGATGGTGGAACTGCAACTGGAGAAGCTCTCTCCGGTGCCGCTTGCCCAACTGGTCTGGGATATACAGGTGCTCCCCAATCCGGTGCCGCTGCCGATGCCAGAGCCCGACCCGACCCATCCGGAGGAGAAGCTCAACCAGATGTACCGTTATGCGGTGGTAGTATTGATGGCGGAGCGCAGCGCAATCGAAAACTTCCTGGCGCTTTTGGAGGAGAGCGCTTTCCATGCGGACCGTGTAGAGCTGCCTTTCCTGCACGAGATTTTACAATCGCCGGAGACCCGCAACGGCCTTTACGTCTACCCGATGCGCAGTGGCTCCCGCAATCTGGCCGTGACAGCCTGGTGGACCCAGGGGCAGTTGCAGAATATCGATATGATTTACCTGCCGGTCGATGAAAGCTGGAAGGCTATTTTTCCGGTCCAGCTCAACCAGGTGATCTGGGCGGGGCAGGTGGCCGGCTGGTTCAAAGACCAATTTTCCTGGACGCTTCTGGCGCCGGCAGAGGATGACGAAGCGCTGCCGATTGGCGAGTGGAGCGCCCTGCTGAGCGAGCTTTACGGAGAGGGCAAGCTTGATAAGCGGATGACTGAACCGGAGCTGGCGCGGCTTAACTGCTCATTGATTTGTAGCGGCCCGACGGCCAACCTCCTGCCGCCGGAGTTTGCCGGCACCTACCGCCAGCGGTATGTGGATAAGCTCTGGTTGCAGGGGATTACCGCCACAGTGGCGGCCTATCTGCTCTTCTGCCTTGTTTATTTTGCGGGGGCGACGGTGGCCGATTTCCAAAAATCCCGTGCCGAGGCCAGAGTGAAGCTTTTGGAAGGGGATTACCAGACGGCGCAGAAACTGCGTGAGCAGTTGGACCTGCTCCAACTGCAGCACAGCCTCAAGTTCGCCGCGCTCGACAGCTACCGCCTCAGCGCCGAGCTTTTGCCATCGGAGCTCAAGCTGACCCGATTCAATTTCAATGGCGGCTCGGAGATTTCTTACGTGGGTGAAGCGCCCTCTGAAATGATCGGGGCCGTGACCGCTTTTAATGAGCAACTCTCACGCGCAATGACCTACGGGAATGATCCGGTGCCGTTCTTCAAAAAAGTGAACCCGCCCACTTCGGTGCAAAAGGCCGGTTCGCCGGATACGCTGACCTGGCGTTTTTCCTGCGAACTCAACCTGCCCGAGCTCAATACGGAGGTTAAAAAGAGATGACGACCTGGTTTAATAGTCTGAATTTGAGGCCGCAGGAGCGGCGTCTGGTAATCGGAGTCCTGATCGGCGCTTTTATCCTGCTCAACGTCTGGTTCGTCTGGCCGCACTTTGGGGACTGGGCCAGGAATACGAAGAGGGCGGAGGAGACTGAACTGAAGGTCAGGCGTTACCAGAATGAGGTCGAAAACATCAGCCGTTACCGCTCCCTGATACAGGAGCTGGAGCAGGGCGGCGGCGCGACGATTGCTGCTGCCGAACAGGCGGTTCAATTCCAGAAGACGATTCAGGAGATAGCCAACCGCAGCGGCGTGGCGATCAACCGCTATGACCCGGCCAATCCGCGCCGGAGTGCCCTGGGCGGCTCCGGCAGCGCCGGCAGTCTGACCAACAGTTTTTTTGAAGAGTCCGGACTTTCGGTTCAGATGCAGCAGGTGGATGAGAAGGATTTGGTTCTTTTCCTCTACAATCTGGGCAATGGCAACTCGAATATCCGCGTGAAGGAGCTGGAGCTGAGCCCGCACAATACAGGTACGCGGCTGGTTTGCAAAGCGCTCCTGATCGCCAGTTACCAGAAGGCACCGCCGGCCAAGAGCTCACAGGTGGCGCCGGCTGCGGCCAGACCCGGCTCGCTCTCCACCAATAACGGAAGCCCCAGAAGCAATGCGGCACCGGCTGCCGCCCCTGCAACCAATACGACTGCTTTAAGACAACAACCCTCCCCAAGAGCTCCCGGAGCCACGACCAATCCGGCACCGGCAGCGACAAGATAAAGGATACAGTGTAAAATGACGAAAAAAATTATAGCTGTTTTTTGTGGAATCCTGCTGTGCATTGCAGCACTTCTGCCGGTCATCCATGGGCAAAACTCACCGGCACCGGCATCGCCACCACCGGCAGTTTCCCCCATTCCGGCCGCTCCGGCTGATGGTGACCTCAATCAAGCTGAGGAGCCTGCACCGGAACCGGAACCGGCGGCTCCAACAACTCCTCCGGTGGCACCGGAACGCGAAAGCGACCCGCAGGAGCCCGCTCCCGCTGAACCCATTGAACCGACACCCGTACCAACACCAACTCCGGCTGAGCCCGAGCCCGCCCCGGCAGCTCCTGCAACTCCCGCAGGACCGATAATGCCGGCCGATCCGGTCCAGCCGGGACCTGAGAGAAGCAGAGCGACCATGACCAACCGGATGGCCGCTCCGAACGCTCCGGCACGTCCTGCCGGCTGGGATCGCTCACGGGTCGCACCGCAGGAAAGGGGTACTGAAAGGGGAGGAGCATCTCCCCGGGCTGGCTCTGAGCGCACCATGAGAAGCGCCGGCGCTGCCGATCGCCCGGGTGCCATCCCCGCCGCCCAGGGTGAGCGGCTGCTTTCCTCACAAACTCTGAATGCCGATGGCACCTTTGCCCCGGCGACAGCGGCGACGGGGCCCGGCGCAACGGCCGCCTTCCCCGAAGAGCTGCCGACCACTTTCACCACTCTGGAGCTGGAAAACCCCAACGAGATCATGCCTGTGGGCGCCTGGCAGATTCAGAACATGCCGCTGGATGCCTTCCTGGATGTCTATGCGGACCTGGTCAGCCGCACGGTGATTCGGCCCTCCACGCTGCCGCAGGCCCAGATCAACTTCAAGATGAAGACGCCGCTTACCAAGCGCGAGCTCGTCCAGGCGTTGGAAGGTGTCCTCATGGTCAACCAGATTTCGATTATCCCTTCGGGCCAGAAGTTCGTAACCGCATCGCCTCTGACGGATGCCGCCGGCATGGGTGCCAAGCTCAATGAAATGGAGCTGGAAGAGATACCCGAGTCGCTCCAGTTCATGACGCAGATCATCCAGTTGACCAATGCCTACCCCAGCGAAGTGATCGCCTCCATTCAGCCCTTTGCCAGAATCCCCAATGGCATCGTAGCCATTGAGGACTCCCAGTTGGTGGTGATTCGTGACTATGCCGTCAACGTCAAGCGCATGATCGAGATATTGAAGCGGGTCGATGTCCTCCTGGAGGATGATTACAGTTTTAAGGTGATCCCGATTCAATACGGGACGGTGGAAGATGTCAGTTACGTAGTCGGTACTTTGATTGGGACCGGTACCACCGGCATCGGCGGCGCCGCGCGTACGACTCAGGCAGGGATTGCAGGCCGCACCGGCAGTATCGGCGCCAGCAGTCGCAGCCGGGGGAGCACCACCTCGCGGAATACCCGTGTTGGTGCTGGCAGTACATCGCGCCTGATGGGAGCCCAGGTGAACATTCAGCGGCTGGGAGCCGGAGCCGGAGTGGCCGGTCCGGGAACCTTCCAGAGCCGTATGGGTGGCATCATGGGGCGTGCCGCAGGTGGCAGTCAGCAGGTATCACTCCTGATGGATAGCGCGCAGGTTATCCCCGATGAGCGCTCCAATTCCCTCATTGTCTATGCGACCAAGCGCGACATGGAGGTGATCACCAACGTGGTTGCCCAGCTCGATTTCCTCCTGCCGATGGTCTTGATCGAGTCGGTCATCGTGGATGTCACCTTGGGCGACAAGTTTGATTTCGGAGTCTCCGCTGCGCAGATGCGGACGAATAACTCTAATTTCTCCGGTTTGGGCGGGATGTTCAACGGCCAGGGCACCTATTCCTCGGCTGTGAGTAATGCGGGCAACTTTACCAATATGCCTGCCGGCTTCAGCTATTTTGGCAAACTCAATGACGAGTGGGAGTTCGGCGTCGCGGCCGCGGCCTCCAAGAACAAGGCCACGGTGCTGCAGCGCCCGCGGATTTTGACGATGCACGGCGTGCCGGCCAGTTTCTTCAACGGCCAGCGGATACCGTATGCCAGCAGCAGCTACTATGGCGGCTATACCAGTTCGGCCAACGTCTCTTTCGATTATCTGGATGTCGGTATCCAGCTCGACGTCACCCCCTACATCACCCCCAATGGGCTGGTCCTGATGGATATATCGCAGACCATTGACGAATTTGCCCAATGGGTGGAGATGGGTAATGACCTCAAGGCGCCTCAGACCGTTAACCGTGACGCCACGGCGATGATCGCAGTGCAGGACCAGGAGTCGATTATGTTGGGCGGCTTCATCCGTCAGAGTAAGAGCAAGGGCAATTCCGGCGTTCCTTACCTCAAAGATATACCGCTTCTGGGGTATCTCTTCCGCAGTACGAGCACCTCCAATGACCGCTCGGAGCTGCTGGTCTTCATTCGGCCGACGATTCTGGATGATCCGGAAAAAATCCGCGAATTCTCCGAGACTGAAAGTAAGACTCTCCCCGGAGCCTACATGGCTCTGCGCGAGTACAACCGCGATACCCGCAGTCAGATGCTCTCGGCTCTGGAAGAGGAGAAAGCGCTCGAAATCAAGGAAAAGAAAGACCTCCTGAAGTTTCAGGAGAAGATGGACCAGCTCGACGCCAAAGCGGCCAGAAGCCAGGAAAGACTGGACCGCCGTGCCGAGAGCCGTGACCTGGGGACTGTGGAAATCCCCGATACGCTTGATCCCGCCATCTCTGAAATCGAAACCAAAGCCGGAGCACCGGAACCCATTTCGCTGGAGCCCTAGCGCTCAATCAAAAGATGGATAAATCTGTGAACAACTCAGAACAGGCGCGCGAAAGCGCGCTTTGTTCTATGGACCCCTCACGCCCCCTGGAGCCCTGGCCGGTGCTTGGCTCCCAGGTGGTCGGCGATTACAAAATCTTCACCTTGAAGTCGACCCGCAAGCGCTCCCCGCGTACCGGTGCCGAGGTCACCTACTATGCGCTCGATACGGTCGATTGGGTCAATATTGTCGCCCTGACGCCCGAGCACGAAGTGGTCATGGTCGAGCAGTTTCGGCACGGCACCAATACGGTCGAGCTTGAGCTGCCCGGCGGCATGATGGACCGGGGCGAAAGCGACCCCGTGGCGGCCGCCTGCCGTGAGCTGCGCGAGGAGACCGGCTATGAAGGGGAAAATGCGCGCAGGATCGGCTGCTGTTTCGCCAACCCGGCCATCCTGACCAACCGCGCCCATACGGTCCTGGTGGAGCGCTGTATCCGCAAGCATGAACTGGAATGGGATTCCGGGGAGGATATCCGGCTGCGGCTGGTGCCGGCTGCGCAAATCCCGGCCCTCGTGGCCGAAGGCAAAATCAGGCACAGCATCATCGTCGCCGCTCTCTACTATTACGACCTCTGGAAAAAACAGCCGCCCCACCCGGTGAACCATTGAAGCAAGAAGCGGGTTGACAAAACCGCTTTCCCGATTTATTCTTTTGATGCTTTTGGGGCCAGCATAGCTCAGCGGTAGAGCATTCGATTTGTAATCGAACGGTCATCAGTTCAATCCTGATTGCTGGCTCCATTAAAGTTCTTCCTCAAGTTCAATATCCTTCCCCCTTTTGACTGCTGCAGGCGACTGTTCTGAGTGGCGTTCTACTATTTCAATCTCTTTCGGGGTTAAACCATA
>Ga0123334_1003017_pt1 | contig 18721 bp, 31 predicted proteins | sample BiotimSIPDNA_FD_89706 | JGI IMG/M metagenome (GOLD analysis project Ga0123334, IMG submission 89706) | Anaerobic biogas reactor microbial communites from Washington, USA - Biogas_R1 time_0 SIP DNA | ecosystem: Engineered > Bioreactor > Anaerobic > Unclassified | place: Washington, USA... | reverse complement strand
AGTTATTGTGATGGATGCTTATATACCTTCGGTATTTAGCTGTTCAATTCCAAGTGCTTTTATGTTTATGGCTGCGTTGATGTCGCGGTCATGGGCCGTGCCACATCGAGGGCAGGTCCACTCCCTGACATCTAGAGTTAGCTTATCAAGCTTATGGCCGCAACTGTGACAGGTCTTTGAAGATGGTTCCCATTGGCCTATCTCTACCACGGTTTTTCCGGCCCAATCTGCCTTGTACTTGATCTGTCGCATGAACTCAGACCAGCCCGCATCAGATATTGATTTCGCTAAATGGTGATTCTTGACCATGCCTTTGATGTTCAGGGACTCCAGAACTATTGCATCGTGGTTATCCACCAGCTCACGGGATAATTTGTGCTGGAAATCCGATCTCTGGTTGGCTATTTTCTCATGCATCCTGGACACTTTCAGCCTTGCCTTGTCCTGGTTCTTGGAGCCTTTCTGTTTACGGCTCAGTCGTCTCTGGAGGACTGCTAAACGCTGTTCAGCTTCTCTGAGTGGCTGGAGGCCGTCTATCTTATCTCCCTCTGATGTGCTGATGTAAGATGCTAAGCCAACATCAATCCCAATCACCCGATCTCTCGAGACTGGTTTGGTCAAAGGCAGATCTCGACCGTCATCGACCTGGAAGGAAACATAGTACTTACCACTCTTGGTTTTCGATATGGTAGTAGTTCCTATCTTTCCATCTATTGATCGGTGGAGTCGAACCTCGACGTTCTTAAGACCGGGAACAGACACCAGGCCCGTTCGGGTATCCAGCCGGACATTTTCACCCTGGAACTGGATCGATTGATGATCGCGCCGCGTCTTGTGTTTGGGGTAGCCACGACGCGCACCGTTCTTATCTGCCTTAAAGAAATTCTTGAAAGCCGTCCCGAGGTTTCGCAGGCTGTACCTGAGAATCTTATCAGGGACGTCGTGAAGCCAGGGCTGAACGTCCTTGAGTCCGGGTTCGTGTTGTAGGCCACATGGCAACCGTCCGGCTTTGCGCCTGGCGGCTGGTGTTAGGAGAAGACTGCATTTAGTGGCATCTATATTGAACAACTCAAGAGACGTGTCCTTGCAACCGTGAAACTTCATAGTAAGGGCATCTTCATAATTCATTGTATCTATGTTTCCACCCCAACCATATCTCATTATTTCTACGTGGTTATAGTTATCCTTGATGTTTTTGAGCGCCCAATTCCAAACGTACCTGCTGGCCCCAAAACAGCGCGATAAATATTGCTGCTGGTCCGCTGTTGGATAGATCCTGAATTTATACGCTCTCAACATAGAGAGTCTATATGCGTTATGAATATAAAAAGGTGGTGGTCAGAGATCGAATAATGTTTTCTGTTTAGAATTTGATTCTTCTTTGATCCAGTTGTAGTGTATGGCCTCAAATATGCGATTTATAGGTGGTATTAATTGTTTTTCCAGGTAATATTTCTTGTTGATACCCAGGCCTTTATCGTGGGCATACGATTCAAGTTCGGTTAGATCTGAGATCTTTTTGGATCGGCCCTCAATTACGTAGTATGCAATTCGGTCGCCTATTGATGGGGCGGGTTCTCCGCGATTTATGGCGCGTTTTATGGCTTCTATATGGGGCATCATTGCTTTGTAGCCATCTATTGGGCGGGAGAACTTCTTGGTCAACAGGAGTTTTTTAACTAGCTCTGGATCATCGTTGATGGAGGCAAGATTTTTGATTCGCGCGACTTGGGTGTTGGCGTAGGCAGCGGCCTGTTTTTTGTCGCCCGTTGATAACAGGATGTTTATTACTTGCTCCAAGGTTTCGACTGTGTAGGCGGTGAAATCGCGACGGCGAGTTTCAATCCCCCGCATTTTGAGTTTGAATTTACCATCTGGCCCAACCAACCTCATAGCATATCGCTTTTTCTTTAGGAATACCCCTCGGTCTGAGTATGCTTCAAAATCTAGATTCATTGGAGGTGGTAGTATTTTGGTCATTTTATCATGTATATCCATTGCAATATTTTTTGCAACGTCATATGTACATTCCATGTTATTTATTTTAATCATACAGGAATCAGTGTCCCCGGCGATAACTCTTAGATTTGGATTTTCTTCAATGACTGCCTTCGTTTTCAATAACGTATCGCGCGCAACATATGTAACACTCGATGCAATATCTACATCGTATAGTCTGGCGCGGGTAAATCCAAACATACCGTACACGCTGTTTAACAAAATTTTTAAGGCGTATTGCATGTTATCATACTGATTATACAGAGTAGTATCCTTAGTAGTTTTCATCATAGTTTTATATTGTACCCTTTCATTAAATAACCTTTCTAATATCTGTGGTACTATTCCAACATGTTTAGTTGAGAACTCTACATTGTTTCCAAGTACTACTTTTTCATCACATTGCTCATCTTTTATGATCGTTGTTGGACAAATGTTATACGCCCGCATGATCGACGGAAACAAACTGGTATAGTCCATAGTGATGATGTGCTCATGTAAACCAGTCTCTGGTTCAAGTACACTTCCCCCAGTATACCCAACTTCATCATCTTCTTCATCCTCATTGATTTTGGGTCGCATATTCATCACTCGGCCAGCCTTTTTAAACTCTCTAATAATCAGATTATCGATGAGTTTAGTCTGCCCCAAGTTCACAACATCTTGGAGCAAAGTACCACTGACCTGCGATATAGCAATATACTTATCAATCAGCTTTAAATCTAACAACAACCTCATTACTAATTCAGCATCTCTATCGCTGTACGCGATTGTTTTATCCCAGGCGGCTTGATCATCTCTAATATAAGCATCTCTCATTTCCTTGGGGCTAATATCAAGCTTCTCATAATTGACCAAGGATGCAGCCGTAGCGAGGTTATAACGATTCAAACTGTAGTTGGCCCGGATGATGGGCAATAGATCAACTACTACTCGGCCCGTAATCGTGACATCCACCCCACCATCAAATCTGTTTCTTATGTACCATTCGCGATTGTCGCGCGTGCATTTTGGAGAGATGCCCAGCACTTTGCACCGGCCCTGAAGATAGGGAAAATCGAACTGGTTAGTGTTGTAGCCTGCTATGATGTCGGGATTGTACGCATTGAATAATGATAGAAATGTGGTTATTAGATGGTGTTCATCTTTGCAAAGTATTACGGGGCACCCCTGGTAGTTGGTGGGTTTGGTAGATAGAACCACCCTATCATTACCCTCAAATTGGGGCGAGAAGGCCATTGAGATGAGGATTACGGGGTCTTTGTCTGATGTAGGCATAGTACCCTCGGGCGGGACCAAACACTCTATATCGAAGCTACAATAGCTTATAGGAGCATCCTCCCCGCAATCTATATCGGCAAACCCTCCCAGCCCATTATCTATAAGCCACCTGTTTTTGTAGGGTATGTCCGCCTCATATATCTTGAAGATGTTGGGAATGCGGCTTACTTCTTCGCGAAGTTGGCGAATATCCCTGGGAGATATGGTGAATATTTGGTACATTGTGGTGGGTTTTGACTGGTATCCAATGGGCCGGAATTTTTCGACCTTCACAAAATCATGAATACCTCTGGAATGGAGTAGTCGGGCCGCCACATCGTTGTTAATATTGTCGGTGAACTCAGCATAGAAATATGGCCGGTGGCCCGATCTTGTTATATGCTTGCCGCCCACTCCGTAGAGATGAATTATCGGCTCGCCTTCCAAGTTATGAGTGTAAGTGCAGTCTAGGATTTTCATGATGCGATTATATGAGGTTCTAGTATTTAAAAATGGCTAGTCGATCAACCGCCATATTTAAATGCTGACAGGTTGTAGTATAGCTTATGTTAGATGTTGAGAGCATCTGGAAGATCTATGTTGATCTTTATGAGACAGCGGATATTATGATGCTGAATGGTGTAATGCCCCCGGACCGCATAATGGGCGCATTGGACTATTTAGCGTTGGTATTGGGAGTTGACTGCCCACTCGGATATGAGTGGAGAGATCAAGAGCGGGAGGTATAAACAATGGATATGATTAAAGTGTTTATGATTGCTGCTATATTGAGCACGAATTTTGTATGTAATGGTGGGTATGGGTTGGAGTACTTTACGGTTGAGCAGATTATGAAAGACAACTTGGCGATTAATGCACCCGGTATATATTATCCAGATGTTGATATCGGGCCGGATGGAGTATTTGTAGATTATGAGTGCCGATCAACTGATGTCCTTGATATGGCCGATGATATTGGAGTTGTGATTGGGGCATATTACTCGGTTGTTGAGGATAACCCAAGGGTGGGTGATCTCTTTGCAACCATTCGATGTTATGGGCGCGAGATGGGGACATTTTATTGTGATAAGGATTGGGCATTAGAGTATGATTTGGATGATGAAGATGAGGCTAGCCAGTTGATTTATAAGGTGCTGGGCACGTTGAAGGCGTCGCGATATGTTGGGTGAAGCTATTTATAACATTTCTACTATTTTTTTATTTTTGTGTTGTTGTATAGAGGCAATTTGGGCCGGATTTTTGTTAGAAGCATTTTTGGTTAGGGTTTTTAAAAAATAGAGGAGGGAAGTGGCTGGGCCATGAAGGGATTTCTAACCCAACCACAATGTCTAATTGGGCGGAATACTATTTATAGGTTGCGCCCGGTATTCGAGTTCGATTTCGCGGTATTTACTTATTAGTTCGTCAACTGAGGTCGCGATTCCATTTCTTATTTGACGACCATTTTCCAAGAGTTGCCAAGAATACGGTGCGCCCTTCCTAATAACGAACTCAATGGAGGGGTCGTTATTTGATGGGTATAGGCGGGCGATTCTGCGTCGGTTTAGCGACTTTTTTATGCTCATGTATAGAATGTCTGGTGGCATTTTAATCTCCTCAAATATATTTATTTTTTCTCATCATAGATGTTGGATATAGGTCGTTGCATTTGGAACAGCGCACTTCTCCTCGCACTTTTCCATATATTCCGAGGCAATCTTTGAATATACAAGGCCGCCCAATTCCCTCCAACCCCATATTGGTATCAAACATCTTGTTAAAGAGGGATTTTGTTACTTTGTAGAGGTTGCCATCGGGGAATATTATGGCCCAGTCACCTAGCTGACATAGAGATGAACCGCTGGGCGATTCGATTATGTATTGGTGGGCAGGATTCCTAAGTTCTATACCCGTAAATACCAATTTGGGGCGCAAGAGCAATCTATGAAGATTCACCGCGCCAAAATCCTTCATATCATCGGGCGATGATATTATAAAAACATTTTTAGACATTACTAAAAACCTCTTCAGCTTCCAGTTCCATTATTCTAGTTCTTAGGACGTCCATAACAGATTCATCCACAAATGTCATGGTCAAATCTCCGTATAACATTACCTAGGTTTCCAGACTTTATATAGATTTCGGGCCGCCAAGTTTTAAACAGTATTTAAACGAGCATTATGCTTATATATAATATCTGTATAGTATATTGTATGAGAAACTCTATAGCAACTAAGAGATGTGGAACATGTTTGTATTATATGTATCCACCCGAAGATTATAAAGGTAGAGCTGATATTGGGTATTGTAAACTATATAAGGAGGGGACAAATGAAAATGATTATTGTGGTAAAAATAAAGGATATGCACCAATACCAAATGAGGAGGATTAAAATTGGATAGACAATTATTAGTAGGATCGGATCGAAAACATGGTCGATATTATTATTGGTCAGATAACCCGAAAAAAAAGATGTATTCAGTAAGTACGATATGCCACTGGAATGATGCGCCAATTAAGACGGGGGATGCTGCCAAGATTGGGACATTGGGGCATTATGTGGTGCTTAATGGAATCGCGAAGAAGTATCTGGGAATGAACTTAGATATTCCGGGGGATAATCCATATTGGACCGAGCCGGAGGAGGTCAGTCAAAAACTCGATGATATTGTCGCGATGTGGCAACAGTTGGAGCTTGAGAAGGTGGTAGTGGGGTGGGAGGCTATTGAGGCAGCAGTTTGGTGGGAGGGTGAATTGGATGGGGTTGTTTGCGCTTATGCGGGGCGACTTGATGGGGTAGCTAACTTTTGTGATGGGAAGAGGCGGCTGGTCGATATTAAAACGGGGGATGAGTATGATAGCTATGCTCTTCAGATGGCCGCTTATGTGCAGGCTTACGAGTTTGTAACTGGGCTGAGTATTGATGAGGTATGGATTTTGTATCTGGATGTGGGCGGGTATTGGAATAATGATACTAAGGTGTATACCCCGCGAAATGTTGATAGGAATCCAAGGGTGGTTGTGATGGATCGTCCATTGATCGAGGAAAAAAGGAAAGAGTTTAATGGGATATTGAAGAATATATATGAGGAGATGATTTAGATGGCTATTTATAATGGAGAAAGGTTGAAAGTTGGGTATAATAGAACACCCACTAAATTTTATAAAAATTATGCAGATAGAATTAAGAAGGTAGAAGAATTTAGAATATTGCAAGATACATACAAAAGTGAAATGTGTAATTTGAAAAAGGAGAATCATAGGTTGAAACATGAGTTGGATTCATTTATTAGTAGTATTTCTCAGGGACGATATTATGAAAGAGAAACATTATATCCATCTAATGTTATAAGTGTTAATATATATGTATCGGATATTGTAAATAGACAAATGATGGGAAATGAGAATATGCTCAGGCATATTATTAGGCATCATGTTGAACAGGCGGTTAGAGATTTGATGAATGGGAAGTGTGATAGATGATTACTATTGGTGATATGATACGGAATCTGCAATAAAAACAAAAATAAAAATATTTTTTACCAGCTATCGAATTGATGTTCCCTCATAAATAGTTCATGATCCTCTTCTGACATTACTTCGTTTTCGAGCGCAAGTCTACAGTTTAATATACCACAATGAAAACATACGGCTGCCACTTCTTCTATCGTGTTGCATTCTTTTAACATCAAAAATATAACTTCAGTTATATTATGTGGTTTTGGTTCTTGGCCATAATTCATCACCTTGTTTACCACATCTAACATCCATTCATCACTTATACCAAACATCGTACCGTTTTTTACTACTTCAATTTCCATATTAATCACCTAGTTGTTATTGTGCGGGCTTGATTCCAGGCTCTAATTATACATATTATTGTTGTTAGATTTTCGCCGGTGCTGTGTTCATTTTCTATTAGATCAGCGGCCATTCTGATAATTTGGGCGAGTTCTGCCCGGCCACCTGCTTCTTGATCGCAGTAAAACTCTTGGATGCTGATCGAGAGGCCACTGGCGAGCATGGCTATGGCTTCTGTGAAGTTGAAGTCATCGTCTTCTGGAGGTATACAGTTCATGCAATATACTAGGTTTACTTGATATAAAAAAATGTTGGTTCAAAAATCGTTTCTTTTTATTTGGTCGTCGTAGCAGTATGGGATGTCTATTACTGATCGCATTGTACCCTTGGTATCAATTTTATACTGGATGATTTCGCCCCGGACCTGGGGAATTTTGCCCATATCAGCGAGGAAGTGGGTGGTTGATTGGAAACATCCAAGACTAAAGCAATGCGTTCCTAGCCAGTAATCAGATGAAAATCGATGGCAATGGCCTAAGAATAAAAGGTCTATATCTTTGGTATAGTTCATGTAGTCGATAAGCTTGTTTCTGGAACGGGATACTAGATTTTTGCTGCAACCACCGCGACCATGATAAAGGATTGCTTTTATTCCACCGTCTAGGGTGACAGGATCTATGATTTTGGCAGGGTCATCGTCATATTGAACTGAGGCGAAATCGCGGGCCAAGTTTGCGCAAAGGTTAAATCCGTGGGCGCGCCGATTAAGCGATTCATCATGATTGCCCTGGATGAGATAAATATTTTCTAGCTGGTCAGCAAATTCTGAAAATATATTATAAATGTAGTTGTATATTTCGTCGATGGAGTGGAGGAATCGGAGTTGTTCGTGGCCCTGGCGGGGCATTAGACCTTCGCAAATGTCGCCGGGTATAACCATTGTGCGGATGTCCTGGGCGAGAACTTCCTGGATGTAGCTGAGGAAGGGCGTGAGAGCCTGCTGTTTGGAGCCAAAGTGCATATCGCTACATGCGGCTACCTTATAGATTTCAGGCTCTATATCGTTCTTAGGGAGGTTCTTAGGGGATGGTAGGCCAGAATCATACCATATCCGAGCAAACGTTTTACGATTCATCCCCAAGTGAATAGCGCACTTATCAAAAGTCTTGAGCTGCTTATACAGCCTGAGTAAAGTTTCTGCGGTGTACAATTTTACATCTCCGATTCTTCTATATGGATCAATTGTATAAAAAGGTTTGCCCGAAAAATAGTTATTTTATATTTTCCCATACTTTGTAATATATGAATAGATCTCGTAGGCCATCTAATATGAAATTTTCTTTAGTCCAACCTCCTTCTAGAAATTCAGGTTTCCATCTTGGAGCATGAGAATCGATTGCCATTTCTATGAGCATATTTTCATGTTCTGGATTTTTCCAGCTTGTTATTGGATAATGTTGACTAAGATTAAACCTGGCTTTAAAATCATATTCTATATCTGTATAACGTCCTTCCCATATGTCGTATAATGAATTGATTTCTTCAGATACGATCCTATCTTTTAATAAATCTAAGACATTCATGATAGCTATATGGGTATTCATAGTATATAAGGTTTTGGCCTTATTACAAATAAAAACTTTTCTAGATATGAGCAATGTTTGAAAATAAAAGATTAATATATTTCAAAGATACACAGAAAAGAAAAAAGTTTTAGTTGGGTGATAATGATGATAGCACATCTCTCATGATAGTATATTCGGGACAAATTATACCAAGTGCCATAGTAGTCAGAACTGCTAACATCAGTAAAGTAAATGCTCCAACGAAAAATCCAATAACTGCTGCATCTTTTATATTGTCGTATTCATCGGAATCATATAGTCTTTTAGTGACTGCGATGAAAACTACTATGGATATCAATACAGATAGGAAATATAGAGAGTTTGATACTATAGTTCCATATACCAATATATCCCACCCTTGCCCAAGAATCGTTTGAGTCTGGTTCAAGAGCTGAATTCCAATAGCCAATTCTTCAGGGGTCATTTATTCGTCCTCATCTGCAAACATTTTATCAACAACTGATCGAAGAGAACATAAGTATTCAAGTTCTGCTACTGCATGTTCTTTACAAATATCACATAATACTCGTCGATTACACTTTTCAAACTCGATAGGATGATCATTTTTCAGGTGACAATACCAATCTAAATATTCCGAATTATCACATCCATTACATCCATCATATTCTATTGGACATCCATCTTCACAATTTGGAAATAGTTGGCACAATGGGCAATTTTTTGTACCATCATCTATTCCTTCTCCAGCTACAATCAATTCCCATTTTCTAATTGAGCCTTCAAGGGCTTCTTTAGTCTCTTCATAGGTTGCCATTTTAACCACCAATTAGCTCTTTGCTGCGATTAATCCTATTCCTAGGATTATTAATGATACTACAAGTATTAGACCAGCAAATAGTATCTCTAGACCATTTTCACTTGCGAAAATACCACAATCGCCCCAATAAGTGCAGCAGTTGCACCAATAAGGGCGATAAGGAACCCTATAAACCTTATTAATATATTTGCCATTTTATTCACCAAGATTCAAATTTTTTAATTATAGAGTCTTGCTCTTTTATAAGTCGATGTGCTGCATCAAGTCGTATTCTTAAAGTTTCAATTTCGGTTAATGCGTCCGGAAACCATGTCAACATTTCAAATTCGTCTTCGTATTTAAGCCAGTCGGTTGCTCTCATCTCTTTCACAATTCTGCGTGCTACCTCTAAATCAAAAGACATCTTCATCGTCCTCTCTAATCAACTGCCCTAGTTCCGGCTCAAAATAATCGGTCATTCATAACCTCCAATAAATCGCGCCGCGATATACAATCACGTAAAATTACAATAGCCTCATCTGAGTCTTCACTTTTAGTGCATAAGAATTTATCACGGTGGTCTGGTAGGGGTATCCCGTCGACAATACGCCCGTCCAACGGTATTAGACTATCCGGGACTTCATTACCGCACCATATTACAACCTGTATAGCCTTCCCATTTATAGCCACAAATTCCGAGCAATCAAATTGCTTCATCATCCCCACCTTTTTTTATCTCGATTTTAAATACTATGAACTTGGGATATCGTGCGTTGTATTCTCGGATTTCATTCCACAGCGGGCTGTTGGCTGGTATTGGAAACAGATCGTCCATAATATTTATTATTGGAATATATACGGTGGACACTATATGAACTTCTACGATCTTCCCCCATATTGCGCCTTCTTTCATATATCCCTTTCGTAGTTCTACATCCCGGCCTACTTTAACAGTTTTTTCATTAAACCGCGAACTGTATCCCCGTATTTCCCACTTCTTTTTTCCCGCCAAAAATAAATTATACCACTCTTTATTTAATGGCACAAATAACCTATCGGACATTATGGCATATCCTCATAATCTTTGCAATTGTCTGGGCAATCCCACTTATTAGGCCACGATCCATGCCATTTCAAACACCCAGGCTTATCAAAATGCGTTCGATCATTCTCATATAAGAACGCGATATATCTGCAATTATCACGGTTTGTCATGGGTATCCTCATCCAGCATCGCCCAGAGCACAGCAATTTGTTCCTTGGTGTCATGGGCGCTATTTTTCGCATAGCTCCATTCCAAAAACTGTAAGCCGCGATCTATCGCCGCCTTCCGCTCCTCCGTGATCTGCCAGACCTTCCCGTTTGGAACCATTTGGTCGGGTCCGACGACATGATCCCTGTTGCCGGTTTCGGCATCCGGCCCGATCTTGCCCTCTGCCTGGAGCTGCATGCTGGCCTCCGTTCGGTCTTCGTCGATCACATGTGTTAATGGATGAGATGTGATCACCCTGGCCCGCTCTTCCACCAGGGCATCCTCCAGCTCCTTGATCCTGGCGGCAGCTCGTTTTGCCACGTTTTCCAGTGTATCGTCTGTACCTAGAATATTTCCAAGTACCTCATGGGTCTGGTTTTCATGTTCTTCATGTTCCACTAGAGACGCCCGCAACCGCTCGATTTCGGCGGTGGATGCTGCTAATAGTCTCGCGCCCCATAGCACATCTTGTATTTGTCCGGCTGCGATTTTTCCAGAAGCGAATGCAAAATTCTCCAATATATGCACCGCTTCCCGCACCTTCTCCAGATCGAAGCCTATCATTTTAGTGTGATCAGTAACATGTTCGCTGCTATCGATCATGGCCCGAAGGACGATAAAATGGCTACCATAATTTTTCATTATGTAAGGATGGCATAGCTGGCAGCCAATCGCCATCGGTAGCTTGGATATGACACGGATGGCTTCCCGCTGCTCTTCGGTCAGGGTCATGGCTGGGCCTCCTCCGCGATGGGTTTGTCCTCTTCTATCGATAGGATTTCCCCAATACCATCAATATCGACGTCATCATATATCCAATTAGACGAATCTTTTGCTAATTTAGCAGCCTCTTCTTCACTATCCGCTATAACCACGATATACATTTCGCCTTCAATTTCTGCCGTGATTTTATAAGTTTTTGACATATTTTCACAACCTCGTTATCTTTTGTAATATGCTCATGGTTCGCGCATACTGCGCCCTCTGGCGCGCGCGATCATGAAAACCTCGGGGTGCAGGGGCAGCGGAAACCCATGACTTTAGTCATTGGAGGAGCGTGCTCCGCCAGGATATCCTGGTCAAGATCCTGCAATCCTGGATCTTTGCACCTTGTGTAACCCTTTTTCCTGTTCGCAAGCCCAGCCCTTTAGGGCTGGGTAGTTGACACCGATGACCCCCAGATTTGCCAAGTAGTACCGTTTGTAGTCTGGTTGATTACGGCCACAAGAAGGTCCGCTTCTGCTGTGATATTACCAATTCCTTGCCCCATCATATTCCCCGATATTGTGAGAGTAGCCGCATCAACAAGCGACAAAAATATTATGAAACATAATGTAACTATCGTTACAAATGCTGCAAACCATACCGCCGATGCTGCATCTTCAATTCTCATAGCTTATGCCCCGAATATAGTAATTACATATGAAAGAATGGGTAATGTAATCCAGTAGACTATTATCCATATAATACCTAGTAATATCACAAATACCAACGCATTTCCCAATATTACTCCGATTATTCGACCAATTTCATAGAATACATCGAACATAACTTTCACCCATAATATATAGTGCATGCTTTTACTTAAATGCTTCGCTCAGCTTCTCATATTCTTTTAGTTCTTTTTCTAGTTCTTTTATTTTTGTTTTATATTCCATTATTTTTTTATTTAACATTTTTATAGAGTCGCTTTCGATCCAATCAGGCTTTATTTTTTGCCCAGATATAAATTTATAATATTGTGAGTATATATATGGGGAGAGTTTGGAGTTCGGAAATCCTACCAATTTTACAATTTGGAGGTATTCACGGTCAACAAGTTGGCGCGGATTATAATCGCGACGCATTTTTATAATATTGTCTATATTTGTAGGAAATATAAAATTTCTAATATTATGAATGCTTTTATATTGTGGAAATAATACGAGCAATTGTTTATAAGAGAATCCCATAATCCACACAGACAATAACGCCTGTGTTTCATCCTCAAACTGCGCGAGTATTTCATTATTAAATGTTAATAAAAATGGCCCGGTGGGAGGCTCTTGTTCCACAACCCCCCAAAATATCCCCTGCCTTGGTATCGGAATCATGCCAATAGTTTAATCACGATAAGCATAGTCCATTATATATCCAACTATGTAAATTATTATAAGTATTAAACAAATTAACTGAACCATAAACCAAAACATAATCACCACAATCCCCACGCCGCGATGCCCTCAAATCCACCCATATCCCCGATTATAACTTCTAGGTACTCCGAAGGAGTATCACATATAATCCGGGCAAACTTCTCCTTTTGTTCATCTGATAGAAATTCTACAAACTCTTCTATCATCTTTTTACTATTCATATACAAAGTGTCACGCTTTGCACATGCTTCTGAGCAATATTCACTCTCATCATACCATTTAAATGAATAATCGCCTGCACAATAATGGTATCGAAGTCCACAAATTTTACACTTCATAATCACCACATCCTATACAATTCCTCGCATACACCTTTCTTTTTAAACAAAATGCAAATCTTTTATTACTCTTTGCGCGCTTTTTCCATGTCAGATGTTGGCATTTTTTGTTGATCTCCTGCCGAATTTGATAGGTCATCAAGCGTTATCACCACAACATTCCCCATCTTTTTATAACACTTAAACTTTTTGTCGGTTAGCCAGGGGTCCACATATCATTCCTCAAAGTTAAACATACCTTTATTATGTAATAGGTTTTGAAAGCTTATTAATCTGTCGGTGGGCCTTCAATGCCGTAGCCGTGTTTGAGCCTAAAGGATAGGGTGCCGATTAAGCACCGGCCCAGTATTTCCTTTACAGCTTCTTCTATGTAGTCGGGAGGTTGTTCTAGTTGCGCTTGTTTAGGCATTTAGACCTCCCGTGAGGGTTACACCCGTCCACGCACATATCTTCTTCTTTCCCCTCATCATTTCACCCTGCTTCATCGATTTAACATATTTAAATATTGATAGGTCGAACTTGTTCCGGTCGTCGGGCGTTGTTTTATAATTCTTACAATATTCTTTAAACAGCTCATACATCTCATCGCAGGCAACCCGCCCATCAGGACACGGTTTAATGAAATCTGTCGCGAAGCTTTGGATGGGGTCAGATATCGCCCGGTAGGATTCTATGATATCGTCTTCTGTGCATTCGTTGGTGAAAGTGTGGCGTTCTAATAGCCCTGGCAGCAACTTGATGCATTTGTTGAATAGGCCGGAAAGTTGGGTAGGGTTGTGGATTGCGTCTAAACGGGCCTGATCGTAGTCACACGCCTTAAACTCATTGATAAAGAGTATTAGCTCAACCCGACGATAAAACCCGTTGTTGGACTTCTCAAACACCTTGGCGAGGGAATTTGTGGCCCACACAAGCTTCGCAAAATTCACAAACTTGAAAGGATCTTTATACTTCTTTTCTACCTGGATGTTGTCGTAATTGCTGGTGAGATTGTTGAAAGTGCTGACTTTTTCGATGACCCCGCCATCCAATTCCCCACACATATTGACCATCTTACCGTATAACTCTGCCACCAAGAACTTTTTATTAGGGTTTCCTATATCGTTAAAAGATACAGAGGAGAAATTGTCATCCCCGATCATGTTGCCCAGCATGGAGAGGAATGTGCTTTTTCCTGTCCGGCGCGGCCCATACAAAATAAAGGCTTTCTGGATGTCGTACCTCCTATAATAACAATACGCTATTAATTCTAGTATTTTTATATAATCCTGCGGCTGAATAATATCTCTTATCATCTCGTCAAGGATTTCACAGGTTGCATCGGGATCATAGGCAACTGGAATCTGTATTCGCGATAGGTAGGTGGGAGTGTGGGGGAAGAACTCGCCTGTGCGCCAATTATATAACCCATTCTTCATATTAATTATATCGATGTTAGCGTCAAATTCTTTCGTCTCAACATATGTTAGGTATTTAAATTGGGACAGAATCTCATTCATCACTTTATTATTATACATTGGGCGGCCCTTCCAATCGCGCAGTTCCCGCAAATTGTGAACAACTATACTTGATAGATACTTTTCTGCCCCCTTAATATATATACCGTTTACATATTGTAACATTTCGTCGGTTTCTAGCACCGTCACAATATGCAAATGTTTTCGGATTTCATCTACTACGGCGGTGACATCTATGGATTCATAGAACCCGGTTTTTGGGTTGCATTGAATGCAAGCGTGGGCGTTGATCTTAAAAATATCCGACATTCTTATCCATCCATCTTACTACCCCAGAAGTTATGAAATTGTGCTCCCACATGATATTGTTATGCTGGGCGAGTGATTCGTTGTATGCATCGGGCGAGCTATTTAATATCATGTAAAAGAAATATACGGTAAGATCCATACCGTATAAATCTATCAATTCTTGGCTCATTGTAGTTCTCCAAATACTCGTCGGGGAAATTCAAATTCGCGCCGGGTAGAGTTCCAACTATCTACATGTGTGAAATACCCAACAATTCGAGTATAATGGTCGGTTATTGGTGCCCCACAAATCGCGCAGATATTAGAGTTTCCACAGACGGTAGTATGACCATTTTCGCATTTTCCAAATCCGTAGTTAACTGCGAAGTGACTAACACCGTTTTTGACTGAATACTCAATTAGGTGCTTCATGTCAGCGGGATCTTTGATTTGGTCCTGCATATTGATGTGGAGAATGCCGCCCCCGCTGAGAATATCTTGGAATTGCCCGGTGAGCTGGATTCTCTCGGGAATTAATGCATCCTCAATCAACGGTATATATTGATTGGAATACAACTTGAATCCGAACTCATTTTCACCGAACATAATATTATCTTTTTGACAGAATTTAATTGCAACTGACTCGCCTGGTATCTCCTCCACATTAAACGAGCATTTATTTTCTCTACTATATGATACAGCTAGTTCTTCGATCCTCTTTAAAACGTCCGTTGTAAACTCTATTCCATTTCGGCTTGTTATATCAATCCCCATGAATTTATTCATCTCGTATACTCCAATTATGCCAATGGTGGAGAATAGATGGTCTAGAGAGAACCATTTGAGGGGGTTGAAGAATTTTAGAAATCCCTGGTCAATTCTGCGCCTCAATATTTCATATCGATGGACTAATAGGAGATCTCTAGCAATATCACATGTTTGGTGTAGTATATTTTCGAAATGGTCTATGTCTGTACAACGTTCTGCAATTCTTGGTAGGTTTATGGTTACTACCCTGTGCGATCCGATTGAAAGACCTCCATTACCAAAGGTATCTGCCCGATATTGCATACGTTCTACATCATTTACAAGTCTGCAACATGATGCTATTTTTGATCCGATATTCACATAAATGTTAAAACACCCAGTATTAAGGTTTACTTTTGATGCCCAATCTAGGAAATCTTGATCAGTGATTTCGCCGTTTTCATTCTTTGATATATTTAATGTAACTATGGGGAATCTATATGGGAGGTTAGTATCAGGATCGCCTTTACTAAACCAATCTCCAAACATCTTTTCCAATTTTATAACGTATTCGATGTCTACTTTGGAGCCATCGGGATATGTATAGTGTTCAAATACCTTTTCTAGATTTGGCCGATCAAATAGACTGATATTAGTAAAGGGTGATTGTGAAGATACTCTAAACTTATTATTCACGATGTGCACAAATTTTTGAAAATCGTTAATTATTGAAAAATCTGATAGATTTTCTTTTTGCGCATACCATGCATAATTTACCAATATGTCGGAAGGTGCTATTGCCCCAGCAAACTCTTGGGACAGATCCATAGTGATTTCAGCGCATTGTGCCAAAAAACTATCTGCTCTTTTTGGAGGCAAACTATGGAGTTGTCCATACGGGCGACCTTCATGCATTATCATGTTGGTAGAAAATGCGTAGCAGTATGCCATTTGGATGCCTGGCCCGCTGGCATCATGAAAATATACATCGCCCTTCCAAATAGCCTCTATAAGCTCATTGGCGCGCTCTAGATCGAACCTTTTTTGGGCGTAGTGCCAAAGTAGATAATATCCTTCCAGCTTCATCATACCTTTTGTGATTTCGGCTGTATAATTGTTGGGGCATCGATCTTCGTTGGCATTAGCATTGGTATCTATAGAGACTTCAGTTATATCTTCGGTAAAATATCTTTTGGACATCACACCTAGATCTAATTGGGACCGATCAATACCCTCACACTTCATTAGCTCTGGATATTTTCTGCAATAATTATTATATAATTTGTCAAATTCTGGGTCAAACGTTTGATGTATCCTCATTGTTTCACTCCCTTGATATAGATGTTTTGGTTGGATGATGCTGGAAATCCGCCCGTTTTCATGTGGGCCATATATGGCCCATCTATCACCATATACATGAGTTGCTTTAGCTCTGTACTTAATGTGTTATATAGTTTGCCGGTGAAGAGTACGCATGGTAGTGATGTCCGGGCAGCAATATCTAATACTGCGGCTTCTTGCTCGGTTGGCTCCCCACCCAAAAATACCACAGAACTGTAATAATCAAACCGCTCTAATAGGCGTATTACTGTGTCGGTGTTGGCTTCGTAGCCGCCATTATGGGATTGGAGGTCGGGGTTTTGACAACCGTCACAATGGATAGAGCAACCTTGAAAAAATATACCGAGGCCCGCCCCGATTCCCCCATCCAAAACATCATGAATACCCGCACATCTAAATTTCATCGTCGGTTTCCTCTTCATCATCCCCACAAAGCAAATCATCAATTTCTGCTAAGTAGGCATTAATATCCTCGAAATTCTCAATCCCAAACTTAACAACCACGCAAGTATCATCATATCGATGGCCCCGTTTTAACAACATGTAATTAAGGTGAGAGCGTAGCCTACTTATTGATGACCAAACTTTGCCATTATGCATCGTTGTGAAAGTTGGTACACTGCCCCGCTTAGCAAATAGTCCGGTCTGTGTATCCAATATCATGTACACCTTTTTATCCATCAATTCGCCAGTAACCAGACTGGGTATTACATATTTTCTTGACATTTTCACCACCTGTCTAGAGGTAGTCCAGTCACCCACTCATCAATGTGTAAGAAGGCATCGACCGGACTTTCATACTTATTCTTAATTTTTTCAAACCGCTTGCGACCAATATTAGGGAGCAACATAATAAATTGTTCCCAACTTGTTGCTTTGAGAGCAGGTGACCCGCCTGGATCATCATGAAGCACCAACAGCAGATGAAGGGTTTCTTCTAAGTCGTTGGTGTTGAGATATCTGCACCCATCTTGCTGTCGGTGAAGTTGGTATCTTTTATATACCGAATATGGAAGGCCAAATCGCCCCGCATAAGTATGGACCTTTGTATCGCTTGAGCGTTTGTATGGACCCTCTATGAGGAGGATGGCTTCGTCTGCAACAGTGCGCATCCTCATAAGCTTACTAGCCAGACTACCATTCCCAGATGCCTTATATACACTATTACAGAAGTCCGCTACCGTCTTTCGCTCCACCAATAACGTTGATCCATCCTTCCGCTCAATAAGATAGTCGCCCAGGTTCAATTTTTGGAGGGCGAACTGCTCAGCATGTTTCAACAGATCTTTATTGTGTCCTATTATGTTCATGATATCGTCGGTGGGTTCCCTAGTATCAATACGTATCATGGCTACCACTGCGCTTTGTCAAATTGCAGTTGCTCCAACATTTCTATGGGCGATACCTTTAGAGGATCTTTATACTTAATCTCCTTTGGAACATTTTTATTACATACCCACACATCTTTGATGGATCGGACCGTATGAAGAGGTCGTATATTACCCGTTTCTTCATCTTCTATATAATCCATATAGATTGAGGCATTTGCGATGTGCTCTAGATTGGGCGGATAAAATGCGGGCGTTGTGACTCCGAGATTGTTACCCTCCCCATCATATTTGTCTTTTACCTGGCACACCATAATAATATTAAAGTTCATTTCGAGGGTGCCAAGTACCGTTCGTGTTATAGAAGTTGCCATACTATAATCGTTTTTGTT
>Ga0123334_1003013_pt1 | contig 18726 bp, 16 predicted proteins | sample BiotimSIPDNA_FD_89706 | JGI IMG/M metagenome (GOLD analysis project Ga0123334, IMG submission 89706) | Anaerobic biogas reactor microbial communites from Washington, USA - Biogas_R1 time_0 SIP DNA | ecosystem: Engineered > Bioreactor > Anaerobic > Unclassified | place: Washington, USA... | reverse complement strand
CTTCCGGTGAAGTATCCAGGGCCGCTACCGGGATCTTTGCCTCGTTGAGCCTCCGGATCCCGGGAACGAGAGCACGGAGGTCCACCGCACCCCCAAGGATGAAGGCATCGATTCCCTGGGCCAGGAAGGTGTCGATAATCTCCATTATCTTGATGGAATCCCCTTCTCCGTCCCGTATCATTATTTCGGCGCCAAGGCTTTTTGCCCTGTCTTCAGCAGCCTTCATGAACGCCTGAATATACGGTGCCGAAGGAGCCTTGACCACCATGCCGATGGTCAGCTGCTTTCCGGCCGCCAGTGCTCCCTCCGAAATGGTCACCATGAGAAGCGCCGCTGCCGCAAGACAAAAAAACAATCTCTTCATTTGAATTCCTCCTTTAGTATGATGTGACATTTTCAGCCTGTTCGTTCAGTGAATGATGGAGTTTTCGGACCTGCTCCTTCCTCAGAATGGAGCCCCGAAGAGCGACCCGGAACCTGTCAATGAGGATGGCAAGGAAAATCAGTGTCCCCTGGGCGGCGTGGATGAGGGTCACTTTGACACCGAGAAGGTTCAGGGCGTTGGAAAACATGCCCAGCAAAATTGCCCCTCCCAGCATGCCGAAAGCCGAGCCCTTGCCTCCCGACATGGATGTTCCGCCAAGAAGGGCTCCCGCGAAAGCAAGGAGCGTCATTCCGTTTCCCATGGTGTTCGACACGGAATCCTGTCTTCCCGCCGTGAGCATTCCCGCTATGGCCGACAGAATTCCTGCCACCATGAATCCCAGGATGATCATCCTGTTCGTGTTGATGCCGGCTACGAAGCTCGCCCGTGTGTTTCCGCCGGTGGCAAGGTAATTTCTTCCGAAGACCGTGTAGTTGATCAACACGTGGAAGATGAAAAAGATCAAAAACGTCACGGGTATAGCCGCTGGAATATTGCCGAGCTGGACGATCCGTGCCTTCCCGATGAAGGAATACACCGGGTCGAGGGGGAAAATGGACAGGGGGATGAAGAACAGTACCAGTCCCCTGAGAATGATGGAGACGGAAAGAGTCTGCATGAAGGCGTTCATTCCGAGCCTGGCGACGCAGAATCCGTTGAAAAGCCCGAGCAGGGCCCCGATGGACAGGGTGAGAAGAATGGCCGTCCAGGGGTTGCCGAGCAGTCCCGGAAACCACTTGACCGACACCAGGATCGCCATGCCCGGCGCGAAGGCGAGAACGGCATCGATGGAAAGGTCCAGGTTTCCGCTCATGAGAACGAATCCCTGGGCGAGAACGAGCATGCTCATGATGGTCGTGTGGTAGAGAATGTTCACCATGTTGGTCCAGGTTGCGAAGGATGGTATGCCGAGAGCGCACACCGAAAAGAACGCAATGAGCATCATCCATATAATATTGTCCAGTAGGGCGAGCCTGAGCTTCAAACTGCCTGACATTCTCTTCCACCTCTCCGATCCTGTTGTCCGAACCCCTGCATGTCGAGAAAAAGCCTGTGTTCGCTGAAATCCTTCCGTTCATATTCCGTAAAGATGCCGCCCTTTGAGAGGACGAGAATCCTGTCACATACATCGATGAGATCATCCAGGCCGGGGGATGTGATGATGACGCCCGCCCCGTTCCTGATCCTTCCGGACACAGTGGACAGGATCGCTTTTTTCGCGCCGATGTCCACTCCCCTGGTAGGTTCGTCCAGAAGGTAGATTTCCGGGCCGTTCGTCATGATCCGTCCGATGACCACCTTCTGCCTGTTGCCGCCTGACAGTTCGTCCACCCCCTGGTGGATGGAGAAGGCTTTTATCCGAACGTCCCGAAAAACGGCCAGCGCCCGCTCCTCGCTCGTTTCCCAGTTGATGAACCTGCCGCCGCAGACTTTCCCGAAGCAGTTGAGAAGGAGATTGTCCCGTATGGAAAAAGATCTGAGGAGTCCCTCCTTTTCCCTCTCCTCTGGAAGATAGGCAATTCCTTCGGCGAGAGCTTCAGCGGGCGAACGAAAATGGACCCTGTTTCCACGGAGAAAAACCTCTCCTTCATCGGCGGGGTCGATGCCGGCGAGGGCTTTCAGCAGCTCCGTCCTTCCGCTTCCCCGGAGACCTGCAAGCCCCAGGATCTCCCCTCGCCGCAGGGAAAAGGAAATATCGCCGAAGGTCCCCCACCTGGAAAGCCCTTCCACCCTGAGAATTTCCTCTCCCGGAGCCGGAGCGTCTTCAGGCCGGCCCCCGGTGAGCGACGATTCCTCTCCTATGATGAGCTCAGAAAGAGATGCGTGGTCCAGTGAAGCCCTCTCCCTCACGGCGACGGCTTTCCCGTCCCGCAGGACCGTCAGCCTGTCGCAGATGTCCAGCAGCTCGTCGATATGGTGGGAGATGTAAACAATTGCCTTTCCCCGGGAGCGCAGATCCTCCACGATCTTCCTGAGGATAAGGGCGTCCCTGCCGCTGAGAGGTGCAGAAGACTCGTCGAGGACGACGATGGGGGCATCTTCCACCACGCAGGACTTGAGTATGAGCAGAAGCTGCCTTTCGCTCAGGGAGAGGTCCCCCGCCATCAGGTCGGCGCTTATGCCGGTCCTGTAGCCCGAGAGGGCTTCCTCGGCTCGGGCGCGCATTGTTTTCCTGTCCAGAATGCCTTTCTTCGAGGGAAGATCCCCGAGAAAAAGGTTTTCCGCCACCGAAAGATCCAGGATAAGTTCCGGTTCCTGGGGAACGATGGCCACCCCTTCCCTCTTCGCCCGGGCACGGGAAAGGGATCGAAAGGAACGGCCTCCCAGGGAGATCGTTCCCTCGGTCGGTTCAATGAGCCCCGCGAGAATGCCCACAAGGGTGGATTTCCCCGCCCCGTTTTTCCCGATGAGCCCGTGGACTTCGCCTGGGCAGACCTCAAAGGACACCCGGTCCAGGGCGACCGTTCCGGGGTAAATTTTCGAGATCCCGTTCAGGGAAAGGGCAGGCGCTTTCATTCCTGTTCCCTGTCGCTCCTGCCGTCTTTTTTCCGAAGCTCCGCAGACCGCTTGTGGCCGAAAAGGCCCTCGAGATCGGCGAAAGCGGAACATTTTTCCGCAAGGGAATAGGCCCCATCGCGGGAGATTTCCTGGTATGAGCTGACCTTGATGAAGGTTCCCGCGTACACTCCGTTGGAAAACCGTGCGCACCGGACGGTGGGCAGAATATGGTTCGGGCCGGACACATAGTCCCCGAAAGCCACCGGGGCATAGGGACCGATAAAGAGGGAGCCGAAATTTGTCAGCTTTTCCGCGGTTTCCCGGCTGTTTTCCGTCATCACCTGGAGGTGCTCCGGGGCGATGTCGTCGGTGATTGCCACGGCTTCCTCCAGGGAATCAGCCAGCAGGATCCTTCCGTTGTTCCTCCATGCTTCGAGGGCAAGCTTTCCTGTGGGGAGAACCTCCGCCTGCCTGAGGATCTCTTCGGAGGTTTTCAGCGCAAGATCCCTGCTGGTGGTCACGATGACCGTCCACGAGTTCGGGTCGTGCTCGCACCGGGCGAGGGTGTCCGCCGCCACCCACTCAGGCTTTGCCGATCCGTCCGCAATGATGACCACCTCGCTCGGTCCGGCGAGCATGTCAATTCCCACCGACCCGCTCACCTGCCGCTTCGCTTCGGTCACATACCGGTTTCCGGGGCCGACGATCATGTCGACCGGCATCAATGTTTCTGTTCCAAAGGCGAAAGCCCCAACGGCCTGGGCTCCTCCCATGCAGTAGATTTCGTCCACACCGGCAATATCCATGGCCACGAGAACGGCAGGGTGAATGCCCTCCTGCCCCCTGCTCGCCGGAGAACAGGCGGCTATGCGTTTCACTCCCGCCACCTTTGCGGGAATGGCCGACATGAGCGCCGAGGACGGAAGGGGGTACCTCCCGGCAGGGACATAGCACCCGCACGAAGCCACCGGAATCAGGCGATGGCCAAGAACGACCCCGGGGGAGATCTCCCATCGGAGTTCCTTCATGCACTCCTTCTGCTTGATGGCGAAACCGCGGATCCTTCTGGCTGAGAACTGCAGCGTCTCCACCATTTCACGGGACACTTTCCCGTAGGCCTCCCGGACCGTTTTTTCGTCGACCCGCAGTGCAGAGGGGCGGAAACCGTCAAATTTCTCGGTGTAATTCCTGACGGCCTCGTCGCCACCAGACCGGACATCCTCGAGGATGTCCCTCACGGTCTTCTCCACCGACGCGGTTTCCGCTGCTCCGCTTTTTTCCGCTTCCTTGAATACGATCATTTTCCTGCTCCTTCCGGAAGGTCAGCTCGCGAGCCAGCCACCGTCGATATAGATGATCTGACCGGTAATATAGTCCGAGGCCGAACTGCAGAGAAACACGAGCGTGCCCAGGAGATCTTCGGCAGTACCTACCCTTCCCGCCGGAATGCGCTCCTCGATCCACTGCCTGTGGCCCGGGTCGAGGAAAAAGGGCTCGGTCATGGGTGTCCTGAAGTATCCCGGCCCCATGGCGTTCACCTGGATATTCGACCGTGCCAGCTCGATGGCCATGGTCTTCGTGATCTGCACCACTCCGCCCTTGGTTCCGCAGTATACCGAGGACTTCGCCAGGCCGATGGTGCTGCCGAGAGAACCGATGTTCACGATTTTTCCCCGGCCCTGCTTCGCCATGATCCTGGCCGCCGCCTGGGCGCAGAAAAACACCCCCCTGAGGTTGACGGCCATGATCTTGTCGTACTGTTCTTCCGTCACGGAAAGGAAATCGTTGATCTCCTCCACACCCGCGTTATTCACAAGGATATCGAGACTTCCCAGTCTGTCGGCCGCCGCACGGAAACACTCCTGCACTTCGGCTGGTTTCGTCACGTCAAGGCGGATGCCTTCGGCCCTTCCGCCGGAACGGCGGATTTCGTCCGCTGTTTTTCCGGCGGCTGTTCCGTCGATATCGGCACACACCACTGCTGAGCCCGCCGAAGCAAGCCCCAGAGAATATCCCTTCCCAAGACCGCGGCCCGCGCCGGTCACCACCGCAGTCTTGCCGGCGAGGGAGAACTGTTCGAGAAATGCCGTCATGTCAGTCAAAAACTCCTTTTTCCTGTCATTTTTGGAAAACCATTGAAGGAATTCTTTTACCGGAGAACCATCAAAAACACTTTAGCATGATAGCATATGCGAAGGATAATGCAATAATACAAGGAAGAGACGAAATAGAAAAAAGATTCCCCGAAGGGAATCTCATGCAGATGAACGAATTTTCCCGGTTACCTTTTCCCAGGACAGCCTCAAATAACGGGACAGAAAATTTACTCCCCTTTTTTCCTCCTGAAGAATTCCATGACAGGGCCTCCGAAAAAGACGAAAAGGATAAGAAAAATCAGGGTAAGGCAGATCGGGTCGAAGATGAATTCGCCGAGCCTTCCATGGGTTTTGATGAGCCCGACCCTCAGATTGTTCTCTATCATCGGCCCCAGGATAATGGCGAGAATGAGAGGAGGCAGGGGAATATCGAGGTATTCAAAGAAAAAACCGGCAACGCCGAACGCGGCCATGATGTAGATGTCGAAGAAACTGTTTCTGATGGCGTAGGAGCCGATGACCGAGAAGATGAGCACGATGACCATAACGATATTCCGGGGCATTCTCAGGATCTTCCCGAAAACCTTAATCCCGATAAGCCCAACTGGAATAAGGAAAAGCTGAGAAATCAGTCCAACCGCGAAAATACCGTGAACAAGTTTCAGGTTCTCCTGGAAAATGAGCGGTCCCGGCCTCAGCCCGTACATGAGCATGGCCCCGAGGACTATGGCCGTGATGGAGTCTCCGGGCACACCGAAAACAAGGGCCGGAATCCACGTTCCTCCCAGGGCCGCATTGTTGGCGCTCGTAGGGGCAATGACTCCCTTTATGGATCCCTTCCCGAATTCCTCGGGATTTTTGGATGTCTTTTTCTCCATGCCGTAGGCGACCCATGCGGCGATGTCGGCTCCGGCACCGGGAAGGGCGCCGACGCACGTGCCCAGGAGCGAGGCCTTCAAAACGGTCATTTTGTTTCTGAGAACGATCTTCAGGGTTCCCAAAAGGGAGATGCGTCCGAATTCAGGAATGCTGCTTTTTCCGAGGAGTTTTTGGTCTCCCACGTTCTTGAGTACCTCGGAGAGGCCGAATAGCCCCACCATGGCGGGTATGAACCCGATTCCTTCCAGAAGCTCCATATTTCCCCCGGTGAACCGGGGAAGCCCGGTGGTGATGTCCATCCCCACGGTTGAAACAAGAAGCCCCAGCGTAGCGGACAAAACGCCGTTGAGGGGCCTCCCTGCACTCAGAACGGCGCTCATGCTCAAGCCAAAGATCCCGAGCCAGAAATACTGGAAGTTGGTGAATTTGAGGGCGAATTTTGCCAGCGGAGGGGCGACCGCCATGAGAAGGAGTATTCCGATGAAGCCTCCTATGGCGGAACAGAGTAGATCCAGCGAGAGGGCTTCCATGGCGCGGCCCTGTTTGGTCAGTTCATAGCCGTCGAGTGTGGCCGCTCCTGAAGCCGGGGTTCCTGGAATCCGAAGCAGGGTCGCAGGTATGTCCCCGGTGAAGATGGACGTGAAGGACACGCCGAGAATCATGGACATTCCTGCGAGTGGTTCCATGTAATAGGTTACAGGTATGATGAGGGCCACTCCCATGGTGGCAGTCAGGCCGGGGGTACCTCCAATGAGGACTCCGAAGGCCATGGAAAGGAGCCACGGAAAAAGTATGGCGGGACGGAAAACAGCGAGTATTTCCTCAAACATTTCAGGCCCCTCCTACCATGGAAGTCCCAGCTCGCCGAGAGGAAGCTGTATCTGAAACAGGCGGCCGAAGACAAGAAGAATAAAAACCACCGAAAAAATTGTCACCGTGAGGGCTTTCAGCAATCCTACCCTGAGACGGAGAAGAAGAAACATGGAAAAAAGAACGGTGGAAAGAGCATATCCCATCCATTGCATAAGCTGAACATACACGGCAAGGGACAGAATGACGATCGCCCCGTTGGCCGCTCCGGGACCCCATCCCCTGCCGGCGGTTTCCGGCCCGGACCTCAGGGCCGAAACCACCTGGTGCAGCCCGCACGGAATCAGCACCACGGAAAGAAGCACCGGGAAAAAAGCCGGGCCGGGGATTTTCTTTCCGGCCGAAACTGCCTCGGGAAAGGTGGAACTGGTGCGGATGACCCACAGGGAAACAAGGACCAAAGATACGCCGAAGAGTATTCTCAGAGTTTTTTTCATTGACAGCCTCCGGAAGAAAGGGCACCCCGCCGGAATGCGGCGGGGTGCTTTCCCTTGTAAAGGTACTATTTTTTAAGATATCCGCCCAGCTCCATGACGTTTTTCAGGTCAGTATCCTGCTGGCGGGCGAATTCAGCGAACTCCTTCGGACCGCGGACCAGTAAGCCGAAGCCGTTCTTGCTCATAAACTCCTTGTATTCACCGGAATCGGTAATCTTTTTCATTGCGTTGTACAGGACATCAATTACTTCAGCAGGAGTGCCCTTCGGGACGGCAAATCCCCGCCACGTTCCGGCCGACCAGTCGATGCCGCTTTCTTTCAGTGTCGGAACGTCCGGGAAAGCGGGGTCCCGGGAATCGGCCATAATGGCCAGGGGCCGTATTTCTCCGGCCGAAATCTGGGAGGCCGCTTCGGGAAGACTGCAGGTGATTACCTCCACGTGACCTCCGAGAAGCTCGATGATCGAAGGAGCGGCTCCCGTAGTGGGGATCCAGCTGACGGCATTGACGGGAATGCCGGCCTTGTCGAGCATCCCTATCCGTGCAAGGTCCCACACGCCGCCGGCAGCAGTTCCCGAGAACTTGAACTTTTCGGGATTTGCCTTCACCGCTTCAAGAAGTTCACCGAGGTTCTTCCAGGGAGCGTCAGCCTTCACCATCACCCCGGCAGGGTCCTGGTTCAGCTGGATCACGTAGTCGAAATCCGCGTAGGTAAGCTCCGTCAGGCCCATCCAGTGCATGGTGGCCAGTTCCAGGGTCACCATGGTGATCGTATAACCGTCCGGTTTTGAAAAGGCTCCTGCCGAATGGCCGACAGCGCCGTTGCCGCCCGTCTTGTTCGTGACGGGGAAAGGCTTGCCGAGTTCCTTTTCGAGCTGGGAAGCCATGAAACGGGTCAGCCTGTCCGTTCCGCCGCCCGCTCCCCAGGGGCAGACGACGGATACGCTCCTTTCAGGGAAGGCGGCAAAGGCAGCCGAGGCCAGAAAAACGAAAAGGAACGAAAACATCAGTATCCGGGACATCTTTCTCATGCAAAACCAACTCCCTTCAGAAAAATAGGACACACGAAAAACTACTGATCCCGAAAACGGCACCCTCCTTTCAAAAGGGATACAAAATGCGCAATACTCCCTTTTTGATCAGTATATCAAAAAACGACATCCGCTACACCACTTTCGCTGTTCTTTTCACCTGAGAATACCGTTCTTTCGGCCCTAAATCCAAAACTTGAAAAAAAAGTCTCCTTGGGCGAGAATAGTACTGGATTCTTTTCGTTCCTGTAATGAACTGCTTTCCATAAAAAACAAATCGAATGAACTTCAGGAGCGAAGAATCGAAATCTTGGAAAGAGGTGACATGATGACTCGTTACACATCAGACGAACTGATGAAAATGGAGCATGAATATGGTGCCCACAACTACCACCCGTTGGAAGTTGTCATTTCCAAGGCAGAGGGCATCTGGGTCGAAGATCCGGAAGGCCGCCGCTATATGGACATGCTCTCGGCATACTCGGCAGTGAACCAGGGACACCGGCATCCGAAGATCATCAAGGCACTCAAGGATCAGGCCGATATCCTCACACTCACCTCGAGGGCATTCTTCAACGACAAGTGGCCCCTCTTCGCCCAAAAACTCGCCGGTGTTACAGGGAAAGAAATGATCCTCCCCATGAACACCGGTGCTGAAGCTGTCGAAACGGCCATCAAGACCATGAGGAAATGGGGCTACATGGTCAAGGGCGTTGAAAAGGACAAAGCAGAAATCATTGTCTTCGCCGATAATTTCCACGGCAGAACGGTCACCATCATCTCCTTCTCCGTCGATCCCGATGCGAAGGAAAATTACGGACCCTTCACCCCGGGATTTGTCGTCGTCCCCTACGACAACCTCGAAGCGGTGGAAAAGGCCGTGAATAAAAATACGGTCGGCATTCTCGTGGAACCCATCCAGGGAGAGGCCGGCGTGGTCGTGCCGAGCGAAGGATTCCTCAAGGGACTTGAATCCATCGCCAGGAAGAACAACCTTCTCCTCGCGGTGGATGAGATCCAGACGGGATTCTGCCGCACGGGAAAGACCTTCGCCTTCCAGCATGAAGGGATCACGCCCGACATCATCATCATGGGCAAGGCTCTGGGCGGCGGAGTGATGCCGGTCTCCGCCATCGCGGCCGACAAGAATGTGCTTGAAGTGTTCCTTCCCGGAACCCACGGCTCGACTTTCGGAGGGAACCCCCTCGCCTGCGCCGTGGCGTCCGCCTCGATCGACGTCCTCATCGAGGAGAAGCTGGCCGAACGCTCCGCAGAGCTCGGCGCCTATTTCATGGAGGGCATCAGGGCGCTCAAATCCCCCAAGATCAAGCTGGTCAGGGGAAAGGGCCTTCTCATCGGCGTAGTGCTCCACGAATCGGCCGGAAAAGCGAGGAAATACACCACCGCTCTCAAGGAAAAGGGCCTTCTCTGCAAGGAGACCCACAACTGGATTATCCGGTTTGCTCCCCCACTGGTAATAACAAAACAGGAGATCGACATCGCCCTCGGGAAGATGGCGGAGGTCTTCTGCGGAGTAGAGGCGAAAGCATAGAAAAGCCGCTATACGGAAAAAGATGATGAAAAAGGCTCCTCCCGCATCACTGGAGGAGCCTTTTTCATCTGTGCCTGCTGCGGAGCCCTGATCACGCAATCAGGTTGCTCACTGAAAGGTGAATCTCTGGTATCCTTAAGGAAATCTTGTTTTTCCGAAGGAGCTGGTATTCGTGCGCTACCTTCCATTCGGCAGCACAGGCGCCATCGTTTCGGAACTCGGATTCGGCGGCATTCCCATCATCAGGCTCACTACCGAGGATGCGGTTCGGGTCCTCAAAAGGGCCTATGACAGGGGAATCACTTTCTTCGACACCGCGAATTCCTACGAAGGAAGCGAAGAAAAAATTGGATCAGCCCTGTCCGGCGTTCGCGAGAAAATCTTCATCGCCACCAAGAGCAAGAACCGGGACGGAAAAGGCGTGACAGAGCATATTGACCTCAGCCTGAAACGAATGAAGACCGACTATGTCGATCTTTTCCAGTTCCACCAGGTCGTCCAGGAGAAGGACTGGCAGGCCATCATCGCTCCCGGCGGAGCTCTCGGCGCAGCGCTGGAAGCCCGGCGGCAGGGGAAGGTCCGGTTCATCGGCATCACGTCCCACGGCATCCCCACGGCTCTGAAGGCCATCTCCACGGGAAAGTTCGTCTCCATCCAGTTCCCGTTCAATTTCATAGAAACGGGAGCTGCGGAGACACTCCTCCCCCTCGCCCAAAAAATGGGTCTCGCCTTCATCGCCATGAAGCCCTTCGCGGGTGGGGCCATCAGCGACGCCTCCCTCGCCTTCAAATTTCTGAGGTCCCATCCGTACATCCTGCCCATCCCAGGGTACGACTCGGTGGAATCCGTCGACCAGGTGACGTCTTTCTACGAATCGCCCAACACTGTGAGCGATGATGACCGCCGGGCCATGGAATCCATCGCGGACACCATGGGGAAGGCATTCTGCCGCAGGTGCGAGTACTGCCAGCCGTGCCCCCACGGAGTTTCGATCACTCTCGGCATGACCTACCCCCTGCTCGCTTCCCGAATGTCGCCGAAGGTGGCATGCGGGTACGTGACAAAGGCTCTCGAAACGCTCCCCCAGTGCGTGGAATGCGGCGCCTGCCTGCCGAAATGTCCCTACAACCTTCCCATTCCCGACATGCTGAAAAAGCACTACGCCCTGTTCAGGGAACACCAGAGGTTCTATCACAACGAATAGAAAAACAAATGCCCGCACCATACGGTGCGGGCATCCTGACATCAGGCCCCGGGCGAAAAATCTTCAGTTCCCGGCCCGGTTTTTTTCGATGATCTTTTTCACGAGAAACGCCAGAAGATGGGGAAACACTTCCAGAGTGTACCTGAGGTGGATCCTTTCCGTGTTCTTGTGGGCATCCCTGCCGAGGGGGCCGAGGTTCAGCACCGGGATGTCGAGCTCGGCAAGGGCACCGGTGGGAAGGCTGTACAGCTTTCCCCAGCCCGGCATGTTGCGCGCGAAAACGTCCATTTCCGATGGCGGCCCCTGGAAGCCGCAGTAGCTCAGGTCGGAAACGCCTTCAAAAAAGGGACGGAGCTGCAGCGTTTCTCCGAACCTGATCTCCCCCTCCCGCACCGTCTCTCCTGCCGCCCACGCTGCGGTGCGCTCTCTCTCTGAATCTCCGAGGCTGCTCCTGTGGGGGTACCAGGGCGGCAGGAAACCGACAACCACAAGGGGACCGGCGAGACCGCACAGTTCAACCATGGCCTCGACAAGGGCGATTGCCCGGTCCCTCTCGTCGGCATCTTTGGTCCCCGAGGCAAGAGATTCCTCAACAAAAAGATCGAAATTGCTCCCAAGCAAATCCGCCGCCATGCGTGATAGATCGGCGAAATCAATCACCCGGGGATTCCAGTTCCCTGGAGGATTTTTTGTTCCGTCAAGGGAAGAGAACGCTTCGGCGTTCTTCCGGTACCGGCTGATGGACTGGTCAAGGGCCTTGGCGGCTATGGAACGCATGTCCGAAAGTATTTGCCCGGGCAGCCTGGTTGCCGTGAGATAACTGTAGAATGCGAAACCGCGTGTCATTATGGTCGCGGAATACTCCCGGCGGAGATCCGTCTGGCGCATACAGCCGAAAGGCGGATAAGACCTGCCGAAAAGGGAGTCCGCATACTCAGGGTTGCCGTCGAGCATGAGGTTGATGTGTGACAGGATGGGGGCGGCACAAAATCCTTCGTAGTATTCCCCTACATGAGTTTCCTTGCCGGCGCAGAAGAAAAAAGGATTGATTTTACCTATGCTTCCAAGGTATATTGATATTTTTGCCTCCCCGCCGGCGGCGAATGTGGGTTCGAGCATGACGCATGCCAGGAATCGCAGCCCTTCCTCTTTCTGGATGCGCGCCAGGAATGACGCAGCGGACAGCATGCCGCATGAATTGTTTTCCTCGTCGGGGACGGCGAGAAAGGCTATGTTCGCCCCGAGCCCCGTGCCGTCCCCGGCAGCCCGCATCAGCAGTTCCATGCCGCCGGCAAGCCCGCTCTTCATATCGGCAACGCCCCGTCCGAAAAGCCACTCCCCCGTTTCGAGATCCTTCCGCACCTCCGGGGAAATATCCGCAGCCCGAATCCTCTCTGTATATTCCTCCGGATCGAATGCAAATGGAGCGAGGGAACCGCATGCCTGAACCCCCACCACGTCCATATGCCCGGCAAGCAGCACCGTTTCGGCGGTGGGTTCCGGCGCCCTCACCATGGCGAAGACGAAATGTCTTCCCAGGGGGTCGTTGTCCAGCGGCAGAAGGCGGATGTCTTCCGGGTGCCCGCGGAAATAGGGCTGCACCGAAAGAGTATCGAAGATAAAGCGTGCGATTGCGTTCTCGCCCTCCCGTGAAGGGGAAACGCTCCTGAATTTCACGAGATCGGTCAGAAGCCTGTACAGTTCGCTGCCTTCATATCTGTTCATTTTTTTTGCCTTTCCCGGGAACGTCACTCCGAATAGACACCTTCCCTCAGATATGCATTCAGCATCTGCCTGTCCATACGGGCAATTCCAAGATCTTCCAGGGTGACGCCCGTTTTCCGGAAATCAGTTCCCGTCATAACGGAGGCCAGCGTTATCATAGATTCAATCACCGGCACATCCACTCCGAACTTTTTTGCCAGTTCGCTGAAAATATGGCATCCCACGGGAATATCCTCCGTAATATACCTGTTGTGGATCGTAAAGGGCCCTGTACCCAGCGCAAGAGTGTACTGCTCGTTGAAGGGGACCTCGAACTTCTCCCCCATGTGCTCGGCCCCCAGTATATTCGACCGGGAGAAAAAGGCCTTCTCCGGGAAATCCTGGATCCCCACACCCATGGCTTCGGCAATGGCGCATTCCTCCCGGTACAGGGCAAGCTGCACCCGTGAAATGGACGGACAGTAGGCATGGGAGTAAATGGAGAAATCGTACTTGTTCTCACCGTAGACCACGCCCCAGTTCTCCATGGCGCCCACTCCCAGGATGGTTCCCGGGCAGTGCAGTATGGGATTGACGTTGCTGAACCCTATGTCCGCTATCGTATCGCCCCGGACAGGGTGGACCACTGAATCCAGGGAAGGCACGAACTCCTTTGACGCGAAAAAGGCATCCTGGTCCGTCATGGGCAGCGCGGCGCCCCGGAGGCTTATGGCCCAGTAGTTGACGCTTACCTCTGGCATCTGTTCCCCTCCGGCCATTTTTATCCGGATGCCGTAGGGCTGACTGCTCCATTCCCCCACGATGACCTTTTTGCTGCATCCGGCCTCACGCATCATTTTGCGCAGAAGGAGAGAACCGAAGTTCGCCGTAGTGAAGTGGATGGCCATTCCGTCCTCGAGGCAGGGAATGAGCTTCTCGAGGAACGCCCTGTACCCAACTGCCGGGAAGCTTATAATCACTATCCCTGCCCCCTCGACAGCTTCCTTTATGTCGTTGGTGACCACGTCTATTTTGGCAAGCCCCTCTCGCTTGAATCCGTACAGGCTTTCCTGTTTTCCGCTGACGCGGATCTCCCTGTTCTTCGCTATACACCCGAGACCGCCAAAAAAGTCGGGAAGCTCGTACAGCCGAACCTCCCTGCCGGCAAGGGCCGTGCACGCGGCATGGCCCCTGGCCGTGGCTCCTCCTCCGAGGACTGCGACGGGCCTGTTCCCGAGATATTCCATCCCATTCATGGCATAACCTCCTATAGTCTGCCCCCGAGCACAAGCCGGGGAAGCCAGAGTGCAAGCTCCGGAATGTACGTGACCAGCAGAAGCGTGGGAAGCCAGGCAAACACTATAAATATCATTGCCGGCTTCATCATCTGTGAAACAGGCGTCTTCGCCATCCGCCCGCCGAAATAGAGCGTGGGCGCAGTAGGCGGAGTCACGTTTCCGAGTCCCAGGTTGGTTCCTATGATCGCCGCGAAGTGGATCGGGTGGATCCCGAGCGAAACCACGACCGGAAGCAGAATGGGCGTGCACAGCAACATGGCGCTCACGTCATCCATTATCATTCCGATGATGATCATGAAGATATTGATCATGAGCATAATAACGTACTTGTTGCTGGAGATTGCCGTGAGGAAGGCTATGATCATGGCCGGAAGCCGCTCCTGGACATAAATCCGACTCAGCATCATGATGCAGTACATCATGAGCATGACGACTCCCGTAGTCGTCGCAGTCTCGATAATCACCTCGATAAAATTGTTCCGGTTCAGCCCCCTGTAGATCAGGAATCCCACCGGTATGGAGTACAGAACGGCAACCGCCGCCGCCTCCGTCGGGGTCATGATGCCGCCGTAAATGCCGCCGAGCACGATCACAGGCATGAAAAGGGCAGGAACCGCCTTTTTCCCGCGGCTTCCGAGAAGCTCGACCTTCTCCTGGAAGGTGATCTGCGGCGTCACGTTTATGTTGGGGTCGTTCCTCAGCAGAATGAGGTTCAGAATGCTGAGAAGGATCATGAGCACGATCCCCGGCCCGACGGTGGCAAGAAAACACGCGAGCACCGACTGCTGCCCCACCCACGCGAACAGGATCATCTGGGAACTCGGGGGGATCAGCAGGCCCAGGGGTGCCGCGCAGGATACCAGGGCGGCACTGTGCCCCATGGGATAGCCGTTTTCCCGGAGACGGGGGAACATGATGGAGCCGATGCACGAAAGGGTCGCGGCACAGCTTCCGGAAATGGACCCGAACACCGCACACGAGACCACGGCCACGACTCCCAGGCCTCCCTTTATCCGCCCGACGAACACATCGACGAAATTGACAAGGGACGTGCCGATGCCTCCCCTGTCCATCATACCGCCGACCATGATAAAAAGCGGAATGGCGAGAAGCACAATGGAACTCATCTGGCTGAATCCGTAGGGAAGAAGGAACGACGGGTCGTAGCCGTGGGTTATCACCATGAAGGTGGTTGAAAGCATAAAACAGAAAGGAACCGGCAGCCCGAGAAGAAGGGTAATGATAATCAGCAGAAGTGCAATGGTAATTGCCATAGGCGTTTCCTCCAGATTTCGGCCGCGGCCCGACAGTATCCTCCGGGGCCGTGACCGGGGTAGACTCAGCTCAGGATGTTCCCTCCTGCGCTCCGGACAAGAAACTGAAAAGGCCGTCGAAAAAATGGACCACTGCATAGAAGGACATGAGTGCGTATCCGGCGAGCACCGAAGACTGGGAAATAAAAACCGGTATCCGCAGCCCTGTCGTCCGGGGCATCCACTCGATGCTGTACAGTACCATGTCAACTGCCCACACGGTGAACAGAATGCACAGGACTGCCATGGTCATGTCCATAACAACCGCGAGGAGCGCTCTTCCCCTGGGGGGAAGAAACTGGGGAATAATGTCCGCCTTCACGTGGCTCTGGTCATAGACGCCATAAGAACTTCCCATGAAATAGAGCCAGAAGGCAGCGATAACCACGATCTCCTCCATGCCGAAAAGGTCGGATTTGAACACGTACCGCAGCAGCACGGTCACGCACATGATGAGGACAACAAAAAGGCTGCTCAGCACCAGAAGAGCGCGCTGCAGCCAGAGGATGAACTTCCAGGCAGAAGAATTTTTGACTGCGTCCAAAAATCTCAATGGGGATCCCTCCAGGCGTGCCGGGCAGCCATCGCCGCCCGGCACGAAGAGTGTATTACTTCAGAGATTCTTTTATTTTGTCCAGCGTTTCCTTTCCGTAGGTCTTTTCCAGTTTGGGCCACGTGGTGTTCCGTATTGTTTCGGCGAGTTCGGCCATCTCCTTCTCGGGGATTGGAATGATCTTGACGCCGAAATCGGCCAGTTTTTTCTGGAACTCTATATCCTCCGCTTTGCTGTCTGCAAAACTCTTGTCCGCTTGCTCATTTACAGCTTTTAAAATTACTTTCTGGTCGGCCTCGGAAATCTGGTCCCAGACCTTTTTGCCCACGATGTAGGCCGTCTGGTCGAACAGGCAGTTGTAGGGAACGTAGAATTTAATCACGTCCCGGAAGCTCAGGTAGTTGATCTGGGACGATCCGCCGATCCATCCGTCGCAGACCCCGGTCTGGATGGCGCTGTATGTATCGGCATAGGGAATGGAAGTCGTCCGGAAGCCGAGATCTTCGGCTGTTTCCTTGTACACCGCCAGGGGGGCGACACGGATCATGGCGTCCTTGGGCATGCCTGCCTTGAGAGGATTCGTCGGCTCCTTGGCGAGTCCGACGCCCACAAAACCGTCACCGTAGATACGGAGGAGATTGACGCCCAGTTTATCCAGGGATTTCTCGATAATGTCATAGACCACTGACCCGGGGGAAAGCTGCTTCTGCATTCCTTCACCCGTCCCGGCAAGGAACGGAAGAGAGCCGACTTCAAGCATCGGGTCGAACTGGCTGGGAAGGAAAATGAGTCCCATCTCGATGGTCCCACGCCTGATCTCCTCGAACACCTGGGTATAGTCTCCAAGCTGGCTGGCAGGGAAGATGTCGAGGATAACTCGCCCTTCGGTTTCTTTTTCAACCACTTCCTTGATGGCAAAAAGCGATTTTGTGCCCCTGTACTCCGGGGCGGAAATGCCGGCCACTTTCAGCGTCATCGGTTTGGCGAAAGAAGGGGCTGCAGCGGAGGAAAGAAAAATCGCTCCCAGGATAAAAATACCCAGCATCCGGTACGCCATGCTCTTCTTAACCATAAGAATCACTCCTTTATCAATATGTTTTTTCCCCGGGAAAACGCAGTACGCGAAATCCCATGTATTCTGCCCTCCCTTCTGTTAGTGCCTGAATTTAAAACTGAATGAAATCTCTTCCGCACCCTTTTTTAAAATTTGAATCCACTCGGGAATTTTTTCCTCAGGAAGGTGGTGTTTGGGAGCCGTAAGTCCCAGGCTGGCAATGACAACGTTTTCCTGGGCGAAAACCGGAACCGCCAGTGAAATTTCCCCCAGGGTGAACGTTTCGTCCTCTACGGCATAGCCCCTATCACGGATCTTTCCGTACTCTTCCAAAAGGCGGGACCTATCCATAATCGTGAAAGGTGTTCTCTTCTCCATCTCCGTCACACTCAAAATTTTTCTCATAAGGTCCTGGTCCTGGTACGCACAGAGAACCATTGCCGACCCCCCGGAGTTCAAGGGAATGCTCGTCCCGATAAAATCCGCAGCATCGTAGCAGCCGCCCCGAACGACGTTTTTATAGGCCGGAAAGGCCCGATCGCCTTCCCAGACAGTGATGTAAGTGGTCTCTCCAAGGGTACGGGAAATGTATGAAAGAACAGGCCGGATGATCTCCTCTATACCCTTCAGGCGTCCATAAACATTGCCGAGGCGGATCATGATTGGGCTGAGATGGTATTTTGATGTGAGAAAATCCTGGATGACAAAATTATGGGTCTGGAGAGTTTTCAGAATTTTAAAAGCGCCGCTTTTTCCTATACCGACAAAAGAAGCGAGTTCTGAAAGGCTGAATTCGTAGGGGGGATCTCCAAGGTGTTTCAAAATGGACATGGCTTTATCGAGACTGCCCATTTCAACCTCCTTTTCCCTATGGGAAACCAATTTCCCAATATATCTACAAATCACACTATATCAGCTAAAACTCTGTTTGTCGATATTCCCAAAATACGGTCAAATCCGGGGGCAAAAAAAGCGGCCAAAGGCCGCCTCTGGAGATGATCTGTTGCTGGATCCCGAGCCGTTTTCAGCACACAGCGCGTGGCAGTTCCTCAAAAAATCATCCTGTTTAAACTACTCGCTTTCACCATCGAGCTCGTGAGCATAAGAATCTTCTTCCATTTCTTCCTCGTCATCAGGGGGCATGGAAAGATACCCGATAGTGCGAAGTCTATCCACGCTGACAACAGGCTCAAGGGGTTCAAACACCCCCCGGCTCCTCAGCTCGTCGAAGGGGTACGCGGGAGACTCGGGAAAAATGTAAGACAGGTCACGGGCCGCAAGGAAGCAGTAAGGAAGTGCCAGTACCTTCTCGCCGTTCCACAGGTATTGAAGGCCAAGGCTTTTCGATTCCGAAACGGCCTCAGGGTCCATAAAAGGAAAGACCGACTCCTCCGCCTCATCCAACGAAGCCTCGAGAAAAAAAGCATCAACTCCGTATTTCCTGAGAGTTTCGGGTATACGGTCATAGTGGCAATGGCGCCAAACAAAACGAATGAGCATACAAAACCTCCGTAGGGAAAAATTCCGGATAAAAATAACACTATTCTTACAGAATAGCAATACTATTCCCTTCTGTTCCGCTTTAATTTCCACCCATTTTTTCTCTTAATTTTCATTCTCAAGGACCCGTCTGCGTTCAGAAGGAAACAGTAGGAGTAAAGGCTGCAGACATACTTGGCAAGCCGGAAATGAACGTGTATAATACCTTTCCGTGCGGAGAAGTGCCCGAGTGGTCGAAGGGGATTGACTCGAAATCAATTGGGCGGCTTGCTGCCCCGTGGGTTCGAATCCCACCTTCTCCGCCAGCAAAAT
>Ga0123334_1003012_pt1 | contig 18726 bp, 19 predicted proteins | sample BiotimSIPDNA_FD_89706 | JGI IMG/M metagenome (GOLD analysis project Ga0123334, IMG submission 89706) | Anaerobic biogas reactor microbial communites from Washington, USA - Biogas_R1 time_0 SIP DNA | ecosystem: Engineered > Bioreactor > Anaerobic > Unclassified | place: Washington, USA... | reverse complement strand
GATAAAACGCAGTACGCTAAGGGATTGCCATGCCCTTTCCTTTAACCAACACATTTCGACTGCAATCTTATTCAGCACATGATTCTATGCGCTGCCTTTTGCCAACGTTTACTTGACACATACTCGCCGCGCCTAAGTCTAGTTAAGACTTGCGCTTTATGTTATAATAATATATACTTCAGTAATCTAAAAATCGGGTCATCCGATGACCCTCGCCGCCGGCGGCAGAACATTGTGCACGAGACGGCGCGGAGGCAGGCATTATGGACAACAGGCCTATTGGAGTATTTGACTCCGGTCTGGGAGGACTTACAGCCGTAAGACGGCTTTCAGAGGTTCTTCCGGGTGAGGATATAATATATCTGGGAGACACGGGGCGCGTTCCGTACGGTGGGCGCTCAAGGGAAACAATAGTTAAATACGCCAGAGAAGATATGAAATTTCTGCTGGGATTCAACATAAAGGCGGTCGTCGTTGCGTGCGGCACGGTATCGACCGTGGCCATGCCGGTTATCGAGCCCGAACTCGACTTACCTGTTTTCGGAGTCGTTAAACCCGCGGCACTGAAAGCCGCGCGCCTGACAGCCAACCGGCGGGTAGGGCTGATCGCGACAAAGGCGTCTGTTAAAAGCGGAGCGTACGAGAAAGAAATAAGACGGCTGGATCCATCCTGCGCCGTGCTCTCAAAAGCCTGCCCCCTTTTTGTGCCCCTTGTTGAAAACGGAAGAATCGAAAAAGGCGATACGGTCATTGAAACCGTCGCCGCGGAATATTTAAAAGAGGTCGCGGATTTCGGAGCCGATACGCTGATACTCGGCTGTACGCACTACCCGCTGCTGATGAACGTTATCTCGGACATTATGGGCAACGATGTAACTCTCGTGGATCCGGGCGCCGAAACAGCGGAGTATCTTGCCTCGGAGCTGATGCTTCGCGGTATGCTCGCGGAAAAAACCGCGCCGGGACTCTGCCGCTGTTTTGTTACCGACAGTACAGACGACTTTTACGCAAGTGCGGAGTTGTTTTTAGGAAGAGGTATTATTTCGGAGGTCGAACAGGTAGAACTTTAAAGAGGAAAAGGATATGAAAAAGGATATAAACGACGGAATGAAAAACGTTATAATTTCAATTAAGGGCTTACAGTCCTCCGAGGAGGGCGAAGCTCCGATAGAGTTCGTCACAGACGGCAAGTACTGCTTCGGCCTGGACGAAACGATGCTTTCCTATATGGAGAGCGAGCTTACGGGTATGGACGGTACAAAGACCACCTTCCGGGTGAGCAAAAACAGCATGACCATGACGCGGGAAGGCACCGTAAACGCTGAAATGACGTTCCAGAAGGGCAAGAAGCATGTTTTTTTATATCAGACTCCGCTTGGAGCGACTACTCTCGGCGTGGATACGAGCAGGCTTAAGCTCGGCTTGAACGAGAGCGGCGGCAATATGGAGTTTTCGTATAATATAGATGTGGACAACTTGCTGCTCGGCACCAATTCATACGAGATAAGCGTACGCGAAGCATAAAGGGGTAATCTGATTGGCGAATCTTTTTGAGGCTGCAAAACAGCAGATAGGCGAGCTGACTCTTGCCGCATACGCGGCCGCGGTTAAAAAGGGTCTTTTGCCCGACGGAGCCGAAATGGCAGGCTCCGTGGAGATTGCGCGTGAGCAGTCGATGGGCGACTGGGCAACGTCCTGCGCAATGGCGGCGGCGAAACAGCTCAAAACCGCTCCGCGTAAAATAGCGGAGGTGTTGGTGAGTGAGCTTAATCTTTCCGGGAGCTTTTTCGAGAGTGCCGAAGCGGCGGGGCCGGGCTTTATCAACTTCCGTCTTTCGGATAAATGGTATGCCGAGGTTCTTTCGGCAATTGAGACGGAAGGCGACAGATTCGGCTGTGTTGATGCCGGAAGCGGCCGCATAATGGTGGAATTCGTTTCCGCCAACCCTACGGGCACGATGACAATCGGCAACGCCCGGGGCGGCGTGCTGGGCGACACTATGTCCGAGGTGCTCTCAAGAGCCGGATTTGATGTATGGAGAGAGTTCTACGTCAACGATGCGGGACATCAGGTAGAGCTCTTTACAAAAAGCCTCGAGGCCCGCTATATACAGCTCATACTCGGCGAGGACGCCGCGGAATTTCCCGAGGACGGATATCACGGAGAGGATATTAAAGATCTTGCCAAAGAACTTTACGGCAAGTTCGGAAAATCACTGCTTGATGTCAGCCAGGAAGAACGCCGCGAAAAAATGCGCGAATACGGAATAGAGCGCAACGTGGAGAAAATGCGGACAGACCTTCTGCGCTACGGAATAGAGTATGATTGCTGGTTTCGGGAAAGCTCTCTTCATGAGTCCGGCTATGTAAAAGAAACCGTCTCGGCCCTTGTAGGCGCGGGCCGCTGTTATGAAAAGGACGGCGCGCTTTGGCTTCGGCTTACGGATTTTGGCGCAGAAAAGGACGAGGTTTTGCTTCGCTCCGACGGATCGTACACTTATTTTGCCGTGGACCTTGCCTATCACAGGAATAAATTCATCGAGCGAGACTTTGATAAGGTCATAAATGTCCTCGGCGCGGATCACCACGGGCACGCGCTGCGATTCCGCAAGGCTATGCCGGCGTTGGATATCGATCCGGAGCGGCTTGACTTCATACTTATGCAGTTGGTGCTTCTTGTGCGCAACGGTGAAACCGTGAAGGTCTCAAAGCGCACCGGAAAAGCCATTTCTCTTTCCGATCTGCTCGATGAGATCAGCTGCGACGCCGCCCGCTTTTTCTTTAACGCCAAGCCGAACACGCATCTGGAGTTCGACCTTGATCTGGCCGTGAGGCAGGACAGCGAGAATCCGGTCTACTATGTGCAGTATGCCCATGCCCGGATCTGCAGTCTGATGAAGGCTCTTGCCGAGGAGGGAGAAGCGGTTCGTCCCGTTTCGGAGATAGATATCTCTCTGCTTTCCGAATACGCCGAAAGGGAGCTTATAAAGCAGCTTGCACAGCTCCCGGAGGAGATAAAGCTTGCCGCGAGAGACTATGATCCGTCCAGGATAAACCGTTACCTTGTAGAACTTGCCGCCCGGTTCCATCGGTTTTATAATTCCGGCAGGATAAAGGGTGCGCCTCCGGAGCTTCTTGCCGCCAGATTAAAGCTTGCCGATTCTGCCAGACGGGTATTGGCCATAGGGCTCGGCATTCTGGGAGTCAGCGCGCCTGAAAAAATGTAAAACAATCCGGGGGGCATCGAATGTGCCTCCCGGAATACATAACCGGTCCCGGGCCCCCTTATAGGAGCTCCGGGCCTTTTTATACAGGTGTCCCATGAAAAATGGTATGCCCGTATAAAACTTATTTAAGGCCGTGGGCATAGAGTGCCCGCATGGCCGTTACAGTAAACCTTTTTATGGAGAACGGTGTTATTTGTCGGCCGTGAATATGGCGGAATTTCCGAAGCGCCGCTCCATCGATGCGCGGGCAAAGCCCGCTTTGATCATCAGCGAAAGTTCGGTTTCGGACGTAAGCGGGATGTCGAAGTGATAAAGGCCCGGGGGATTGCCCATATTACGCATAATTTGATCATACTCGGCCAGTGTCCGTATTACTTCCTCCTCGTCCCGGGCGATATAGTCCGCATTGACAAAGCGCCCCGAGGGTTTTAAAGACCGATGTATCTTTTCATAAAGAGACAGCTTCTTTTCTTTAAAATAGTGATGGAGCGATTCCGCGGAAATAACAGCGTCGAATGAGCAGTCCGGGTAAGAATATTCAAAGTAATCGGCCTGCAGGACTGTCAGCTTCTTTGCCGGGAACTTATCAAGCAGAAGCTTCAGCAGCCCTTCCGAAAGGTCTATGCAGACCACTTCGGCATTTGGAAATCTTGTGAACACACGCTCAAGCTCAAGCCCCGAACCGCATCCCAGATCCAGCAAAACCGACGTATTGCCCGGCAGATAGCCGGCAGCGGCATCGTACAGCCCGGGTCCGCCTATATTCTCGATTTGTTTTTTATCGTAGATATCGGCCCGCGCGCTGAAGAAGGCGCCCATTTCTTCCAACTGCACGAGAGTCCCCCCTCTTATGCTGTCAGAATATACGCAAAATACTATCAAGTCAACCGGGAAAGAAAAGTCGGCTAAAGAGCGCTGCCGCTAAAAAACCGACAGCGTCGGCTATCAGCGCCGAGGGGACAGTGTGGCGTGAACGTTTTATTCCGGCAGCGCCGAAATACACGGCAATGACATAAAAGGTTGTTTCCGTGGAGCCGAGCATTACGGCGGCGCAGCGTCCCACAAAGGAGTCCGCGCCGTATCGGGTAATGATTTCCGAAGCTGCCGCCATCGCCCCGCTGCCGGATAAGGGCCGAACAAGCATAAGCGGGGCGGTCTCGGCAGGGATTCCGACAAAAGACAATACGGGAGCTATAAGTGCGGTTAAAGCGTCCATAGCACCGGAAGCGCGAAACATACGCGCGGCGGTTAAAATGCCCACAAGTGCGGGAAATATCCCCAAAATTACCGATAAGCCGTCTTTAGCGCCGGCGGTGAGCGCGGCGAATACGTCTGTCTTCTTTAACAGCGCAATAGCTGCCGCTCCGAATAAAAGAGCGGGGATAATGATGCTCATTTGAAAAACCGTCTTAAAATCCGCTCGGCGATAAGACCTGCGGTTACCGAAAACGCGGATGCCAGCCAAACCGCCGGAAGAATATCGAAGGGCTGCCGGGCGCCCGCGGAAGCGCGCAGCGCGCATACGGTGGCAGGTATCAGCTGTACCGAGGCAGTATTGAGAACTACCAAACGTACAAGTCCGCCGCCGGCTTCACCCTCACCCCGCAGGAGCTTTGCCGCTTTTATCCCCGCGGGGGTAGCGGCGTTCCCCAATCCCAGAAGGTTCGCGGACACGTTTATTGACAAAGCGTCGAGTGCTCCCGGGATTTTTTCGGATTCGGGGAACAAGCGGATGAGCACCGGCCGAAGCAAGCGCGACAAGCCATCCATCAGGCCGCTGCGGCGCATGAGTTCCATAAGGCCCGACCAGAGGCATATCGCCCCGGCTATGCCCAGACACAGGTCGACGGCGTCGCCCGCGCCTTCAAGGGCCGCGGAAGCGACAGCGTCCATTCTGCCCGTGAGCAGGCCGAATAACAATGCCGCTCCCGTGAGCACTGTCCAGATCCAGGCCATCGCCATGCGTCTTAACACTTCCCTTCGGAACAATTTACGCTGCTTGTATGGTAAGTATGCGTCATTGCATTGACATATCCCGTGTGGTACAATTACTGAAGCTTTAAACGTATATTATTACCTGCCGTGTGAAGAGGTACATATGGGATATTTTGAAAAAAAGCTGAGCGGAAACGTGGTTTATAACGGAATCATCGTTTCGGTGAGAATGGACAAGGCCGAGGTCGCAAGCGGACATATCGTAAATCGTGAAATCGTGGATCATCCGGGAGGCGTTGCCGTATTGCCCGTTGACGGAGAGGGAAACGCGTATTTGGTGCGGCAGTTCCGCTATCCTTTCATGAAAGAGATGCTGGAAGTGCCCGCGGGCAAGCTCGAACCGGGGGAGGATCCCCTGGAGTGCGCGATTCGCGAGCTGAAGGAGGAAACGGGATTTACCGCCGGGGAGATCATAGATATGCACGTTATATACGCTTCACCCGGTATATCCTCCGAGGTGCTGCACGCTTATCTCGCGATAGATTTGTCCAGCGGACAAATGGAGCTTGAGGAAGATGAGTTTTTAAGCGTGGAAAAATGGCCGCTCGATGAGCTGCTGGAGATGTGTCTGAACGGTGAAATACACGACGGCAAGACGATAATAACAATCATGAAAGCGACAGAGATTTTAAAGCGGAGGGGGGGTTACTTTGGGAAGCAGGATTCTGATCGTTGACGACGAGAAGAATATTGTTGAAATACTCAGGTTCAACCTCGAGCGTGAAGGGTATGTGACTCGTGCCGCGTACGACGGCAGGGAAGCGCTGCGTGCCGCCGAGGATGAGCAGCCCGACCTTATACTTTTGGATGTGATGCTTCCTTATACGGACGGGTTTGAGGTCTGCAGACGTATAAGGCAGTCAAATAAGCTGGTGCCCATTATAATGTTAACTGCCCGCGAGGAAGAAAACGACATGGTGCTCGGGCTTGAACTGGGCGCGGACGATTATATAACAAAGCCGTTTTCGGTGCGTGAGCTTCTCGCCCGCGTCCGCACCAACATAAGGCGGCAGAGTGTAAAAGACGTTTCCAACGGTGACGGCGAGCTGCTCAGAGCCGGATTGATTACGGTAGATGTCAAGCGGCAGCGGGTGATGAAATCCGATACGGTGCTTGAGCTTACACAGCGGGAGTACGAACTGATAAGATTCATGATCGCGTCTCCGGGAAAAGTCTTTTCACGCGAAGAGCTTCTTTCCGGAGTGTGGCAGTATGAGTATTTCGGAGATCTGCGCGCCGTGGATGTGGCGATACGCCGCCTGCGCGAAAAACTGGAGGACGATCCCGCTGTCCCCGCAATACTGATGACTAAACGGGGAGCGGGCTATTATCTGGAAGCATAAGATCCGACTGTTTGTCCGCGGGTGATTACGCCGGAAGGAGGGGAACGCTTGAAAAGAGGTCTGCATTCAAAACTTGTGCTGATTATGCTGCTTATGATAGCATCGCTGATGACGGTCGTGTGCGCTTTTTTAATACGCGGCGTACTGCTTTTCTATCAAAGACAGTTTTATGAGCAGATGCGGTCTGTTTTCGCGAACCCCGAGTTTGTGGCAGACCTGCGCTCGGCCGCGGCCGAGCCCGACGGAGCCAGGCAGATGGAGAAGATATTGGCGGCATACAAAGGACAAATGGGAATAGACTCCGGAACCCGCTCTTATTTTGTGCTTGACGGAACAACCGGGGCGGTACTCGCGGGTGACTCGGAGTCCGGGCCGTTGGAGATAACGCCAAACATTATTACCGCGCTGACCGGCCGGGAGGGAAACAGGAGCAGCTGGAACGCTTCGTATATGGACGTAGCTCTTCCGATATCGGGCGGCGAGGAGGACTATATTGTATATATAGCCGACAACAAAAATACCGTGCGAGCTCTCAATAAGGAACTGTTTGTAATAATAATAAATGCCCTTGCGGTCGGATTTGTCATATCCGTACTTTTAAGCTTTATTCTTGCCAAAACTATGGTAATACCCATACAAAGCCTTACGCGCGCAGCGGAAAGAGTCGCCTCGGGAGACTTTTCAGAAAAGATAGAAGCGCGAGTCGATGATGAGATAGGTGTGCTCACAAGAACCTTTGACAATATGGCCGGGCGCCTGCACAATACGCTGGAGGATATAGAAAACGAGAGAAACAAGCTCTCGGCCGTATTCCTCCATATGACGGACGGTATTGTGGCCTTTTCAAAGGACGGCAGTCTTATACATTTTAACCCGGCCGCGGAAAGGCTTTTGGGCATATCATTTGAACCGGATCCGCCCGGATACGATGAGATATTCGGGGATATTATCAGCTTTGACCTTGCCCTCGGCCTTAAAGGCAGCGATGTGCTGGAGACGGAAAGGCAGACGGAAACGTCGTATCTCGAAATATTCCTTGTGCCCTATGAAGGAGAAGGCAGGCAGGGCGGAGGAGTTCTCGCAGTCATCCATGACATAACGGAGCAGCGCAGAAGCGATGAGCAGCGCCGCGAGTTCGTGGCGAATGTCTCACATGAGCTGAGAACACCCATAACGAGCATTCGCAGTTACGCGGAAACTATCGAGCAGTCACTGGAAGATATGCCGAAAGAGACCGTTCTGAGTTTTCTGGGCGTGATAATAAATGAAACAGACCGGATCGGAATGATTGTAAAAGACCTGCTTCAGTTGTCTCAGTTTGATTCGGGGCGCAGCGATATGCGCTTTGAACCGTTTAACCTTACGGATTCACTGCGCCGTATTCATCAGGCTTTGATTCTGGAAGCGGCAAAACACAAAATGGAAATGACGCTTGATACATCTGAAGACCTGCCGATGATTGAGGGGGACAAGTCCCGCATCGAACAGGTCATATTAAATATCGTAAGCAATGCCGTACGCTATACTCCCGAGGGAGGACGCATCGTCATATCCGCGAAAAAGGCGGAAGATAAGGTCGATATCAAGGTTGAAGATAACGGTATAGGCGTGCCGGAAGAGGATCTGCCGCATATTTTCGAAAGATTCTACAGGGTGGATAAGGCTCGTTCCAGAAGTATGGGCGGAACGGGACTGGGGCTTGCGATCTCACGCGAGATCGTTGTCCGGCACGGCGGGACCATAACCATACAAAGTCAGCTGGGCCGCGGAACCGCGGTTACCGTGACGCTTCCCGTCAGGCAGGGCGGCGGTGAAGCGGCATGAAGAGAAAAACAAAGGAGATAATCAAATCCTTTATCATTGTTCTGCTGTTGTGCAGTGCTGTTTTTTTGGCTTCGAAAACAGGGCTTTTCAGTGATTTTATAAAGGCAATCCCGATTTTATCGGCAATAAGGGACCAAAGCGAGGGCAGCGGCGGAACTCAAACGCCCGAGCAGTCCTACTCGGAGGCCTGCAGGCCGCTCACGATCGCGGTAACCTGGGAGACCGGATTGAGATACGCGGTAAAATACAATGATAGCCTGTTAAGCGAAATATATGACAGGTTCGACAATATACTGGGCGAGGTGCTTGGCAGCGCCTCACAGCCGGCACCCTCAACCGAAGAGGAATGGAAACAGAGCCTCACATCAGCCGGGGTCTATTTTGATTTCGGCTGCGAAGTGCCTTTGTCTGCGCTTGCGCGGTGGCTGGGTACGGAAATGATATATGACAGCGGGGCATACGCAAGGCGCATTTGCATCTGCGAGGACGGTGAAAACGGAGTTCTTCTGATGTATCTTTCCGGCGGCAGCGCGTGGCGCTGTACAACGGCGGCTGCCTTTTCAAGCATCCGCCCGAGGCTTGAGGAGCATTCCCAGAACGACGCGTCCTATGCCTTTGAACTGGGCGGCGAATACCCGGAGCTTGAACCCTATACACTGCTTGTTCCGGGCGTTAGAAAAATCCCGGATGCAACAGCTGCCATACCGCAGTTTACTCCTGAGCTGATAAGCGCAGTGCTGGCGGCTTTCGGCCTGGACGGTTATGAGAGCTCGAACTATTCCGAACCGGACGGAACCATGGTATATGTAAAAGAAGGCGTAACTGTAAGAATCTCCGGCGGGGGCATGATCGTGCTGAGGAATCGAGGATTGTCGGATGAGCAGAGCCCTCTTATCTTATCCTTTTCCGCGCCGGATGATGCCGATTATATCGAGGCCGCCAGAAGTATAACCGCGAAGCTGGCTGCCGCCGCGGGAGGGTCTTCTTCGCTTTATTTTACAGGTATAAAACATTTCGGCGAGTCGACTTGTGAGGTAACCTTCGATTATTTCATATCAGGCTCGAGGATTGTGCAAAAAAGCGGCGCAGCCGCGGTCGTGACGTTCACGGACGGGCTGATGACCGATGCGGTAATCGGTTTGCGTACTTATACCCTATCCGAAACGATAACCGCTCTGCTTCCGGAGCTGCAGGCGGCGGCAGCCGTTTCGGACGGAAGAGAGCTTCAGCTCTTATATCTGGACAGCGGAGCGGGTTTGATGCCGGCATTTTGGGCGGCGGGATAGGAAGAAGCTATGGATATAGGAAAGCTTAAAAATATAGTGATAATCCTGCTGGTTATTGTCAATCTATGCTTTGCCGGAATACTCGCGGCGGACATCCTTCAATCCAGGGGAATCGAAGCACGGGAAAACAGCGAGCTGGCCGAAGTGCTTGCGTCCAACGGGATATTCATTGATTCGGAAATAATACCAAAGCCCGAAAAAGTTCAAAGCTGGACGCTTACAAGAAACCAGGCATCCGAAGCCGAACTGGCAAAAGCGCTCTTGGGTGAAACGAACGGTATAGCTCAGGGCGGAGGCATTTGGTTGTATCAGAGTCCCGCGGGATGGATACGATTCCGAAGCGGAGGAGAGTTTGAGGCGGAGCTTAACGGTTTTTCGGGCACGGCAGAGGATATAGCCGGTATATTTGCGCAGTCCGGCGCTTCTCTTATAAAGACAGCCCCACTCGGCGACACGCAGGACGGCAGCGCAGCCGGGGAGTATGTATATACCTTCGGCGGCGCGCAGGTCGTCAACTGCAAAGTCACGATCAGCACGAGCGAAAACATATTGCGCTTGTCTGGTATGCGCCTTTACGGACAGCCGCAGATACACAGCGGGCAGACGGGCATAAAACCGCAAACGGCAATTATGAGCTTTTTAAACCGAATTAAAACCAGCGGCGGCATATGCAACCGCATAGACAGCCTGGAGATCGGCTATATGCTCTCGGTATTTCCGTCCGGCGCGTCGCTTGAGCCTGTCTGGTGTATTCGCACCGACGCCGGCACATATTATGTAAGCGCTGTCGACGCAAGGACGCTCAGCTCGGTATGAATCGCGGCGCAGGGGCATCGGCAGCGGAAATCCCGGCGTTTAAGTCAGCGGCACATTTCTGCAAAAAACAGTCAGAATAGACAAAAAGATAATAACTTTGTTTACATAAAATATAGAAGGCAAACTCTTTACTTTTTTGTGCAAATTGTGTATAATGCTCGAAAAGGTTGGGCAAATTCACAGGTGAGGACTGCTCATTTTCTGTGGAAATAATTCCCTGCAAAGGGATGATATAAAAGTGAATACGCCGCACTCGGCGGCGGATGGGGTGAAGCGTTGGACAAATACGTGATACGCGGCGGGAAGCCGCTTCGCGGGGAGATAGAGGTCAGCGGTGCAAAAAACGCGGCGGTTGCGATTTTACCGGCCGCGCTTCTTGTGGACGGTGTTTGCAGAATTGAAAATATACCGCAGATAAGTGATGTAACCCTGCTTCTTCGCATCCTTAAAAATATGGGCGCCGGAGTTCGGGCTGTCAACAGGAACACAATGGAGATAGACAGCAGCGGCCTTACCTTCGGAGACGGTCCTTATGAACTTATGAGACGTATACGCGCTTCGTCCTACCTTATCGGCGCAATGCTGGGACGTTTCGGCAGAGCGAAGGTAGCTATGCCCGGAGGGTGTGATTTCGGCGTAAGACCGATAGATCAGCATATAAAAGGCTTTACGGCAATGGGAGCGGAAACCGAAATATCCGGCGGACTTATATGCGCGCAGGCTCGTGACGGCCTTCACGGAGCGAATGTATACCTCGATATAGTGTCCGTAGGAGCTACGATGAACATAATGATGGCCGCTGTTCTGGCAAAAGGAAGAACGGTTATCGAAAACGCCGCGAGGGAGCCTCACATTGTCGACCTTGCTAACTTCCTTAACTCCATGGGCGCGGATGTTCGGGGCGCAGGTACGAACGTGATCAGAATATACGGTGTTCAAAAACTGCGCGGGGGTACTTATTCCATTATACCCGATCAGATAGAAGCGGGCACCTTTATCGCCGCGGTCGCCGGTGCGGGCGGTGAGGTTCTTATAAAGAACGTTATACCCAAGCATCTGGAATGTATAACCGCAAAACTGGAGGAGATGGGCGTATACATTGAAGCGAGGGGTGATTCGGTACTCGTTAAAAGGGAAAAGCCTCTTCGCAGGACTAATATAAAGACGATGCCTTATCCCGGTTTTCCGACAGATATGCAGCCTCAGATTACAGCGCTTCTGTCTATAGCAAGGGGCAGCAGCGTTGTTACCGAGGACGTGTGGGACAATCGGTTCAAATATGTTGACGAATTAAAGCGTATGGGCGCCAGAATTAAGGTAGACGGAAGGACCGCTCTTGTTGAGGGCATTGACAAACTCAGCGGCGCGCCGGTCAAGGCATGCGACCTAAGGGCGGGCGCGGCGATGGTGATCGCGGGACTGTGCGCCTGCGGAGTGACCGTGGTGGAGGATATCCATCATATAGAACGAGGTTATGAGAATCTTGTCGGCAAGCTCAGGGGGCTCGGAGCGGATATACTGGAAGTAAGCGAAACCGATCCCGAGGACGGCGATATCAAGCAAGTAGTCGGCTGACACCGATTTATAGAAAATGCGGGGGGACGTTGAAAATGCGGTCGCATTTTCGGCTCCCCCTTTTATTGGGATGGCTGAAGGTGAAATTCTGTACTTTTGCGAGCGGGTCGTCCGGCAACTGCGCGTTGTTGTGGCTGGGCGGTACATACATACTGGTGGATGCCGGAATATCGATGCGGCGAACCTTTTCGGCTCTTGCGGACCTTGGCATAACGCCCGACATGCTCTCCGCCATACTGATCACACACGATCACAGCGATCATGTCGGCGGCCTGCCGATGATAACCAAATACTGTGAAGTGCCTGTATTTTCGAGCGGCGGTACCGCAAGGGCGCTGACGGCTTCGGGAAAATGCCGTCCCGGCAGGATCCGGGAAGTCGGATCGGGTGAGCCGTTCACAGTCCGCGGCCTGCAGATAACAAGCTTTCAGACACCTCACGATTGCGCGGAGAGCACCGGATACACTGTCACCGACGGGACAAAACGCCTGTCTGTGGTAACTGATCTGGGTGTTGTTACTCCCGGGGTGAGGCAGGCGGTACTCGGCTCGGACGCCGCGATCATCGAGGCAAACCACGATGTGAACATGCTTAAGACCGGACCCTACCCGTATATGCTGAAAGTCAGGATCCTTGGCCCCAACGGCCATCTTTCCAATGAAGCGGGGGGCGAGCTGGCCGCCGAGCTCATGACGGCGGGTGCGGTAAATATCGTACTGGCTCATCTGTCCAAAGAAAACAACACGCCGGAAACCGCCCTTGCCGCGGTAAAAGGCAAGCTTCGGGCGGCGGGCACCGGCCGCGGTGACCTGAGGCTTTCGGTTGCCCCACCGGACAGGCGGAGCGAGGTATTTGAGATATAGTGTGCTCGGAGGATAAAGATGCTTAATATCAGGGTTATCGGTGTGGGTAAGTTTAAAGAGGAATACTGGTCTGCGGCGGCGGCAGAATATATAAAGCGTCTTTCTCCCTACTGCAGGCTCGAGGTCGAAGAGACTCCCGAAAGCAGACTGCCGGCGAGGCCTTCGCAGGCCGAGCTCGCTGAGGCCCTCTCAAGGGAAGCGGACGGAATAGAACTCCGCATACCCAAGGGGGCGACTGTCATAGCCATGTGTATTGAGGGGAAAATGCTTGACAGCCCGAAGTTTTCCGAGTTTTTATCCCTATGCGCGGCAAAGGGGGTCTCAAAGCTCTGCTTTGTGATCGGGGGCTCACATGGGCTTGATGAGAGAATAAAAAAGCTGGCGGCGCTCAAGCTGTCGATGTCAAAGATGACCTTCCCGCATCATATGGCCAGAGTAATGCTGCTTGAGCAGCTATACCGGGGCTTTAAAATAGCGGAGGGATCGAAATATCATAAATAAGCATTAAGGAGTGGCGGCTATGGCATACTGCTTTTATTGCAGAAAAGAATATACCGACGGCGCGGACGTCTGCCCGTGGTGCGGAACTCAAAATGAGGACGCTGTTCCGATCGGCTGCGAGTGTGACTGCGACTGCGAGGACTGCCTTCTTGGCTGCTCCGAGCATGAGGATGCGTGCACCGGGAATTGCGATCCCGGTCTGTGGCCTCTGGATGACAACGGAGACCCTGTAAGACCGGCGTTTCTGGAAACGGTTATGGGCACACAGATCGATTATGAACTCAGACTGAGCCTTCTGCAGTCGTTCGCAATACCGACGCTGCGCGAATATCCGCAGACGGGAAGCCTGGGAAAAGTCATATTGGGATTCTCGGGAATGGGTATGGACATATATGTCCCCGAAAACATGCTTGATTTCGCCCGCGAGATAGTAAAACCTCAGCCTATAAACGGAGACTACATTCAATGACCTATAAAGAAGAGTTTAACAGGTGGCTTTCCAGCGCGCTTCTTTCAGATACCGAGAGGGAGGAGCTGTCGGCTGTCAGCGGCGACGACATCGAAGCCGAAAGCCGGTTTTACGCGCCGCTTCAGTTCGGCACTGCCGGTCTTCGCGGTATTATGGGCATGGGAACGAACCGGATGAACCGCTTTGTCGTAAGGAAAACTACACAGGGTCTGGCGGAGCTAATACTGCGGGAAGGAAGCGCCGGAGCCGAAAGAGGAGTAGTGATTTGTTACGACTCAAGGCTCATGAGCCGTGAATTCGCTTTTGAGGCGGCCTGTGTTATGGCCGGAAACGGCGTGCACATTCGCATATTCGAGGATATGCGTCCGACACCGGAGCTCTCGTTTGCCGTCCGGCACTGGAACGCGATGGCGGGCATCAACATAACCGCGAGCCATAATCCGAAAGAGTATAACGGGTATAAAGTATACTGGGAGGACGGCGCTCAGCTTTCCGCGGAGCACGCGGACGAAGTGACCGCCGTTATGTCGCGCATCGATGTTTTGGGCGGAGCCCGATGGATGGAGCTGAGCGAAGCGCGCCGGGTCGGTTTAATCGAGACGATCGGGCGGGAAACGGACGAGGCGTATCTTGAAACGGTGCTTTCACAGGCTTCCGACCGCCTCGCCGTTAACGAAGCTGCGGACAGTCTGACGATAGTTTACACACCGTTTCACGGTGTGGGCAGGCTTTTGGTTCCGGAGGCATTGAGAAGGCTCGGAGTGCGCCGTCTTGTGTGCGTTGAGGAACAGATGGTGCCGGATGGTACTTTCCCGACGCTTGTAAGTCCGAATCCGGAAAATCCGGAAGGCTTTGAGCTCGCGCTGCGCTATGCCGAAAAGAACAAAGCTCAGCTTATTCTGGCCACCGATCCGGACAGCGACAGGTTCGCGGCGATGGTGCTGCATAAAAATGAATACAGACATTTAAGCGGCAACCAGATGGGCGTTTTAATGCTCGACTATCTGATCGGAGCAAAAAGAAGAGCGGGAACCCTGCCGAAAAACGCGGCCGTAATCAAGAGTATAGTCACAACGGAGATGGCACGGGCTCTGGCCGAGTCTGAGGGCATACACATAGAAGATACGTTCACCGGATTTAAATATCTCGCGGAAAAAATAAGAGAGTACGAAACAAGCGGAAGCTACTCGGTAATTTTTTCGTTTGAGGAAGCCATAGGTTATCTCGTCGGTGACTTTGTGCGCGATAAAGACGCGGTTACCGCATCTGTGATCGCTGCTGAAATGGCGTCGTATTACCACAACAAAAAAATGACGATGATCGACGCGCTTGAGGAGCTGTATGCAAAATACGGTTACTATTCCGAAAAGACTGTGAGCCTGGTTATGCCGGGCATCGACGGACTGCGGAAGATGAAAGCGCTGATGGCCGGACTGAGGGCAAAACCGCCCGTATCGCTGGGGGGAATGGCCGTGACCCGCATGCTTGATTATCTTGACGGTTCGGTAAAACGGTTCGACGGAGCGCGGGAAGAGCCCTCGGCGCTTTTCGGCGCGGATGTGCTGCGCTTTACACTGGAGGACGGCGATACCTTTATCGTGCGCCCTTCGGGAACCGAACCGAAAATAAAGGTCTACATCATGGCAAGGGCGGCATCGGAAAGCGAGTCCGCGCAAAAGGCGCAGGCACTGTCTGCGCAGGCTTATTCGCTCGCGGAAAGGCTATAAATTACCGGCGGCTGAAGTTACTGTGCCGATCATAAACATAGAAGGCGGGTTAACCAAATGAATACGGAAGAGATATTCGGAAATATATACGACATACAAAAATTTTCGGTTCACGACGGTCCGGGAATAAGAACAGACGTCTACCTGAAGGGATGTCCGCTGTCCTGCCTGTGGTGTCACAGCCCGGAATCACAGAATTTCGGCTCGGACCTCGCTTTTATGGACATAAAGTGCATAGGGCTTGAGCTTTGCGGACTGTGCATAAAGGCCTGCGATATCGGCGCTGTAGGCGAGGGTGAAACTAAGGAGTCTCCGACCGGCGGCCTGATTCAATATCCCAAAGTAGACAGGGACAAATGCACCGTCTGCCTTAAGTGCGCGGAGGCCTGCCCCTCTAAGGCCTTATATGATCCTCTGCAGCATGTTTCGCTTGAATATGTAATGCAGAAAATAAGACAGGATAAGAAGTATTACGAAAAATCCGGCGGCGGAGTGACGATTTCGGGCGGAGAGCCGATGAGTCAGTTTGATTTTACTCTGACACTCGCAAAGCAGTGCAGGCAGGAGGGGTTCCATGTGGCGCTGGACACTACAGGTTTCGCGCCCTGGGAGCAATACAGGGAAATACTTCCCTTTATTAATCTTTTCCTGTTTGATTTAAAGCATATGAACAGTGAACGCTCCAAAAAACTTGTCGGAGTCCCGAATGAGCTGATTCTTGACAACGCGCTCAGGCTGGCCGACGCGGGAGCCCGGTTTCAGATACGTTTTCCGATAATACCCAGGCTTAACGACAGCGAGGAAAATATCCGCGCCACCGCGGAGTTCTGTGTCAGGATAAAAGACGCAATCGATGTTGTGCAGCTGCTGCCGTTCCACAAGATGGGGGCAACGAAATACACGCGTCTGGGTAAAAAATACAGGATGAACGTCGATCCGCCTTCCGATGATTTCATGCATAAACAGCTTGAATTATTCGAGAGCATGGGCCTGCCCGCAATGATACATTGAGTACGGAGCGAGGCCGCTCTTCCCGAAGAAACTTATAATCGCCGCATACGCGGGGCGCTCGCTGCGAGCGTCCCGTATGCATTTTCTGTTGTTCGCGAAACGGGGGTATGATATAATGAAATCGGTAAGTATGCTAAGCACTTTACATATATGCTGCGAAGGAGGTGATCGCGTGCAGGAGTATATTGCCGAGGGCACAACGCTGCCGGAGGCATACCATAAGTCTCTGGAGCTGCTGGAAGATTACGCTCCCGAAACGCCGTGCCCTGACTACGCAACAACTCAAAAGGAGCTTTCCATGACTTTATATGTCGAGGAAGCGCTGGCCGAACCGATGATCAGCCGGCTTTTCGCCGGTGGATTCAGAGAGCTGGAGCAGTACAGACAGGAAATCCTCGACGGTATCCTGGACTTTGAGATAGAGCGGGGAAATTGGGCTTATACCTATCATTCGCGCATGAAGGATCAGTTTCCGTTTATATTGCGCGAGCTCAGGCGAAACCCCGATTCGAGGAGGGCTGTCATAGACATACGTGATTGGCGTCATGACAGCGCGGAGGGAAACGAAAACCCGGCCTGCCTGCAGCATATTCAGTATTTCATCAGGGACGGGAAGCTGCACTGCAAGGTTTTGTTCCGCAGCAATGACGCCTGCAAGGCGGCATTTATGAATGCCTTCGCGCTGATTATGCTTCAGGAGCGCTTTGCAGGGCTGCTCGGTGTCAAGGCCGGCTCGTATACTCACAGAGCCAACAGTTATCATTGCTACGCGCGGGACTTTAATCTTCTTCGCGGTTATACGGACAGGATAAAAGGCGCGTCCGCTCCCGAGGAGCTCACATACTGTTACAGCGGAGAATGGGACGAGCTTATGCAGTCTGCCGCGGGAGATATAGCAAGAACGGTGGAGGAGTTAAAGCACAGATGATTCTTCCGCGCTTTCGCCTTAGCGGGTTTGCGCATCCGGTCCCGATAGATCACCGCTCGTCGGCGCGACGGCTCACGGGGAAACAGACAAAATCAGTATGGGGGAAATATGATGAACAATATAGAGCAAATTCAGGGTTTTTCAATGGATTATTTCAGGCTTGACGGGAAAACGGCGATTGTTTCGGGCGCGAATCAGGGTCTGGGTATGGGGTATGCCCTTGCGTTCGCCCGCGCGGGCGCCGATCTGTTTATTCCGCATTATACCGATGACGTATCCGATATTAAGCGGCTGATCGAGGCAGAGGGCCGAAGGGTTGAATTCCTCAAGGGCGACCTGAAGGATCTGGACTATATCCGCAAAATAGTCGATACCTGCGTTGAGAAATACGGAAAGATCGACATACTCGTAAACAACGCCGGAACGAATTATTTCGATGATTTTCTCGAGTTCAGCGACGAGGGATTCAAGCGGGTCATGGACATAAATCTGAATGCCGTATATTATCTTGGCCATGAGGCCGCAAAGGTTATGGTAAAGCAGGGCGGCGGAAAGATAATAAACATCGGAAGCGCGCTGTCTTATACGGGCGACAGAAAGTGCCCGTCATATGTAGTCGCCAAGCACGGCGTTATCGGTGTGACCCGTGCCTTTGCAAACGAGCTCGGCCAGTATAACATACAGTGCAATGCTATCTGCCCGGGATTTATATATACCGACGTTAACAAGGAAATAAGCTCCGATCCCGAGTTTTATAAACACATTACGAACCGCATATCCGCGGGACGCTGGGGAACTCTCGGAGATCTGATGGGGACGGCGGTGTTTCTGGCCTCAAAAGCGTCGGATTATGTAAATGGAGCGGATATCAAGGTCGACGGGGGATTCTCCTGCGTTCTTTAAGCGAATAAGGAAAGCACGGCGAACGCCGCGCTTTTTCGTGGTGCGCCCGGCATGGGCGCGGTCTAACGGGTGAAAGTCCCAAACGCGCCCGGTAGCGGGAAGTGTATAGCCAAGGCCAAAGGTGTCCGTGGCGACGCGGAATCTGAAGGAAGGTAAATAGCTGCAAACAGCTCTTTTGGCAAATCTCTGGTCCGACGTATAGAAATCGCATCAGGCAGGCGCTGAGGATAAGGCCTCCACACAGGCTGAAGTCCAATAG
>Ga0123334_1003009_pt1 | contig 18737 bp, 16 predicted proteins | sample BiotimSIPDNA_FD_89706 | JGI IMG/M metagenome (GOLD analysis project Ga0123334, IMG submission 89706) | Anaerobic biogas reactor microbial communites from Washington, USA - Biogas_R1 time_0 SIP DNA | ecosystem: Engineered > Bioreactor > Anaerobic > Unclassified | place: Washington, USA... | reverse complement strand
GGCTCAGTTCCCTCCCCGGAAGCCGGTCAGTATCATATCATATTTGATAACGAGATCGGTGGTTTTGTTGATGGAGGCTGGAATTCACTCGGTCACGGCCGTAATGCTGAAATCGCGCCCGGACCCGATGTCTATATCCAGGCTTGCGATATTTTCCAAGTTAAACTATTCTCCAATGACAACTTTAAATATGATGTCATTGGCGCTCCTCTAACCAACGGGGTGGCTGGTCTTAACCTGGAAATTGGCACCAGCAGTGCTATTGACGGAACTTATGATGCTCAAACCTTCGATACTGCAAAGACCATCAATATCGGCGAAGGCGATCCCTGTACCGATATTACTTATTTCCATCGGTTTAGGGTACCGTATGCCATGAACGTTGTTCATGGTTCATACAGCGGGAGTATAACCTTTAAAGCATATACCATCTAACCAATAACTCCATCATCTAAACTTAGGGCTGATGAACGCGCCATCAGCCCTTTTTAAAATAGGAGGGCGAAATGAGGCAATTTTTAGCTCAACCAAAATTTAAAATTCTAATTCCGGTATTATTGATATTTATTATAGGTTTAACAAATATTATTCAAGCATCCACCACCGTAGATCCTTCCCGGTTCCTGTTTGTGGCGAAGCCGGGGAGCCGAGTTACGGGGACCATTAAAGTTACTAATCCCAGTGCTCAAACGGCAGAGGTTAGCGCGACTATTTACGATTGGACCCTTAACAACGCTGATCGGATGATAACTTCGGAAGTTGGGACTCGTAAAGAATCTTTAAAAGGATTGATCAAGTTCAATCCCCAAAATTTTAAAGTCGCTCCCGGAGAATCGCAGATAGTTCGTTTTACATTAACCGCGCCGAAGGAAGGCGAGTTATTCGAACGTAGAGGCATTGTATTTTTTGAAGAAAAGAGCATAATTCAGAATCCCGACGGAATGGGGGCCAATTTAATTACACAAGTCGGTTCGACAATTTATTTAGCTTTTGAAGGGATGAGAATGGCCTTTAACCTTATAGACGCAAGGGTTGAGGAAGACTCCGACGGAAAATGCCAAGGAGTTTTAAGGATCGCTAACCAAGGCGTCGGTCATGTGCGTTACCGGATTAGTTATAAACTGATTAACGAAAAAAAAGCTTTGATTCATGAGAACCAGTTTTCCGAAAAAGTAATTTTACCTCAATTTGAACGTAAAATAAGTTTTCCGCTTCCGGATAAGCTCGCTCCCGGTAAATACAATCTTTTATTGAAGCTAAGCTTTTTAGGGGCTAATAAATCGACTAGCCGGACCATTTCATTTACGGTTGGAAATTAGGTTCAAATTGTAAAGTGTAAAAGGAAAAGGTTTAAGTTAAAAATTATCAATAGATCTCAACAGGCCGGGTTCAGGTGTTATGAGGGGAGATTAGACTAAGTGCGCAGGATATCGGGAAAACTATTAGTAGCGCTATTTCTAGGGATGACACTTATCCCAATAGCTTGGGCTGATCAGGAGCTTGAAACCAGTACAGTTTTTTTAGCGATTAAAACCGGAGCTGAAATCATTGCCGAAGAACCTCTATTTGAAATTTTGGATTTTGAAAGGTATATCTTAGTGCCCTTGAATGGGTTAAGCCCTTACTTACCTTATGATATTACTTATGACCGGGAGGCTAATACAGTTAGTGTCACTGATCAGGTTTCCAAACGCCAAGGGATTATTGATCTAAAAAACCGTAAATATGTGGTAGAGAATGAATTCCGTTGGCTAGACCAAACTCTCTTTACTCTGAACGGCGAATTTTATGTAAGTCCATCCCTCATTGAATACTTAGTTGACGTTAAAATTGAATGGAGTTATAAGTATCAGGAGCTAATCATTCAAGCGGATTGGATGGAATCAAAGCAAGATGTCACACCCCCCGGTGTGGATGAAGCAGAAAGCGATACCACAATCAATTACCTGGAAGGCCCCAAATATTCACTGGGTTCGATCCGGTATAAACTGGGTTGGGAATATCGGGAAGACGAATATGATAGAAAAAGCAACGAAGGGAGTTTGGAACTAAGGGGGGACGGTCGTGCCGGGAATTGGGCGATTTCTTTAGGTGGAAAAGTGGAGTGCGACTCAAACGAAGGGACCGAGACAATACCGTCCTTGATCCGGGCAAAGTATAATGAGAATAATCAATTAATCATATTTGGCGACGCCGATGTTTACTTCGAAAATACAGTGGAACAACAAAGGGTAAGGGGGGTTTTGTATATGACCCCCGATGACTCCTTTTCCAGATATTTAGTGCCCCACACGGTAATTTCAGGACCGGCCGAACCTGGGGATAAAGTCACACTTTTGGTTAATGGAAAGGAAAAGGGGGAAATGATTGTTGGCCCCAAAAGTAAAGAATACCGTTTCGATAATGTCCCCTTGTTAATTAAAAGACTAAATATAGTTAAAGTAATCCTGAAAAAACCAACTGGGGAACAATTGATAACGGAAGAAAACATTGCGGCTAGTTTACGGATACTAAAAGACGACACCCATAGCGTAATGGCTGCCTCCGGAAAATATAAAAGATATGAGGATGACGAAGAATGGACCGGTGAGATGACAGGTTTCAAAACCAGGCATAAATTGCTTAACAATACAATTTCTTTCGATTGCGAAGCTACCCGGATTAAATTATATGATGACAGCCTTGAACCGGCTAGTATCGGCGCGGACACCGGCATTGCCTTTCGATTAGGGGAGCATACGGTATGTACTCTTGATTGGTTGGTGGGCGGAGTGGAAGATGATCCTCAAAACGGTTGGGAGTCATCATTTCTTTATTGTTTAGAAAATGGTTTTATTGAGGGAATTGTATTTTATATTAACCCAGCCGTCAGTGATAACGACAGAATTCAGGTTGATCCCGGGAAAGGAGTCCAAGTATTAGGCGAGATTGAAATTTCGGAAAGAACCAGTTATTTGGTGGATGCGGAGCTAAGGGATGCGTTGCCGGGTATGGATGAGTTTAATTCATTACGGGATGTCAACTTATGGAGGGTTCATAAATTCGGGCCCACTTTAGATAATAGATTTATTATAGGGCTACGTAATATTGAAGAAGATAAAAACCGTAATTTCTATTCATGTTATTTCGAAGATTTGACTCGGGTTTATTCTGAACAATACTTATTTAAAAAAAAATATAGTTTAAATAATTATCTGGCCTACGATGAAATTCGGTTTGAGGATTGGTTTGGGGCGGGAGATAAAAAAGCCTTTATTGCTGAAACCGATTATGTTCATCTGATAACCGATAAGTTGCTTTGGCGGCTGAGTAATGATTATCAACGGTTGGATGGAGATCAAATACCGGAGACTCAGTGGAGTTTAGAAACGGAACTTCAATGGATTTCACCCAAGTTATGGCTGGGCGGAAACTATGAAATAACCCGTTATTCTTATAATTTGGACCCTTTGGAAACAGTATATCGTAAGCTTGAATTTTGGAACAAGTACTTCTTTACGCAGCGTTTTACTGTTACTTGCAACGCCGCTAGAGTCCTCAGAGATGAAGATTATTATACTTCCGGAGAGGTAAACTTGAATTATTTTTTAGGGTATAATATTGACAAGTATTATGCCGCGTTTGAATATATTTCACCATACCAAAACCGGGAAGACCCTCAAAAATCATACCGAATCGGATTACTCAAAAGTTTTAAGAATGGACTGGAACTCAAGATAGAACTAGAGAGATTATATGAAACCATCTATGCGGAAAAATCAGAGCATATTATATGGTTGGGTTGTGGTCAGGCGGTGGGTTTTGGAAGCGGACGCGCCAAAGGGGTAAATTATGATGTTAATAATATCTCTTTTATTAGTGGTTTGGTCTATTTGGATGAAAACGGTAACTGCAAATATGATGATGGTGAGAAACGGATTCCCGATATAAAAATGTCGCTTAACGGGAGAATTGCGGTTAGCGATCAAAAAGGCGGGTACATTTATAAATATGTCCAACCGGGTACCTACCAATTAAACTTCGCCCTTAAGTCTTTAACCGCTGATTACACACCGGTTACGGATGGGAAATTAATTAGAATCCGAGAAACGGAGAACATGTTCTTCGATTTTGGACTGACCATTAACGGAGCTGTTTCGGGAAAAGTTTATATTGATATTAATAGTAACGGTATTTACGATCAAGGAGATCGACCGCTTAATTGGGTAGAATTAGAACTGGACGGCGGTAGGAAAAAAGTTTTCACCAATAACGACGGCACATTTTACTTTGAGAATGTTCCATTGGGAGAACATACCTTAGTTGTTAAGGAAGAAAGCATTCCCAAAGAAATGATGCTTGTTGAAAAAAATTTTTTCAAGTTCACTTTGAAGGAAGACGCTTTGGATATTAGCGACTTACAAGTCAGAATTATTTACAAATTTAAGGAATGAGCCCTGTCCTTAACCGGGTAACCCGGGGTGATCCGGAACCGAACTGGAACGAGTGAGTGTGAATAGTTTTTTTAGCAAAGCCTTGATTCCTTGATAGAATCCCCAAGTGATTAATAAACCGGCCAGGGCATATGCTAAGCTTTCAAAAGTGATGGGTATCCCCAGGGTAAATTCGGAACAGGTTTGTCTGAAGATGGCAGGGTCCAGGTGTTTGATAAAAAGCCACCAACGGTCATAAAGAGCGGCTGTTTTTAAGGCTTGGAAAGAGTTTTCCAAATCGGCCAAACGGGTTAAAGCATTATTAATAATGGCTCCGGTTGATTGGAAAACCGGATTATCCGAAGACAGATGGGTCTGGATATACTCTTGAATAGTAAGATTAAACGAAGTGGCGGTTTTAGTATATTCCGACACAATCCGGCGGGATTCATCAAGATGTCCGCCTAATCTTTGCAGGTAGTGGGCGTAAAATTGGGGAAATTGGACTAGGGTGATTGAGCCGATGATAGCAAGAGCCCGATCAATAAGACTTTCAAAGACCCGTAACGGGATAAGTAAGATTTTTTTCAAGAGTAACTCCTTTTGATAATTTAGATTAATAATTCGCTAAATTTCGGAGAATACCTTTGTAGATCTTAAACCTTAATCCGGTAAAAAAGATAAAAGGGAGAGAGCAAAAAAACGGCGGTTTCGCCGTTTTCAATTTTATTAATCGATTTCAACTTTAACAATTCTTGCTCCGCAACTGCTGCAAAATTTGACGTCATCTCCCATTGCTGCGCCGCAAGATTCGCAAATTGTTTTGCCGACTGCTTCTTGGGCTTCCTGTCGGATTCCCTTTAATTCTACTTCTTTGTCTTGAATTTGCTGATCCAAATCGGTTACGGCTTGACACTTTTCTTTGATGGTTTCCTGACCGTCATAGTTTTCATCTCGAGACATTTGATAGACGGTTTCTCCAATTTCCTGAAACGCTAGATGTTTTGCTTTTTTTAATTCTTCGATTTGATTTTTAATTTTAGTAGCTTCAATTATCTCCTTGGACTTGGCGCCGACTACAGCGACTCCTTTACCGAATTCCTTTTTAAGATTTTTAATAAACTTATCCACAAATACACCTCCCATAGATTCTCTTAAATAAGTAACGGGCCATTCCTTAAGAAGTTCCTCATAAAGTATATCGGCATAATAAACTAAAAATAAAACGATCTTGATCAAAATAGTTTGAATGTAAAATTTGGCGGTTTCATAACTGTCTTTTTTGGTTACTCGCCCAATTCGATTTGATACCAATTAGAGTTTAAAGAGACCATAGTGTTACGACCTAAAGGTAAAAGAGTGTAATACCGGGACTCCAATAAAGTAAAATTAGTAGACCGAAATATGATCAGTCGGAAATATTAAAGAAATCCTGCGAAAAAAATTTAAAAAAATCTTTCCGAGATCACCATACTCCACCAAGGGCCTTCTGTCTTGTTCAATAACGCGCTCCAGTACCAAGCGGAGACATCGGACCAATTATTATCGGCTTGGTCAAAAATTCTTTCTTTAACCAAGTAATTCCGCTTACCATGGGAGACTTGATAAGCGCCCCATAGAATTCCTCGGGAATCGCTGTATAAAGGTAAAGGGTGAATTGAATAGCCCAACCCCTTGTAACAATCGATAGTAGGATGGAGTTGTCTTGTTTCTTGGGTAATCCAGCGAATAATAATTTCTCTGGTTCCATCGGTAAAGCGGCCGATCTGTCCGGGAAAACCCTTCACAAATTCTCGCTCTTTATTAGTTAAAGGCAGTTGTTTGAGGGGTTTTCCTTCAAAACAACTTGGCCAACCGGGAAATGGAGCGGCGGAAGTCATTGTATTTGAGATGCTGAAAAAGGGAATTAGGGCTGCGCCTAAACAGGAAATTAAGAAAAGATAGTATCGTCGTTGCATTTCATACCTCCCTTTAATTTCATGGTGGCAAAAAAGATAAATGAACTTACAAATCCAAATGCAATCAAACCAATTACTTGGTGGAGCCATCCGGGAGCAGGAACAATCCCGGCTTCAAGATAAAATAAGGTTATCGAGCGTAGAATGTTTCCAAGGATGATGATAATAGTTGTTAAAAACAAGGCAATAACGGTTTTGGTAAACTTAAAATCATGAATTGTCGTTAATGTCAATAAAAGATATAATCCGGCCCATAACATTTTCACACCACTGCAGGGCGCGTCGATTGCCACTATCTTACCGGACCAGTTGAGACAGGCGCCGCTTTGGGAGATGGAAAATCCGGATAAATTGATTAGCGGGACCGCAATAAAAGCAGTCAACCATCGCAAAGGGAATCCCAAATAAAACTGAAGGGTTGGTATTAGCGGGAGACCCAAGACAAACAATCCCCAGATACTAGATTTAAAATTCCCTTTTAGGAAAAAGTCCGCCAAAGTGACGGCAATTGCGCTAAAAGCGATTATTCCCCGGATTAATGGTGGAGAAAAGGAATAGGTCAAAGCATAGGTGAAATTTAAAGCAATCGTTAAGTATAAATGAGACTTTGGATAGGTTGATGCTTTGTTTCTTTTAAGCCAAATGAAAAACAAAGCAGTCACGATACTTAATAATCCGGTCAATTCATCCGGGGAGTTAATCACGCGAAAATAATACCAACGCCAAACCGGCCAAAAGCAAATGAGTTCCATAAGTAATGTTAAAATAATCAAATTTAATCGTTGGCGCATAAGCTTCTCCGCCGTGATTTTAATAACATGAAGAGAATTAAAAATAGAGCGATAATGATCATAAACCATACCCCCGGTTCCGGTATGGTGGGGACTGTCCCTGGTTCCACCGGTTCCAAATCTGCTTCTTTGTATTGCGTGTCACTTTCAAGTACTACCGCTCCGGTTACCGGGGTTACAATTTGGTATTGAGAACCTAAATCAACAGCCTTTTCGGTTTGATTAACCGATTCGGAAATCATCTGGTAGACTCGATCATTACCCCATAGCCGGGCCAAATGATTTGAAGTTTTTTGATCGGGATGAAGTAAATGATTACCGGTTAGTTTTTCCCTGATTAATAATAATTGAGGTTGGTTCCATCTGGTAAACAATAGGTTCAAATCTTTTTCAAAAGGACCTAAACGGGAAATAGAAGCTATTTTTTTAACTGGGGGTAGTTTTTCCAGAATTAGATTGGGACCGGTTTCAGTTTGGATATCGTAAAAGCCGGGCTGTTCTGCTTGCCTTTCCCAATAATGCAAAAAAGGTTCGATTGGACTCAGAATAATAGGTTGCGGCCCATGAATCCAGATAATTACGTTTTCAGGATTTCCGTTAGTCAGATCAAAAGCTTTGATTAATGCCGGAATGTTATCTTGCCCTCCTTGATAGGAGTGCTTTTCGAGCTTCGCTCCGATTGACCGGTATATTTCCGGACTAACTTGGACCGGTTTGGTTATTTCGACAACTTCATCAGCCGCGACTAAAGCGCCAAATTCAACTTTAGTGGGTAGATTGGGAAGCAGAGCGGCAATGTCGGATTTGTATTTTTCAATACTTTTAGAGCCGTCAACTACCAAAATGATCCGTTTTGGTTTGATTATTTGTTGAGGGATAATTTTTTGGACAATAAGTTGTTTGTCATTGGCAAAAGAATCAATCGTCCAGGCGATCTTGCAATTATTATCACGTTGGGCCCGAATAATAACCGGTTGAGTCAATTCAGTATTGGGCATTAATCCTTTGATACGGAACAGATCCGGTTTGAGGCGATCTTGGTTTAAACTTTCGAAGTTACTTTCAAGGCTTCTTTCAGATTCAATCCAGATCGAATGTTGAGTTTCCTCCGGAACACTGAAATTATGTTCTACAAAACTAGGCAGCTTCAATTGGGCCGCTTCCCAGCTTTCCAGGTCCATCGGGGCGGTTATTCCGATCCTAATTTTCATTTCTCCCCGGTTGCGGGGTACGGGAAAACATTGGACCAAAATCCGGTCCGGTCCTGCGGTGGTGACTAATACCGGATCTCGAAGGCGTTGAACTACTTTCTTGTAAGCGGCTTTTGCTTTTCCCCGTCCTGCAAAAGCCGCTTCCCGTTCTTCGCCATTTACCCAAAGAGTAAGTCTGGAAACAACGGCGCCGGGAGGTAGTTGGATTTTTGCCCGCGCTTCACGGTCATAAATGGTATCTTGGTTTTGAAAGACCATGGTCCATTCGAGATAAGATATAGCCGCGTCCGGGTCGAGGGAACCATCAATCCGAGAGCTGTAAAGCTTTAGATTTCTAACCTTGCCGGCAACATCATCCCCACCCTGATCCAGATCGAAACTGGTGAAAAAACCTCCACCCCGGACAGTAAATTTGGGACGGGGAACCGAAGTGAAAGAAGCTCCGGTCACCCGATAGTAGATTTCACGGGCATACTCCGGTTCGGTTGCGGTAAAGAAAACCCCAAATAAATCTGAAATACCAGGCCTTACATAACAAGAACGCAATAAAAATTCCTTATTTCCAAAGGTTCTCAAAAACTTAATTCCCTCGACTTGGGTTGCTTTGGATTCCGATAGCGTCATTTGCAACCCGATTCGAGTAAAGGTGATGGGGAGATCCAAAGCGATCAGCATTAAGATTGCGACAGTTATTCCAAACCAAAAGGGACCTTTTTTCTTTTTACGTTCCCCTGAAAGAGTTTTATTTAGGCAAACCCGACAACAAATAGCCGCTGCTAAAGAAAAATGGGGGGCTAAAGGTAAGAGACCGATCCCCATATACAAAATTCCAATAAAGGCTAGAATTGATAAAGGAAGAAATCTTAAAGTATATATTAAGGTCACTCCGGTAACAAATCCAATCAGCCAATCTCCTAAATGATGATATTTGAAAAGTTTATTGATGATCATCAGATATATTACGGAAACTAAAACCGGGACTGAACCGACTAAAAACATATGCCCGATAGTCGGTATCGGATCAAAGAAAGCGGAAGCGCACATTTTGGTTGTAAGCTCTACAATAAAAGCGATTAAAGGAAGAATGATTCCCCCGGCAATAATAAAAACCTTTAATTCAAGATCCGGTTTGGTTTGGGGTTTATTTTTTTCGAGTTCGGGTACCATGAGAACCTCCTTAAATAAGAATCCTATATTTATTCGTCGGAATATTATGAAAAATCCTTCGATAATAAAATATTAATTCAAATTTGAGTGAAACATAATTGGACTGAGCTTGGACATATTTAGACAAAGAAAAAAGAGGGATTTACTATTTTGGTAGATTAGTTCGGGCTAGATAAACATATATTAGTTTTGATTAATGATAAATTTCTCATCCATAATCAACCAATTTTGCGGAAAGCCATAGGGTTCGTTGATATAACTCCACCAGCCAACTCCCCGGAGATTATAGGCGATAGCGGTGTCGTATTTAATATCCATTGAACGAAGGTCCTCGAACCACACTTCATGATCGGCGCCGGACCCATCTGTATACCGAAACCAAGGCGCTTGGGCAATAGTGTCATAATTGATCGACGCTTGAAAACGATATGCTAGAGAATAGACTTCAACCAAATTAACCGGGACCGCCAGATTTTCGGGAGTATCCGGCAACTGCCAGTTATAGCCGTAGAAAGGAATTCCTTGTAGGATTTTTTGCCTGGGTATTTGGGTTACGGCATAATCCAGCGTCCGCCGGACTTGGTTGATAGGGGCGATGGCCATCGGCGGCCCGCCAATCCAACCCCACTCGTAAGTCATCAGAAAGATAAAATCAGCCAGTTCCCCTAAGGCGCGGTAGTCAAAAGTTCCCACCCATGCAGAACCCGGCAGATCGGCGGCTTTGGGCGGTACAGCTATGGAGACTAGATAATTACGAGGCTTAATAGCGTCCCGCAAATCCTTAACAAATGCGGTAAAGAGGCCCCGGTCTTCGGGATACATATTTTCAAAGTCAATGTTGACTCCGGCAAAACCATAGCCGTCCAATAACTGGAGGGCGTTCTCAATTGTATGGGTCTTTACCGCCGGATCGCCCATTATTGTCCGGGCCAGATCCGATTCAAAACCGTCCGGGCCCCAATTGGTGAGCACCAGCAAAGGTTGGACGTTGTTATTGTTTAAAATGTTGACCGCTTGTTGGGTATTGGGAGGGACGGTGATTTCGCCAGTGGCGGAGATTGGATACTGAAACAATCCCCCATAAGTAATATAAGGGGCGATTACCGCTAAAGAGCGGGTAAGTCCGGCCAGGTTGGTAAAGCGAAAATAGCCCATGGTTTCGATAACAGTCTTGATCGGCCCGAGAATCGGTTGAGGGATGAGTAAGGTTTGGCCGGGAAAAATCCGGGACGGATCGGTAATTTGATTGACTTTAGCAATCAGATTGATTGATGTTCCATAACCGGCGGCAATCTGATATAAAGCATCACCGGCGCGGACCGTATAAGGGGTCTGGGACCAACCGGGAATGGATAAAACCATACCAACTTGAATTTGGTCCGGATCAAGGATTTGATTGGCTTGGACAATCGCCGCTACTGTAGTATTGAATGTTTGGGCCAGTTGAAATAAAGTATTTCCGGAAACAATCCGGTAACGAAGAGGTTCCGGTTGAGGAAGGGGGATTAAGATAGCCTGGCCGATTATGAGATCTTCGGGGTTGACTAGCTGATTGGCATTGATGAGAGCCGCAAGTGAAACGCCAAAACGTTCGGCGATTGCATAAAGGGTATCTCCGGGACGGACTACATAGATTTCCAATAATATCACTTCCTAATGAAAATATGCAATCCATTGTATGTGATTTTTCCCGGAAAGTTACAGTTTATAGTTAACAGTGAATATTTCAAAAGATATTCTGTTAGGGTTCGAAGCCGGGAAGAATATGGATCCGGTTATCCCGGAGAAAATTCTCCGCCGCCTTGGTAAATTTAAAATCATTAGCCCGTAAAACCTCATAATAACCGCTGATTAAATTGGCACTTTTAGATTGGGGGTACTGATCGATAAAACTTTCATAAATCTGACGGAGTTCCGGTTTTAAACGTTTGCGTTCAAAGGTCTCCGTGTTGGCAATCCCAAAAAGAAAGGTTCCTAGATAAAGTTGACAATGGAAATTAGCAAGTTCTTTCAAAGGGGAGTCCGGGTATTTATTTAAATAATTTTCCCAGTCAATGATTCGTTCACCGATTTTGGTAAAGGAGATCATTAAATTGGAGTCCTCCGTAAAACCTTCGGCTGCTTCTTGACGGCGGAGGTTTAAAAAGTCACGAAGGGAGATGGAGAGATATTTTGAAAAGTGATTATAGAGGAAATCAGAGTTTTCATCAAAGTAAAAATTTCCTTCGCGTTTAATTATTACAAAGCCGCAGGAACTGACCTGTTCCACCAGGGATCGAATCTCGGAGTCCTTTTGATTTGAAGAAGGTTTATTAAGATATTCAAAAGCTTCGTGAGTGGAAAGTCCTTGGGTTGCTTTATTCAGTTTGGAGAGTAAACTTTCATTTTGCCAAAAAGTTTCGTTGCAATGGTTAAGGGCTTCAATAAAATAAGTGTTAAAAGCTAAAAACGATTGATCGGCTTCAGTTAACGAATAGAATGGAATACTCTTTCCCAGCACCCGAATACCGCTTGCTACGGCTATGGGTTTAGAACGGTCCAGAGAATTTAAATAATTTTGATAATCGGAAAGAGATAGAGGTTTATTGGGTTCTTGAACCGATTCTGTTTCAGCTTGGGCAAAGCCGTTGTTTTTATAAAGAAAATATGGATAGAAACGATATATTAAACCTGCCGTTATTAATATTATAATTGCTAATCCGGAATAGATCAGTTTTTTATTCATGATATTCTCCTTAAAAAGGTTTGTTTTGTATTTCGCGCTCAATAGATAAATTCCTTTTTTAAGAGGCATAGGGTTTAACCTGAATATCAAGGATGCCCAAAAAAGCAGGCATGCAAAATTTTTAATTCAACTTTCAAAGGCAGGAAATAATCAAAACATGTCAAATGTTAAGTAAGATAATGTTTGTTTGTTAATGAAGGAGGAACTGATAATGGATAAAAACAGATGGCTTAATTTTGCTCTGGGTTTACTCGGTTTCTATTTCGTGTTTTCTTTGTTAAATACAATTTTTGAAGGCTTTGGCGCCAAAATGGTTTCCAACATGAATCTACCCGGTAATTATTACTGGCTAATCTCATTCGCTGCTGCTTTTATTGTAGCAATGGCCCTCATATTTGTTTTTTGTAGGCCCCGTTCGCCGCTTTTGGTAGGATTAGCCATCTTTTGCGCTGGAATTCTCAGTATGTATTACACTCTTTTTAGTACGGTCATGAGACTGGATAGCTTTTTCCGGAGTGAGGGTTTAAATGCCATTTATCATCTACTCCCTCATGCGGCCATAATCCTTGCTTCAATCCTAGCCTTTTTTATCATTTTGTTGACCAATACCGGTGAGTCTAGTGAATGATAAATAAATAGAACTAGCTAAGGCTTGGGAGACCAGGCCTTTTTTATTGGCATGCGAACTAATGGCTATTGGAACTATCGATTGAGGTGATTAATTTTGAAAATTCAAGCCAAATCCATTTTGGCTTCACGGATTGTAAAGTTGGTGGTTGAAGCTCCGAAAATAGCCGCTAAGGCCCAGCCGGGACATTTTGTAGTGGTGCGCGTTAATGAACGGGCGGAACGAATTCCGCTAACTATCGCTGATTTTGACCGGGCTAAGGGAACGGTTACCTTAATTATTCAGGAAGTTGGAAAGAGTACGGCTTTAATCAATCAAATGGAACCGGGCGATTCATTTTTAGATATACTTGGGCCTTTAGGCGCTCCTTATCCCATTGAGAAGGTCGGCACTGTGGTTGGTGTTGCCGGAGGCCTCGGCGCAGCCCCGTTGTATCCGAAGGTGAAAGCGCTATATGAAGCCGGAAATAAAGTGATTGTTATTTTAGGAGCGCAACGTAAAGAACTATTAATTTTAATGGACGAACTGAAAGCGGTCAGCCATGAATTGATAATTGCCACTGATGACGGCAGTTATGGGATTAAAGGTTTGGTAACCGAACCTTTACGGCAAGTTCTTGATCGGGAAAAAGTTGATGAAGTCATTGCTATTGGTCCCGTACCGATGATGGATGCCTGTGTTAAAGTGACTAAAGAACGGGATCTTAAAACAGTGGTCAGTTTGAATGCAATAATGGTTGATGGTACCGGAATGTGTGGCGGTTGCCGGGTCACGGTAGGCGGCGAAAGTAAATTCTGTTGTGTTGACGGCCCCTCCTTCGACGGATTAAAAGTCGATTTCGCCGAGCTTCGCCAGAGACAACGTTATTACAAGGAACAGGAGCAACAGGCCTACCATCAATGTCAATGCGGAACGGGGGGATGTCAATGTCACGCCAAATAGTTCCCAAACAAGACCCGAAAGTGAGAGGGAAAAACTTTGAGGAAGTGGCATTGGGCTATACTGAAGAACAAGCACTAGCGGAGGCTTCCCGGTGTTTGAATTGCAAGAAGCCCTTATGCGTCCAAGGTTGTCCGGTGGAAGTCGGTATCCCCGAGTTTATCGCTAAGATCAAGGAAGGCGATTTTCTAGGAGCGGCAGCAAAAGTTAAAGAAAAAAATAGCCTTCCGGCCATCTGCGGCCGGGTTTGCCCCCAGGAGAGTCAATGTGAAAGTTTATGTATTTTGGGGAAAAAGGGTGAGCCGGTGGCAATCGGGGCTTTGGAACGGTTTACGGCCGATCAGGAAGCGGCTGAAGCCAAAGGAAAACCGGTTCAGGTTAAAAAGGTCAACTGTAAAGCAGCAGTTATCGGAGCTGGTCCGGCGGGTTTGACTTGCGCCGCTGATCTGGCTTTGCAAGGTTTTGAGGTGACTATTTTTGAGTCCCTGCATGAAGCCGGCGGAGTGCTGCAATACGGAATACCCCAATTTCGGCTTCCCAAAAACATTGTCAACCGTGAAGTAGACTATATCAAGAGTCTGGGGGTCCGGATTGAAACCAGCGTCTTGGTGGGGCAGACAGTTACTATCCAAGAATTAAGGGAGCAAGGTTATGATACGTTTTTCATCGGTACCGGGGCAGGTCTGCCATACTTTTTGAATATTCCCGGCGAGAATTTAAACGGAGTATATTCGGCCAACGAATTTTTAACCAGGGTTAATCTGATGAAAGCGTACCGTTTTCCGGAATACGATACTCCGGTCCGGGTTGGAGAACGGGTAGCGGTAGTTGGCGGCGGTAATGTGGCGATGGATGCGGCCCGGACCTCCTTGCGGTTGGGAGCGAAAGAGGTTTACATCGTTTACCGGCGTTCCCGCGACGAACTCCCGGCCCGGCATGAAGAGGTGGAAAACGCCGAGGAGGAAGGAATTATCTTTAGATTGTTAAATAATCCGACCCGGATTATTGGTAACGCTCAGGGTGAGGTAGCGACGATCGAGTGTATCCGGATGGAGCTGGGCGAACCTGATGCCGGTGGCAGGCGAAAGCCGGTGCCGGTTCCGGGTTCGGAGTTTCAATTTAAGGTAGATAACGTGATCGTCGCCATCGGGCAGGGCCCGAACCCGATTTTGTTACGGAACACTCCTGGTTTAAGTTTGAATAAACGGGGTTATATTGAGGCTGATCCGGAGACGCTGGAGACCAGTATACCCGGAGTTTTTGCCGGTGGGGATATTGTGACCGGAGCGGCAACGGTGATTAAGGCGATGGGGGCTGGTAAGATAGCGGCCCGGCAGATGGTGGAGTATTGTAGGAAAAACAAGTCGGCAGCGGGATAAGTAGTAGGTTTAATTTGTAACTTTTAAAAAGCTAAGGCGGTCCAGAGGGGCTGCCTTAGCTGTTTTAATAGGCAACGAGCTTTTGGGATAAAATTAGATGGAGTTACCGCCCCGGTGGGCCGGGGCAAGCGAAAGGATGAAAATAGGGTAGAGGCGCCAAAGGGCATAATTTCGCGGGGAGGCGCAGAGTTAAAGATAAGAAACGAATGGTTTAAGGTTTCCTCAGCGCCTCTGCGCCTCAGCGGGAGAATAGGGTTTAATGTATTTTCCAAGATAGGTAGGGGAAAAGATGATGAAACAAAATGTCGGGCCGTTGGATCGGATGACTCGGATTATTATTGGGTCTTTGTTGATTGGGGTCCGTTATGTCCTCAAAATACCGGGGTTGATTGGGGATCTGGCGGTGCTATTGGGAGCGGTTTGGATCTGGGAAGGGTTATTGGGGTATTGTTTGTTATATGGGGTTTTTAATTGGTCGACGAAGAGGAGCAGGAGTTAGGAGCCAGGAGTCAGGAGTGACGGTTGATTCGGAGAGGTTGTTAGTCGCCTCTCTCTTGCTCTCCCCCAACGAAGCCTATTCGAAGCGGCAAATTCAGTGGGAGAGTAACCAATGCCTTCGCAGCCTAAAATCTTTTAGATAACAGCGGCTAGGGTTACTCTTCCACTGGAATAGCTAACCTGAACAATATCATTTAAAACATGCTCGGCTAACCAACCCTCAACTCACCTATCTCTACCCGAAGCCTAAAATTTTCGCTGATTCAGTAGAGAGGGAACCGCCATTTCCCAGTAGCCTTTAACCCCGGCCGAGTTTGAACGTCCACCAACCTCCCGAGTCCCTTTTTGCCGAATACCCAACAATGAACTTTACCCCAAATCCGGCCAATGAGAAGTGGGAGGTGAGAGGTTAGAGATGAGAATATGTAAAAGTCAATTAAATTTAAAAATGAACTAATTGATGCATAAAATCTTGACAAAGAGCATATAATAAAGTATTATTGCATCATGAAGAGGTGATGCAATGAATCGGCATTACAATCGGAACTATTCCCGGGAACAGATTGCTTCGATTCTGACAACGATCCAAGACTGTGTTAGAGAAGGCAGGTTTATTATATCAAAAAATGAGAACAGGCAAGAAAACATAGATTTCATAAATGAATATAATCTAACAAGTAGGAGGCAGAAAGAGATTTTATTAAAACTTAAACCGGAAGATTTCTGTCACTCTTTGCAAAATACAAAATTAAGATTCGAACATGAGGTATTATATGTATTTTGCCCTCAGGTCATGTTATATAATTTTGATGGGATCGAGGAGTTAGTTAATATCTATACTAAATTTAACCTTATTGATGGTCATAGCGGAAAACGAGTAGTTGTCATATCGTTTCATAAGCGTAACAAGGCAATTGATTATCTTTTTAAATGATCAATCCTAATTGAAAGGAGTGTGCTTCAATGAATAGGGATAAGACGTTTTGCGAGGAATGCCGAACAGATGTTGAGTGCTCAATAGAAACTTTATCGATGAAGGGAACGCTTAAAGGCGAAGCATATGAGTACGCCGGAAAGAGGGCTGTATGTACGAAATGTGGGAATGAAGTTTATGTAGCGGCTATTGAGGACAAAAATCTAAAAGCTTTGTATGACGCTTACCGTCAAAAAAACGATATTATTTCGTTAGAGAAGATATTGAATATTCCCCAAAAATATAATATTGGGAAACGCCCCCTTTCGCTGCTGTTAGGTTGGGGAGAAATGACTTTTTCGAGATATTGTGATGGAGACATGCCTACCAAACAGTATTCGGATATACTGCGAAAGATTTATGATGATCCTATATATTATAAGGCTTTACTGGAAGAGAATAAGGATAATCTCAGATCCCGGCAGGCGTATGAAAAAAGCAAACAAAAAATCCAGAAGTTGCTGGAAGAAGAAAACACCAGAGCGTCAAAACTGGATTTAATAATTCAATATCTGCTATTTAAATGTGAGGATATTACTCCATTGGCCTTACAAAAGGCGTTATATTATGTCCAGGGTTTTTATTATGCTTTTGAAGGACGGTTTCTATTTAACGAAGATTGTGAGGCATGGGTCCATGGGCCGGTTTACCGAGATGTGTATAACAGGTATTCATCTTATCGATTTGATCCAATCGAAAATGTTGCAGAATTTGATGAATCGGTCTTTACAACCTCTGAAAAAGCCATACTGGACAGTGTTATTAAAAACTTTTGTTGCTATAGCGGAAAAACATTAGAAAAGTTTACTCATTTGGAAAGGCCATGGCTGCATACTAGAGACGGATTACCGGTAGATGCGCAATCAGATCAGATAGTATCTAAAGAACAGATTGGAAAATATTTTGTCGCAGTGAAAGAGAAATTTCGTATGCTTACTCCTGGAGATATTGAAGGTTATTCAAAAGCTATTTTTGAGCAGATAAATTGATAAATTGTGTATTACTACAATCCGGTAATAGTGTAGCCCCTGTCTAGAAAATGATTTCTCTGTGTCTTTAGTTTCTTCTATGGCCAATAATGATTTAGCCACAGAGACGCAGAGTCAAAAATTAATTTTCATCCGTTAATGTGCCCTGGCGGGCCCAGAATTGACCCAAAAAAAGAAGCCGGTTCGGTTTTGCTTCCGAACCGGCTTTCTTTATTTACCGTTTAGCCTGAATGCCGAATTCTTTCCAGGACTCTTGGGGCATTTCTAGTTTAATGATCTTCCGGATTTCGGCGGCTATTTTAAAAAGAATAGCGCATTCCGCTTCCAACTCGGCGGATTTCTCCTTCAGTCTGGCCTTGAGAGCTTCTTGCTCCGAGTTGACCCGTCTGACTTTGCCGTGCTGTTCGATGAAACGTGCCAGTAGCTCCTGAGTAAGTCCCCGCTTGGACAGCCGTTCTTGGTGAACCGTGCATCCGTCAACCATTACCGTGATCTCGTCCATTCGGTCAGCATAAGATAATGCCATTGTTAACCCTCCCCGATAAATATTTTGAAATCTTTCCAATCTGTAACCCTAATTATTGTTTTTATGGAAAAATCTGCTGTAATAAATATATCATACCATTAATTGGATTGCAATAATTATCTAGCAAATTTTGTAATTAACTTGATATTGCATTGGACAAGGTGAATCAGTTACATTCCCCAGGATTTTGCCGATGCTTTGCTAGCTATCTTCATTTGCTTTCGAGAATATTTTAGCTTCCATCAAGAATCTGTAATATTCGGATGGAATATCTCATTTTCATGATGGAATATCTATCATTCCGGGTGGAATATTTAACATTCAATCAAGAATCTTTACGTTCTTGAATGAATATCTAATCTTCATGATGGAATATTTCATTTTCTTGAAGGAATATTTTATATTCCCGATGGAATAGATATTTTTCCGGAATGAATCATTTAGTTGGCGAAACTTTCTTTTAATTGGAGATTTACATTATTCAACCTTGGTGACGAAAATTGTTAGTTCATGATTTGTATGGTAAAATGTTATTGTTGAG
>Ga0123334_1003008_pt1 | contig 18738 bp, 14 predicted proteins | sample BiotimSIPDNA_FD_89706 | JGI IMG/M metagenome (GOLD analysis project Ga0123334, IMG submission 89706) | Anaerobic biogas reactor microbial communites from Washington, USA - Biogas_R1 time_0 SIP DNA | ecosystem: Engineered > Bioreactor > Anaerobic > Unclassified | place: Washington, USA... | reverse complement strand
TATAAAAAAGCCTTTTGGTCTAATAAAGCCATTTTATATTCATCTTCAGACGTGTCTTTAGGATCCCAAATTACGACTTGGTTTCTTCCGTTCATTTTCCCTTTATAAAGAGCGTGGTCTGAAAGTTGAATACTTCTATCAACGCCCAGTTTTTGATCATAGAGGGCAACACCTAAGGTGATTGTAACGCCAATAATTGTATCAGAAAACTCAATTTTCATCTGAGCTACTTTTCTTCTAAAACGCTCAGCGACTATTTTTGCTCCATCAAGATCTGTTTCTGGTAAAACGGTTAAAAATTCTTCACCACCCCAACGAGCTACATAGTCGTATTTCCTTAAGTTTTTTCTGATAATATCAGCAACGCCTTTTAGTACTAAGTCTCCACAATAGTGACCGTAGGTATCGTTAATGTCTTTGAATTTATCAATATCAATAAATATAAAGCAAAAATCTCTGTGAGTTCTTTCTGCTCGATTTGCTTCTTGTTGGATCTTTTCACGGATATCACGGCGATTTGGAAGTTTTGTTAGTTCATCTGTTCTTGAAATTAAATCAAGTTGATTTTTTGCTTCTTCTAATTCACGAGTGCGTTCTAAAACTTCTAATTCCAAATGCTCTTTATGCAAATTTAAGTCTTGAATTTGCTTTTGTATAATCGATTGCATCTGGTTAAAGGACTCTGTTAAAATACCTAATTCATTTTCCTTATTGATTTCGGGTAAGGGCTCGGAATCGAAATTTCCACTGGCGATATAATTAATATGTTCAATAATATTACGTAATGGAAAAGCAAAGTTCTTAAACAGCCATAGAATAATTAAAATGGTAGCAACAATTGTGAGGGCTAACAAAAAAACCATTGTATAGGCAACAGCAGCGATTAAAGATTGAACTTCGTCCCTCGATTGTAATGAAAGAATTCCAATCTGATAGCGTGGATTATAGCTATAGGCAGCCAAGTATTGTTTGTTATTTAGAGTGATGAAAGTAGGCTTAGTAATGGAAAATGTTTTAGCTGAAAAATCTTTTAAGCCTAAATCAGAGGCATAAAGTTCTTGCTCTAAGATTTTTGATAATTCTGGGTATAGTAGAACCCTATTCTTGTCGTCAAAGGCGATTAAAAAACCATCTTCTCCAATTTTATGAGAAGCATATTTTTGCCAAATTCGTTTAAATGAAAAATTGGCAACTAGCGATCCACTAGCGTGAGCTCTGTCACCAACGGCAATGGCAAAGAATTTATTAGGTATAAAGTCCTCTTCTGAGTACCAAGCTGAGGTGTATGGCCTATGCGGAGTCACTGAATTGAAAGCAGTGAAGGGTTGGTGAGGCGAAGAGGTGCCAATCATTGAATTATCACAAATAAATTGATGATGGCGATCATATAAAGTGACATATTCTCCTATTTTAAACAGAGTAGATACGTCAAAACTCTTTAAGAAACTTGCAGAAACTATGGAATCCATTTGCTGCACAGAAGTAGTTTTAGATAGTAACGAGAGTTGACTTCCAAATTGATCTAGTTCTTGTGTAATGGAATTCATGACCTGTTTTAGATCACTTGAATTTTTTTCAAATACACTTTGCTCTAGCGATTCTCTTTGATAAATGACAAAAAAAGCACCACTCACTCCTACAATAAGAGTGATTACTATAATTAGCATAAGAAGGCTTCTAAATATGATGCTCTTTCTTAAGCGTATAGAGTACTTTTTTTCTACCATATTTTAGTAATAGTTTATTTCTTTTTTCGCTGATATGCAAAGATAAAACCAAAAAATATCATTAATAAAAAGATTCCGATGGATATTTTTTTGTCAAAATAAGATTTTTCTTCGCTTTTGGCGACTTTTTCCTCTGTTTTTTCCTCTGAAGAAAGATTTTCCTCTGTATTGACTTCATTTAAGATGCTTGCCCAGATTGTTTTGAATTCATCTAGAGACATTCTTTGTTTTGATTGTTCTGCACCTAAAACGGTATTGATTATAGAATCATTCTCTTTTAGAATAGAGTAAATTTTTTCTTCAGAATAGAGATCCTTCATTTCCATGGAAGCCCAAATATTGTTAAAGGTTCTTCCTAATAGATTTTCTATTTCTCCCCATTGAGGAATACTTCTGTAATTTTGCCCATTTTTCAAGCATTCTACAAGTACTTTATAAACGGAATCTTTCGACCAAGATTCAAGTACTTTTTTTGAGGGAGGTAAAAAACCAATTTGTTTTGTATAAGCGTCTAAGAATGAATCCTGAGTTAAAAACAGTAAAAGTTGAAGAGCTTGTTTTTTGTTCTTGTATTTTGCTGGAATGGCAAGGTTGCTTCCTCCAATAAAACTGATACTTCCAGCAGAACCACTTGGTACAGGGAATACAATAATGCCATCATTACCTATTCTTGAGTTCTGTAACCCGCCATCTTGAGCTTGATAACGAGTTTGCATTACAATTTCAGAGGTGTTTAAGATAAAGGCTAGCTCTCCATTATTAAATTGCTGAGAAATTTGAGCTGTATTCAAATTTAAATTGGAGGGGTCTACAATAGAATCTAAAATAAAATTAAGGTAGCGAGCAATGCCTTGCAGCGTATTTGGAGCGAGTAAATTAGAACGGTATGAATTAGAATCCTTAACTAAGAAAGAGCCTCCATTAGACCAAACCCATGGACCAAAGTTATGTGGAATGTTCCAGTCATTTCTACCAGGAAATGCATAGGGTTGAATAGGTGTTCCATCATCTAGTTTTAGCGAGGCTGCTTTGATCTTTTTTAATGTTTTTAAAAAACCTTCGTAGGTTTTTATATCTTCAGCTTTAATGCCTAATTCTTTTAAGATCCTTTCATTGGCAAGAATAGCACGAACATCAATAAACCAAGGTATAGAATAAATGGAAGTATCTCCATCAATGTGAGTCGTATTAAAACTGACTTCTTCAAATCGAGAAGTATCTATTTGAGAAAGAAATGGGTTTAATTCAAAGAGCTCACCACGGGAAGCAAAATAAGGAATCCAGGTGGTTCCAAGCTGAAGAACGGCAGGCATTCCTTTGCCTGTACTAAGGGCGTTAGATATACGACTCCAAGCTTCACCCCAGTCTAGAACAACGACTTTTGTTTTGATCCCTGTTGTTTTAGTAAACTGTTGTAATTCTTGTTCCATTTTTTCTTGAGGAGAAGCACCATTTGGCATAATCCAAACAGTTAATGGTTCTGCTGCAAAAGGAGTAGAAATGGTAAAAAAAACGAAAAAAGCGAAAAAAAGAATTTGTTTCATCAAACAACCTCCAATCATAATATATCGAATATACAATAATTAGGTAAAGTGAAGAACTATTTAATTAATATAAAAGGCTTAAATTGAGTTTTTTTGATTGTAATAATCATTTATAAACATTTTATATAAACGAAAGATTATCTTAGTTTATGTAGAAGATATTTTCTTTTGATTCGATCTTTTGATGTTTGTAATTGTTCTTTTCTATGAGTTTTTTCTACTAAAAAAGTGACATTCCTCACAAAAAATAATTGTACTATCATAGCTTTATCAAAAAAAAAGTCGTTTTTGATCAAAAAAAAGCATTTCTTGAAATAAATAAGAAATGGTTATTTTAATCGTACAGAATAATTTCTTTTTCATATGGGAGTCTCATTCTAAATTTATATATTCTTTAAGATTTTTCATTTTAAGGAGTTATATATGAAAAAACGTCTAATTGCTCTTTCCTGTGCTGCTATGCTTTTCAGCGGTTGCTATGGAAACTACGCATTATTTGGTAAGGTTCAGAAGTTCGCAGGATCTTTTGGTGACAAATGGATTAGCTCTGTTGTTAATCTAGTGGCTTGGATTGTTCCTGTTTATCATATTTGTTTACTCGGTGATGTATTAATTTTCAATACCATTGAATTCTGGACTGGTTCAAATCCAATAGCATCTGGTGATTCTTATTTTGAAAAAGATGCTCAAGGTAATGCTGTAACAGCTGTTAAGAATGCAGACGGTTCTTTATCTGTTTCTCTTACAGATACTCAAGGTCATCAAGCTGACCTCGTTCTTCAACGTGATGCTGATGTTGTTCGTGCTCTCGATCAACAAGGCAATGTTGTTGCACAATATAATATCGAAAAGTAAGTCATTTTTGATAAAAAAAGGTCTCGGTGTTTTGCCGAGGCCTTTTTTTTATGAAAAAATGACAAAAAAAACCGCGAGCTTAAGCTCGCGGTCTAAATGAATTAAACAAGCTTTACGTTTAATAGTTCTTTCCAAGGAAGACCCCATTTACCAATTTCAGCCATAAATGGATCTGGGTCAAATTGCTCCATATTAAACACGCCTTCGCCTTTCCATAATCCTTTAAGAATCATAGACCCACCTAGCATTGCAGGAACACCTGTGGTATAACTAATAGCTTGTGCTTTAACTTCTTTGTAGCTTTCGGCATGGTCACAAACATTATAAACAAAGTATGTTTTTGGTTTGCCGTCTTTTATACCTGTAACTTGACAACCGATACATGTTTTTCCACTGTAATTTTCACCTAAAGTACCAGGTTCTGGTAGAAGAGCTTTTAAGAATTCAAGAGGAATGATATCCATGCCATTAAAACGGACAGGATCGATGCGGGTCATGCCTACATCTTGTAAAACTTGCAAGTGAGTGAGGTAAGCTTGCCCAAAAGTCATCCAGAAACGAGCTCTTTTGATTTCAGGAATATGTTTGACGAGAGATTCTAGTTCTTCGTGGAAAAGTAAATAGCTTTCGCGATCACCAATTTCAGGATAATTGATTGATTGATGCATGGACATTGGGGGGATTTCTACGATTTTTCCGTTTTCGTAGTAGCGCCCATTTTGAGTGATTTCACGGATGTTAATTTCTGGATTGAAATTAGTGGCAAAAGCCTTTCCATGGTTCCCTGCATTGCAGTCTACAATATCAAGAGTATCGATTTGATCAAAGTGATGCTTTTTGGCATAGGCGGTGTAGACATTTGTCATTCCAGGGTCAAAGCCTGAGCCGAGGAGAGCCATAATGCCTGCTTCCTTAAAGCGATCGTGGTAGGCCCATTGCCAGCTGTATTCAAAGTGAGCCACATCTTTAGGCTCGTAGTTTGCAGTATCAAGATAATGAACGCCTTCTTTTAAACAGGCATCCATGATGGTGAGATCCTGATAGGGAAGAGCGATATTCATTACGAGTTCTGGTTTGAAATCTCTAATCAGTGCAGCGACTTCTTCTGACTTATCTGCATCTACTTTTGCTGTATTTACAGGAATATTATGAATGTCTTTGGCGATAGCATCACATTTCGATTGAGTCCGACTAGCAATTAAAAGTTCGGAATAAACGGAACTATTTTGTGCACACTTGCGTGCGACTACGTTTGCTACGCCACCGGCGCCAATGATTAGTACTTTAGACATGAGATCTCCGATAAAGTTTTGACAAAATTTAATTATTTTAATAAACAATGTCTCGTCTTATAAAAAGTAAAAGGATTTTTATCCATTTTAATAAAGCACTTTGTTTGTTTTTGTGCCTTTTTCCCTTTTGGGCTTGTCAGAATGATTTGTATGAAAAAGGAGAAAAAACGCTTGCAATTGGTGACTTTAAACGAGCAGCTTCCTTTTTTTCTTCTGTTTTAGATGAAGACCCTCTTGTTATGAAAGCGAGGTATGGTCTTGCTTTATCTTATTTTGGGCTTGCCGAAGAAATGGAATGGAGAGGTGAAAATGCCTTGTCTTTTTGGCAAAAGGCCTACGATGAGTTTAGAATTTTAGAGAGAGCTCGCGTTTTAGATGGTTATGAAAAAATGTATTCTACTTGCCTTTTTTATTGGGCAAGAGCAACGCTTTCTCTTGATCCTGAGGCTTCAGTTCTCTCTGTGTTAGACCGTTCGATTGAATTAGATTCTACCAATTATTTCAGCTTTAACTTGAAGGGATTATTTTTACAATCGAAAGGGCAAGACTCTTTAGCCCAAGAAACATTTGTTTATATCATTGCAAAAGAACCTGAATTTATAGCCGCTTATTCCAACTTAGGAAATCTTTATTGGAAAAAAGGGGATTATGAAAACGCTTGGGATATATGGTCGATGGGGTTACAAAAATATCCAAATGATCCTTATTTGAAAACATGGACTGAGAGGGCTCAAGATTCTTTGACTGTTAGGTTCTTGATGGAGTCTTTATGAAAGAGTGGATCCATTTTTCAAATTGCCAATTAATGCACGCTGGTGGTGAGGCTTTTGTTTACCGCGCGAGGTATAAGAAACGAGAAACTGTCGCTTTAAAAATTTATAAAGAAGGGCTTCATTTTAATCCAGATTTTTATTTGGCATTAAAAAAGAATAAACACGCGAATGTAGCTTCGATTTTTGATTATGGATTTTACAGCGATCGCTTTTGGTCTTGCTCTGAATATATTGAGGGAATTGCATCTTCTGCAGTTGCCCCATTCTCCGTTCCTATAGCCTTACATTTATTGAAGGGAATTGTTTCAGGCCTTTCATTTTTAGAAAATCATCATCTTTCTCATGGGGATCTTTCTCCTGATAATATTTTGATTACAAAAGAAGGAAGCCCAGTACTGATTGATGGTGGTATTCAGGGCGTTGGGCATCTTGGTTATGCGGCTCCAGAACGTTTTGAAAATGCTGAGTCTACAGTAAAAAGCGATTTATTTAGTTTAGGAATATTACTTTATTTTTGGCTCACCAATTCTCTTCCTTATGAAAAAGAAGAATACGATTCTATAGTAGAAGAAATTCTTCATATTGAATCATCAAAAATTTCTGTTTTATTACATCTAAAAAACTCTTTTTCAATCGAAGAAATAGGAGCTCTAGATCCGATCTGGAAAGGTTTATTACAGTTGAATTCTGAGGATCGCTTTTCAAGTTTTGAAGAATTAGAAGAACATTTAGAAATAGCTCTTTTAAAACTTTCTAAACAAGCAATCTGTTTAGAAAAATCATATAAAAACTGGCTACTATTTTTAGACGAAAAAATAGTAGAGCAAGAAGTGGCATTAGATCAAAAAGAAGTAGAGTCTCTGAATGGATTCTCTAGTCATTCTATTGTTAAAAAGCCTTTTTTACGTGTTTGGATTTTTTCTTTTATTCTTTTTCTTTTATTTATTATTTCCCTTCTCTTTATATTTGGAGAAGAAAGAAAAAGTCAAAATGTTTTAGAATCTGGAGAACAGATGCTCGAACGAGTTCGTAGCAGAGAAATTCCTTTAGAACCCAAATCAAAAAATAAAGGGATTACAATTGAAAATGTTCTTCGTCCTATTGATATTTTGAATAAGGATTCTTTATGAGTATAGATACGTTGCAAGCCACAGAAGAACTTCTAGATACTTTGATTCATTTGTTAGATGAGTCCAATCCAGATGATTTACTTCCAAAGATTCTTAAGTCTGCCACACAGATATTACATGCGGATGCATCTGTTCTTGAGATTCCAGGAGACGAAACTCTTCTTTTATTTTATCCTGAAAAATCACCCATTTCTTTATCTGCCGTTAAAAAAGCGAAAGGAGAAAATCGTGTCATTCTTTGGAATCAATTAGAAGATGATGATTTGGATCTTTCTCAATCGATTGTACAAAACCAGCTGACAAGTATTATGGTGGCTCCATTTAGAACGCCACAGAGTGAGTCTGGTTATTTATATTTACAACGAAAAGCACGAACAGATTCTTTTTCGGAACAAGAACGTCTTTTATTTGAGTCTTTTGTCACTGTTTGTGAAAAGCTTGCTTTTACGGCTTATGATCGATTAAGAGAAAAAGAATCCCTAGATGTTTTAAAAGGGATTTGCCGTAAAGGTGGCATTATATATGGCTCAGAGCCGATGGTTAATTTAATGGCTCTTGCAGAAAAGTTAGCAGCTCTTCCCTTACCCGTTATTATTCGAGGGGAAACAGGGACTGGTAAGGAACTTTTTGCTCGTTGGCTTCATTCTGAGAGCCCGAGACGAGACATGCCTTTTGTAGCGATAAACTGTGGTGCTATTCCTGAAAATCTGATAGAGTCTATTTTGTTTGGTCATGTAAAAGGCTCTTTTACAGGGGCTATAGAAAATCGAAAAGGGGTGTTTGAACAGGCGGAGGGAGGAGCTGTTTTCTTAGATGAAATAGGGGAACTTCCTCTTTCGATGCAAGTAAAATTATTACGAGTGCTTCAAGAAAAACATATTACCAGAGTCGGTGATAATCGTGAAATTCCAGTCAATGTGAGGGTGATTTCAGCCACTCATGTTGATTTAGAAGAGGCTGTAAAAGAGAAAAAGTTTAGGGAAGATCTTTATTTTAGAATTCAGGTTATGCCTGTGGAAATTCCTCCTTTACGAAATCGAGGTCAAGATGTCATTCTTTTAGCAGAATCCTTTTTGGAAAAATATTGTGCGGAATATGGCCGCGGGCGATTCCGATTAAGTCGGGCTTCAGAAAAAGCCTTGCTAAGTTATTCTTGGCCAGGAAATGTACGCGAATTAGAAAATAAAATTCAAAAATCCTTAATTCAGGCTGTTCGTGGTGTCATTTCACCAGAAGATTTAGGGTTAGAAAATGTTTCTGAACAAGTAAAAAATTCACCAAGAACGCTTAGGGAGGCAAGAGAATCGGCTGAAAAAACTGTAATTCATCAAGCCCTTTTGGATAGTAAGGGGAATTTGACGTTAGCTGCTACCATTCTTGGTATTGATCGAAAAGTATTAAGAGAGGTTATGGAGCGATTAAAAATAAGAAAAGAGGAATACAAAAATTAGTATATTAATATTCAGTTTTTTTATAGAAGGATATATTAACTTTTTTTGTTGGCATAGTTTTTGTTAGAGATATCATATGAAACGTACTTATTATTTCTTCTTGATTTCTTTGTTAGCATCATTATCGTTTGGTGCTGATGACAAAGTTTTGCCTTCACCTCAAATCTCTACCCCCGCCGATAAGCCTGTTTCTTCAAAAAACTGGACTTTAGGTGAAAAAGAAAGCTCAGATTGGCAGAAAATGAGAATGGAAAGGCAAAAAGCTCGAGAAGAAATTTTGTCTAAAATTCGTGAAAGTTCGGGACAAGAAAAAGAACAGCTTCGTCGCCGCCTTTCAAAAAATCGGAACCATGACGCCCGCTTTGATGGGGATTCCCAAAAAAGAATGAAATCTCGTGAACGTACGCCTTTTTTTGAACGTCCAGAGTCTCATAATGTGAGGCCAATGCGAGAGAAAGAATTTCCTCCGCCTTGCCCGGGGGATTGTCATGGCCATTAATGCGTATTGCAGGTATACTATTTTTATTCCTTGTTGTTAATATTTTTGCAGATGAGCAAACATCTTTGTATCGACGTGCTCTAGAAGCGGAATCTTATGGTGATATTGTTAGTGCCGTCACTTTATTAGAAGAAGCTCTTTTAACAGAAGGGGAGTATACTGAAGAAATACTTCAAATATTAAAACAATACTATAATGTTTTGGGAATTGAGTTTATTGATGCTCAAAAGCAACGTCCTTGGCGTTTTGGATTAGATTTTGATGCCATTGGGATTCGTTATACAGAAAAAGTAAATGGTTTAAATTCTAGAGAATGGATCGGGGAAGCTTTTTCCGTTCTTTCATTAGGTTATGATTGGCATCGCAAACAAATAAAACATTCATTAGAAATTTCTTTTTTATCAGATCTATTTTGGAAATCAGATTCTTCTTCTTTAGATACCAATGATTGGGTTTTATCTCCTTCGATTCAATACATATTGATGTCTAAATCTTTTGCTTTATCCACGGGGATTGATTTTACTATCAATGAAAAAGATGGGTTTAATCCCGATGTTTTCTTTTTCTTTGAAAAATATGCCTTTAAAAAGGGTTCACGTTGGTTTGCTTTAGATGCATTTGCTTTTGTGAACAAAATATTAGAAATGCGTTATGGTTTTAATTTATCATGGAACCAAATTCAGAAAAAAGGACTTTCGATATCTACTTCTTTGGGCGCTCAACTGAATGTGGATTCAACGGTTTTTATTCAATGGATTTATGATGATAATTTCTTTGATGGTTTTGATCCCCCATATCTTGATGTGAGTTATTATCAAGGCGTAAAATGGGGCCCTACGCTTAAAGTTAAAACGTCTTATCAATTCGAAAATCCAATAGGAATTGAAATAAAAGGACGTATCGCTCCTTCGTTTCTGTTGAACGGAAAAGATTCTGCTTCCGTTTCTTTTATAGAAGGTGGGTTTGGCGGGTATTTATTTGTTAAGTGGGATAAAATTCGAGTACATGTAGGAGTAGAAGAATTTTTAGGGTATTATTTGGAACGTCCTGAAATATGGAAGGACTATATTCCAAAAACGACTTTATTTACAGAATTTAAAATAGGGACGAGCATTAAATTCTGACGAATTAACCCTCTTCTTGAGTTCTTTGAATTTGTGCTCCTATGGAACGCATCTTTTCTTCAAAGTTTTCATACCCGCGATCAATGTGATAAATACGACTGATGGATGTTTCTCCTTCAGCAAGAAGAGATGCTAAAACAAGTGCTGCACCAGCTCTTAAGTCTGAAGCCATAATAGGAGCACTAGATAAACTTTTGCCACCACGTACATGAGCTGTATTGCCTGTAAGTTGGATATCAGCACCTAAACGTTGTAATTCAGCAATATGGGTAAATCGATCGTTATAAACAGTATCTTGAATCACACTCACGCCATCAATAGTGGCAAGTAAAGCCATCATGGGAGCTTGTAAATCAGTAGGAAAACCAGGATGAGGTAATGTGGTGACGGAGATCGGTTTTAATTTTTTTTGATAGGCATTGACTTCAACCCAAGAATCACCGACAGAAACATCACATCCCATTTCTCTTAAACTACTGAGGAGAGCTTCAATGTGAGACGGATTCATTTTGGTTGTTTTGATACAACCACGAGTCATTGCAGCACCAATTAAATAAGTCCCTGCTTCAATACGATCAGGGATGGTGGCTCCAGATCCTGGATTTAGTTTTTCAACACCTTCAATGACAAGAGTTCTTGTACCACGGCCTTCAATTTTAGCTCCCATTTGAATTAAGTAATCTACAAGAGCATCGATTTCTGGTTCGATCGCGACATTGTGTAGAGTGCTTTTACCTGAGGCTAGAGTGGCAGCCATTAAAACGTTGACTGTTGCTCCAACACTACTGATTGGGAAATGGAACGTTCCTCCTTTGAGGCGCCCTTCACAAAGAGCTTCGACGTAACCATGGGTGACGTTAATAGTTGCTCCAAGAGCTTCAAGGCCTTTCAAATGAAGGTCTACTGGACGAGGACCCCAAGCGCAGCCACCAGGAAGAGACACTCGGCAACGTCCAAAACGACTTACCAGAGGCCCTAGAACGTAGAAACTTGCACGCATGGTTTTAACTAATTCATAAGGTGCTTCAAGATGATTTACACCTCTTGTATCAATATGCAAAGTATGTGATCCACCATCAATTCGACATCCAATGACACGAAGTACATCGGACATGGTTTTCATGTCTTTTAGGTGGGGAGCATTTGTGATTTCAGAAACACCATCGGCGAGAAGAGCAGCTGCCATTACGGCTAAGACGGCGTTTTTAGCACCAGAAATTTCAACTTCACCATGAAGAGGTTGTTTTAATGCTGAGACTAAATAACGATCCATAATGTTTTATTTATCCTTGTCGAAATCACTGTAAACCACACGAGTATTAGCTAAGAAATCATGTAATGCTCTTTTCTTTGGGTCGATTAAAGCGAGGAGATAGCCAATACCATAAAAAGCAAGAGTGAGTTGAGTTATAATGCTATAAACATAACGTAAAAAAGCTTTCGCTAAATTCATCTTAGTTCCATCAGCGTTTTCCACTTTTAGATGAAGTAGAAGTTTACCTAAAGTCCCAGCGTATTTGGTGTGAAAATAAATGGAATAAAATGCTTGAATCAAAAACCAAATGGAGACAAATGTAGAGACTCCTTTGGCCTCTAAAAATTCTTTTGCAAAGTCGGGAGAAAGGGGATTTGACAAGTACTTTTCCATTATGACGTTGATCGTTTCTAGATCAATCCAATGGAGGGCACTTAAAAAATAAACGATTAGGCTACCAAGTAAACTAAGGATGATAAAATCGATAAGGAAAGCCATGGCTCTAATGCCAAATCCAGCAGCATTTTTCTGAACTTTTTTCTTTTCAAGTAAAATTTCAGCAATGGTTTGCTGAATCATTTCATTTACTTTTTCTTCGCTAATAAAGCCATCAGATTTTTCCCAGGTAATCCAATTTTCAAGGCCATTATGCCAAACGAGGGAAGTTTTCTCGATAGTGCCTTGTGCGGCAAGCTCACGCATCTCTTCAATGGTATAAGGACCCTGACGTCGGTCACCTGTTTTAATACTCTTATCTATATAAAACCAATTCATAACAAGGTCTAATTTAGAAACATCTTCCTCTTTTTAAAAAGAAAAAAGCTAATTTATGCCCTCATGAGTATCTTTAAGCCAGGTCAGCGTTATATTAGTGTACATGAACCGGAATTAGGAATCGGCCGTGTTCAAGCTATTCAAAATAAAAACATCATTTTTGAGTTCCCAGCGGTAGGGCAGAGTCGGATTTATAGAAATCATGCGGCACCAGTGGAACGTTATATATTGAATGTCGGAGAAACGGCTAAAAATGAAAAAGGCGTTTCTTTTTTGATTGAATCAGTAGAAAATATTGCTGATTTGATGGTTTATCGCGGCCGTGGCGGCCGAGAAATGAATGAGGCAGACTTAATGTCTAAGGCGGCGGCTCGCCCTGCGGATTTATTCTCTGCTTTGCTAAAAGGGAAAATTTCAGATCTTAAAGAATTTAAGTTAAGAGAAAAAGCTCTAATGCTTTCTACTGAGTGGCAATCGTCCACTGTTCGAGGTATGATTGGACCTCGAGTCGATATGATTGAACATCAGTATTATCTTTGCCATAGGGCTTGTTCTTCTTCTGAACTACCAAGACTGATGCTTTCCGATGAAGTGGGTTTAGGAAAAACGATTGAAGCAGGCATGATTTGGCATGCTTTACGTGCGCGTGGGCGTGTGGTTCGTTCTCTTATTTTAGTCCCTGAATCTTTGAAACACCAGTGGATGGTGGAAATGAAGCGGCGCTTCAATCATATTTTTACACTCGTGGATGAAGGCTTTTTAAGAGCATTGTTTAGTGGTAATGATAAGCCAAATCCTTTTTTACAAGCAAATGAAGTCATTTGTACTGTAGAATTATTAATGGATCATCCCGCTTTAATTGAAGATTTATTAAAGGTAAAATGGGATTTAACTATTGTAGATGAAGCTCATCACTTAGTATGTGAAGATGGTTTTACTAGTAAAGAATATATGCTTGTAAATGCTATTGTTAGCCGCTCTAAAGGGGTTTTACTTTTAACGGGAACGCCTTTACAGTTGCACCCTGAATCGCATTTTAATCGTTTACGCATGCTTGATCCAGCTCGTTTTTCTGACTTCAATGAATTTATTAAAGATCAAGAAAGATACCGAAAATTGGCAAATGATCTTGCCAAGTTACCAACGGATTCAGATAGTCATTTAAGTTGGGATGATCTTTATGAACTTGTTCCTAAAAAGTCATCTATTCGAGAATGGCTTGAAAAAGAAAATTCTAAAGCAATGTCTGCTGGAGAATGGATGCGTCGAATTGTAGATGCTCTTGGAACTGGCTCTGTCGTTTTTAGAAATACTCGAAAAGGGGTGGGTGGATTTCCTAAGCGTCATCTAGATGCGATTGAACTCGCACCTAATCCAAAGTATAGAGAGTGGGTGGCTTTGGTGGCGAACAAGGACCCAGATCATTCGACTGATATTCAAGAAAATGGTCTTCTCATCACCAACTATAAAGAAGGTTGGAATCAAGATGAACGCTTTTTGTGGCTGATGTCTTTCTTAAAAGAGCATCAACAAGAAAAAGTGCTTTTGATTTGTGAAGATATTGCTGTTGTTTCGGCTTTAGATTCTCTGTTAGAAGAGTATTACGGAAAAGGTGCTTATGCGGTATTCCATGAGAATCTATCTATTCTTGCTCGTGACCAAGCCGCAGCATGGTTTTCTGAACCAGAAGGTGCAAACCTGTTAATTGCTTCAGAAATTGGATCTGAAGGTCGTAACTTCCAGTTTGCTCATCATTTGGTTTTATTTGATTTGCCATTAGATGCAGCGTTAGTTGAACAACGCATAGGGCGTTTGGATCGTATAGGGCAAAATCGAGATATCATTATTCATGTTCCTTATGTGAAAGACTCTGCTCAAGAGGTCATGTTCCGTTGGTATCATGATGGCTTAGGAGCATTTACGTCGCCATTAATGAGTGGTGGAGAACTCTTCTTAAAATATACAGATGCTTTAATTGAAGCCTTAGATAATCCAAATGATAATTTGGATTCTTTTGTGAAAAACGTCATCCCTAAAGTACATGAAGATAGTCTTGAACTTCGTAAGAATATTGAAAAGGGTCGAGATCGATTGTTAGAGTTTAACTCAAGAGATCCAGAAACGGCTCGTAAAATTATTGAAGAAATTCAACGACTCGATAAAGACGTTTCGCTGTTTAGTTTTGTTTATGATGTCTTGACGTCTCATGGAGTGGAAATCGAAAAGAGTGCTATTCCAAATAGTTTTGTTTTTTCTGCTGGTCCTCAAGTTGAATCAGGTACGATTCCTGGAATGCCAACATCATCCATGTATGCGCAAAAAGAGGAAGAAGAAAGAGAAGTCGCTTCTTCGACTTTGACTGTCACCAATTCAAGAACGCAAGCTAAGCTTCGTGAAGACATTGAATTTTTAAGTTGGGAACACCCGCTCACACAAGGCGCTATTGATTTGGCGACAGCGATGGGAAAAGGGTCTACGACCTGTTCTATTTGGGAAAATTCAGGGCTTCGTGGATTAATGATGCAGTACAACTTTGTTCTCGAACCATCTGTTTTAGCAGAGTGGGGCTTTTCAGATATTGCAGGGCCCGCTGTACTTCGAGTATTAATTGATGGTGCAGGTGAAAATAGAACTGATTTGCTTGCAAGTCTAGATGAAGGGTCTTCAAAAACGGCCCCGATCCCTCAGGGAAATGCTGCGGTTGCTACAAAGATTCGTTATTTTGCAAGCGAAGGATTTGCTATTGCTAAGCGTGTGGTTTCCATTCAGGTTTCTGAAATATCAGAAAAAGCCTCGCTAGCGGTAGAAAGTCGTTCGGAACAAGAATACCAGAGAAAACAGCATTTGCTTTCTTTACGTGGTAAAGCGGAAAGTGATACCTCGTTACCTATTTTGAGAAAAAATATTCAGGAACGTAAAAAAGCAGCTGCTTTTCCTCAGTTACGCTTAGATGCTGTACGATTAATTGTTTGTCGTTGATAGGTTTTGTTGGTATGAGTGAATTAAGAAAAAAAATATTAGATGAAGCTCGTCGTGTGGTGATCAAAATTGGATCGAGTATTCTTGTCGATTCTAAACAAGGTGGAGTCAATATTCGCTACATTGCTTCTCTTGCGAAGTCTATAGAACAGCTCTCAATTAATAAAGAAGTGGTGATTGTCACAAGTGGTGCTGTCGGTACTGGAATGGCAAAACTGGGCTATATCAAAAAGCCATCAGTAATACCTGAAAAACAGGCTTGTGCGGCTGTTGGGCAAATTGAATTAATGCATACTTACAGTGAAGAATTTGCAAAATGCAATATGGTTGTAGGGCAGATTCTTCTTTCAGCAGAAGATTTCCGTTCTCGTGATCGTTATAAAAATTTGCAAAACATGATTAAAGTCATGCTTGCAAAAAAAATAATTCCAATTATTAATGAAAATGATTCATTAGCTACAGCAGAAATAAAAGTCGGGGATAACGATAAACTTTCAAGTGATGTGGCCTTATTTTTAGACGCTGATTTATTGTTGATTTTTACTGATGAAGATGGCTTATTTGATGATAATCCTAAAACGAATCCTAATGCTCGTTTATTGCGGTTTGTTCCAGAAATTAATAACGAGATTATGGCGCTTGCAGGTAAGCCAGATGTTACAGGTTCAGCGGTGAGCACTGGTGGCATGTATTCTAAATTAAAGTCTATTCGTGCAGTAGTGAAAAGTGGATGCAATGCTTTTTTAGCCAATGGAAAACGTGTTTTTCCACATCAAGTCTTTTTTGAAAATGCTTCTGGAACTCTTTTTACAGGGTCTTCTAAAAAGCTTAGCAGTCGTCAACGCTGGCTTTCTTTTGTAAGTACACCAAGAGGTTCTATCGTTATTGATGCTGGTGGCTCAAAAGCATTAAGAGAAAAGCACTCCAGTCTTTTGCCTGTGGGTGTGATCTCTGTTCAGAAACATTTCGATCAAGGGGATTTGGTCAATGTGTTAGATGAATCAGGAACTCCAATTGCACGTGGAATCACTAAATACGATAGCGAAACATTAAAATTAGTTTTACGGAAAAAAACAGCAGCTGTTCATGCTTTACTAGGCAATAAAGTCCCTGATGAAGTTATTCATAAAAATGATTTAGTCATCATGTGATTAAGAACAAATACACTATTCTTTTTAATACAAATAAGCTGATTATTTCAAGGTTTTTAATTTGATCAAAAAATATTATCTGGTTTAAAAAATAAAATTGTAATTTGTTTTTATGCTGAAACCAATAATATGGATTTGTCTCTTTTTTTCTGTTTTCTTATATGCGCATCCCCATATATTTGCAAACGTTTTTGTATCGATAGAATTTGAGCCTTCAGGAGAAATAATTATTAAAAATCGTTGGGTTTTTGATGAATTATATAGTGCTGCAAAACTAGATGTAGTGGATTTAAATGAAGATGGAAAATTAAGTGCAGAAGAGTGGTATGAAATAGAACGTTCTGTAGTCCAATCGGCTCAACGTTTTAATTATTATAATTACTTATTGGTGGGTCCCAAATTTATTGCTTCTGATGGTTATAAAAATTTTGAAATAAAAAAAGAGGGGGCTCTCTTAGTTATTTATTTCGATCTTAATTTTAATTTGAAGGCTCAGAAAGAATACACCATTTTAACATTCGCATTAAAAGATTTGTCTAATTACATTCAATTTGATTTGGATATGAAAAAAGTGAAAGTTCAAGCTCCTTCAAATATTGAGGTGGAATATTTTGTAGATGTCTTAGATGGTTTGACTATGTTTAATGCTTTTCCGCCAACCACAGAAGCTCTTTTTTTAAGGTATAGGGAGAAATGATGAAAAATTTTATGTTTCTTTTTTTGTCTTTACTCATTACTTCTTCTTTTGGTAATGTTTCTCAAAAACGTTTTAATGTGGAGCGAACTCCAACAATAAGTGTTCAAACGGTGGTTAAGGATACCGTTTCTGTAGAGGTTCCAGTACAAGCACAAAGTTCTTTTTTCTTAAAGAGTGGTGCTTGGCAAGAGTTGGTTTCACTACAAAAAGATTTGCGTGACCAGTTAACAGATTATTTAAAAGCAATGAAAGAAGGTGATAACAAAGTGATCAGTTGGTTTCTTCTGATTTGCTTTATCTATGGTTTAGTTCATGCGTTAGGTCCAGGTCATGGAAAATCTGTTGTGGCGGGGTATTTTTTAGCACGTCGAGGGAAATGGTGGCATGGAGTCAGTTTAGGCTTTTCGATTACAATGATTCATACAATGAGTGCCGTTATTTTATTGTTTGTTCTATTCTTATTAGCTCGTGCTATGGTTTTCTCTACTTTTGAGTTAAGTCGAATGGCGATAGAAAAGGCAAGTTATTTGTTAGTGGTTTTAACAGGTCTTATATTAATAGGGGCTTCTATTTTTAATCGGATTAAAATAAAAAAAGAAAAATCATCTGATTCAATAATAGAAACTCAAGCTTCTTGGAAAGAATTACTTGCCATATCCTTTATAACAGGTATTGTCCCTTGCCCAGCCGTGGCTTTGGTTGTCTTTTTCTGTTTATTACAAGGCTTATACGGAATGGCTCTTTTGGGTGCACTAGCAATAGGATTTGGAATGGCGTTTACCAATATTCTATTTGGTGTAGGAACGATCTTTTTAAGGCAAGGGATTGATCACGGTGCCCATAAAATAGGATTCTTAACACAAAACGTGAATATGATTGTGTCTCTTTGCGGAGGTATTTTAGTCAGTATAACGGGCTTATTACTTTTCTTTAGCGTTTCTGGGCCTTAAGAATCGCTTTTTTCTATTAAATAAGATTTTAAGTTATTTAAGAAACGTTCGTTTTGATCTTTCGTGCCAACGGTAACTCGAATGATATTTCCGATCTGTGGTTGAGGACGAACAATTGTTCCCTTCTTTTGTAAGTATTCAAAGGCTTTTAGTGGTTCTACAACACCAACAACAGCAATAAAGTTTGCTCGGCTAGGGACGTAAGATAAGCCCATGGCTTTGAGGCCTGTTTCTAGTTGTAAGAGACCTTGAGTATTCTTCTCACGAACTTCTTCTATAAAAGAAGTGTCATCTATTGCTGCAATAGCGGCAGCCTGTGCAACACTATTCACGTTAAAAGGTTCACGAACGCGTTGAATCAAGCTAATGATATCTGGACGTGAAATGGCATAACCTACTCGAAGCCCTGCAAGACCATAAATTTTAGAGAATGTACGGCAGCAGATGATAGGAAGGCCTTTTTCAATAAGAGGAAGCAAGTTAGGGGCTTCTGATTCAATAAATTCAGTATAAGCTTCATCCATTACTAAGATTACG
>Ga0123334_1003005_pt1 | contig 18743 bp, 14 predicted proteins | sample BiotimSIPDNA_FD_89706 | JGI IMG/M metagenome (GOLD analysis project Ga0123334, IMG submission 89706) | Anaerobic biogas reactor microbial communites from Washington, USA - Biogas_R1 time_0 SIP DNA | ecosystem: Engineered > Bioreactor > Anaerobic > Unclassified | place: Washington, USA... | reverse complement strand
TTCAACAACTACGTCTGTGACTTTTTTAATAAGTTCTTCGTTCATTTTATAACTCCATTATAAGGTTTGAGATAAATTTAGTAATAATTATTAAGCGTTCAACCCACCATCTACACCAATAATTTGACCAGTGATATAACGAGCTTCATCAGAAGCCAAAAAAGCAACTAAATTCGCCACATCTGCTGGTTTTCCAAGATCTTTTACAGGGATACTTTCTTTAAATTTATTTATTGTATCTTCGTTCAATTTCGCGGTCATATCCGTTTGAATAAAACCAGGCGCAACAGCATTCACTGTTATACCACGAGCGGCAAATTCCATTGAGTTTGATTTTGTAATTCCAATAACGCCTGCTTTAGAAGCAGCATAATTTGCTTGACCTGCTTGAGTTCTAATTCCATTGATACTAGCCATATTAATGATGCGTCCTTGACGACGTCCCATCATATGACGAGCCACCGCTTTTGTACAAATGAAAACAGAACGCAAATTTATACGTAATACATCATCAAAATCTTCGTCTTTCATACGCATCAAGAGACCGTCTCTTGTAATACCTGCATTATTGACTAAGATATCAATCGCACCAAACGATTCAATAATATTTTTAAAAGTAGATTCTACCATTTCTGAAGAAGAAACATCGCAAGCATACGACACTACCTTAACATTAAATTCAGCCTCTAATGAAGAAGCCAATTCTTTGTTTTCTTTCGTAGCAATCATCGCAATACTAGCACCGCGAGAAGCTAAAACGCGAGCTATTTCTAACCCTATACCTCGTGAAGCGCCAGTAACTACATCTGTTTTCTCTTTTAGGTTAATCATAATTATCCTTTTAATGGTGCAAGATCTGCGATGTTTTCAACAGGAACAATTTTGATGTTACGATCTATTTTTCTCATCAAACCCATAAGAACTTTGCCAGCACCAACTTCTACACCAGAAGTAACGCCAAGAGAAATTGCTTTTTGCATGGAAGCACCCCAGCGAACAGGGCTAACAATCTGACGAGCTAAAAGATCTGGTAATAGAGCCCCATCAACGATAGGCTCTGCCGTCACATTCGCAATTAAAGGGTATTTCAAATCAGAAAATTTCACTTTAGAAATAGCTTCTACAAGACCGTCTACTGCAAATTGCATTAAAGGACTATGGAATGCTCCAGATACAGGAAGAACAACGACTTTAATAGAACTTGCTTCGCATAATTCCACAAGTGCATTAATTCCTTCCACACTTCCAGATGCCACCACTTGACCAGGGCAATTAAAATTAGCAGGAATTACAATTCCCTTAATGGAAGCTTCAGCACAAAGGGCTTCGACAACAGAATCTTCGGCACCGACGATGGCGGCCATTTTTCCTGGAGAACGAGAGCCTGCTGTAGCCATTAATTCGCCACGTTTACGAACTAAACGCAAGCCATCTTCAAAACTTAAACCACCAGCAGCACAAATAGCTGAATATTCTCCTAAAGAATGACCAGCTACCATATCACAAGTAATCCCCTCGGAAATCAATAATTCCATTACCATCATAGAAGTAACAAAAAGAGCAGGCTGTGTATTATCGGTACTTTTTAAAACTTCTTCTGGCCCTTCTACCATAATTTTGGAAAGAGAAAAACCTAAAATTTCGTCTGCGTATTCAAGCATCTTTTTTGCAGGTTCAAAATTTTGTGCGAGAGCTGACCCCATACCAATATACTGGGCTCCCTGTCCTGGGAATAAAAAAATGTTTTTTGACATAAAAATCCTACAAGAATGAATGTGATAGAATTATCAAGATTGCTTATATTCAGCGAGTTTTTGGCCAACTTTTTCAGCCACTTTACTTTCAGCATATTGATAAGCTGCAATCACAGCTTGTTCTATCGCTTTGGCGTCAGAACGTCCATGAGCAATAATACCTGTGCCATTCAAGCCTAAAAGCAAAGCGCCTCCAGTGGAACGGTAATCCCACATTTGGGCAAAGCGATGACCAGCAGGAGTATCAATAGTACCAAAAAGTTCTTGATGTAATTCGTAAAAACCTTCTAACATTTTTAGAACTACGTTTCCTGTATATCCAGAACAAACAACGACATCCACTTCACCAGCAATTAGATCTCTCCCTTCCACATTACCGATAAAATTCAATGATGAATTTTTTAATAATTGATAAGCTTCCTGAATAACGGCGGGACCTTTCTTTTCTTCTTCTCCCATATTCAGTAAAGCCACTTTAGGTTTTTCATAACCTAAATAACATTCAGCAAACACTGATCCTGCAATTGCAAAATCAACCAACACAGATGCTTTTTCATCCACGTTAGCACCAGCATCCACTAGTACAGCTCGATTCTTACCTGTTGGAATAGCACAACCAATTGGTGGACGAGCAAAATTTTCACTAGAGCGACCGAGTAACATAAGGCAAGATGCCATCATGGCGCCTGAATTACCAGCACTAACACTAGCTTGAACTAACCCTTTCTTTTGTAAGCCAACACAAGTGACTAAACCCGAATTAGGCTTCTTGCGAAGCACCTCAGTCGGGTGTTCATCCATGGCCACAAAATCCGGAGCATCTACCACTGATATGGCATCGCCGTTGTATCCTAGTTTCTTTAATCCTTCTTCGACCTCTGTTTTAGGGCCACAAAGAACGACTTGAAATTTACCTTCATTGGCTTTGACGGCGCGAACAGCTCCATCTATCACCATATCTGGAGCATGATCTCCACCAAGGGCATCAAGGGCAATGCGTATCATAGGTTTCTCCTACATAATTTTATGCGACTTCAGGGCGAACTACTTCGACCCCTTTGTAATACCCACAAACGGGGCAAACACGATGTGGACGCTTAACAGCACCGCAATGATCACATGTAGCCATTGCAGGGACTTCCATTTTCCAATGGGTGCGACGTTTGTCGCGGCGGGCGGTCGAGGTTTTTCTCTTTGGAACAGCCATCATTAACTCCTGTTCGAATTTTCCATTTTGCGCTTTAGCGCTTTCAGTTTTTCCCAGCGTAGATCTTCTACAGGCTCTTCGGAAGGATCCGTTGCGGTGTAGATGAAATCTTCATCTGGATTTTTCATCGGGTTGAGTGGTTCTTGGAGCAAAACTAATTGCCGAACACACTCAGAAATATCTACTTCAGTTTGAACGACAGGAATGGAAATCGTAAAGACTTCTTCATCTTCATCGTTCGTCTCTTGTTTTGCCACACGTTGAGTTCTTTCAACCTCTATCGCCAGATCGGTTTCAAAAGGTCTATTAAATTGCTCAAGCGAACGAACGCAAGTCAAAAGTTGAACCCCAGAAAGAGAACCCGTTACAAGCCATTTATCCTTACCTTCTGGACTAATTAACACCTGAGCAGAAAGATCTCCTACTAGATGAAGCTCATCAAATAAAGCAGAATTGGCAGAACGATCCCACAAAATTGTCTTTGTGACAGGTTCTACCATGGTTTGTAATATTTCTATTTTCAAGGTAAGGGCAAATATACAAGGTCTAAAGACAGTTGTCAATATTGATGATCCCTTTAAAAGCCCTATAAATATTAGAAATCTCGTCTTTTTTTTATTTTTGTCCTTAAAAAGAGAAAAAAAAGTTTATTCATTAATTCTTGAATTAAATTTTCATCGAAATGACTCTATCTATATTATTCTATTTCTTGATTTTTTTATTGATAATAGGCTCTGCTTATTATTCTATAGAACAAATGATCTCTTTTTTAAGTTTAAAAAAGATCCAAAAACACCTTTCTATAACAGAGCCCCTTCCGAAGGTAAGCATTGTTGTTTTTTTTCGTTCCTCTTGTTTTATTTCTAGTACTATAGAACAACTCTTAAAACAGAATTATAAAGCTTCTTTTGATATTTGGATCGTTGGAAAAGAGTCTAAAATTATTGAAACGCATTCAAAAATACAGTTTCTTCAAATCAATGACACCTCTTCTTTGAATAAAATCGATATTCTAAAAACAATTGCCTCTATAGCCGAAGGAGAAATCATCTGCTCTATTGATAATGAAGATGTTATCTCTTCAGAATGGTTGAACTCTATAATTAGGGAATTTGAACCAGGTATTGAAATAGTTAAAGCACCCGTTCGATATGCTTTTTCTAAAGAAAATTGGATTCAAAAAAGCATTACCTTCTCTAAGTCATTTTTAGACATAAGTAACATGGCAAAGATTATCCAACAAAAAGACTTATTAATCCCCACAGACAACATCGCTTTCTTAAAATCCTTTTTAATTTCGAACTTCAAACCAGTTTTTAATAAACCTGGTCGAATCCAAACGACAAATAACACGCATTCCATCTTAGAAAAAAGTCTTTCACAAAAATCAGTTCCTTCCATTAAACAGACCATTAATACTGCACAAAAAAGTACTCCCTTCTTCATAAAAGCGTTCTTTATCTATTTAAGTATCTCTGTTTTTTTCGTTTTTTTTAGCATTGAGCTTTTTTTTACCATCTTATTTACATGGTTTTTAAAATTATATATGGACTTTTTATTTATAATTCGCGGCATGAAAATCTCAGGTACCCCCATTTCCTGGAAATCTTTTTTGCTTTTTGAGTTATTACAAGCTCCGCTTATCACCATAAGCAGCTTATTATCCCTTTATCGTTTTCTCCGAATGAAAAAACAAGGTTCTCTACTCTAATGAATAAAAAAACGAAAAAATCTAAATTAACCCTTATTATTGCCGAAAAACCAAGTGTAGCCGCTGACTTAGTAAAAGCCCTCGGAGCTAAAAACTTCAAAAAAGAAAAGACCCATTTTGAAAGCGACACAACCATTGTGTCTTGGGCTATTGGTCACCTTGTAACGATTGCCGACCCTAAAAACATGGATGATGCATATAAATCTTGGGATATGAGTACCCTACCTATTATCCCAGACCAATTTGTTATTATGCCTATTCCTCAAACGAAAAGTCAACTTACCGCTTTAGGTAAACTCATACGAAATAAAGACGTTTCCACGATTATTAATGCTTGTGATGCGGGCCGAGAAGGTGAACTTATCTTTCATTATATTATAGAGCACGAAAAAGGGAAAACGGGTCTTAAAAACAAAGAGATTAAGCGTCTTTGGATGCAAAGTATGACCACTTCAGCAATCAAAGAAGCTTTTGAGAATCTTCGTACTTCAGAAGAAATGCAAAAACTTCAAGATGCAGCCATTAGTCGTTCTGAAGCGGACTGGCTTATTGGGATTAACGGTTCCCGTGGTTTAACAGCTTATAAAAGTAGCTTTGGTGGTTTTCAACTCACTCCTTGTGGTCGGGTTCAAACACCAACACTCGCAATGATTGTCAAAAGAGAAGATGAGCGCAATGCGTTTGTACCTCAAGACTACTGGACCATCCTTGGCCTTTTCAAGAACAATAATCAAGAATACGAAGGAAAATGGTTCCGTACAGAAGGCAAAGAAACCATTCAAAAATTATGGGAACAAGGGACTGCCGAAGCCATTGTTAAAAAATGTGAAAAGAAAACAGGAACGGTTACAGAGACCACAAAACCGTCTTCACAGAAAAGTCCTCCCCTATATGACTTGACCACCCTACAAAGAGAAGCCAATAATCGCTTTGGTTTTTCTGCAAAAACGACTTTACAAATTGCACAAGCTCTTTACGAGCGTCATAAGCTAACAACATACCCTAGAACAGACAGCAAATGTCTTCCTGAAGACTATATTAGTACAGTCAAGAAAGTACTCGAATCCATTACTGGATCTTTAGCTGTTCATGCACAAAATGTTTTGAAAAATAATTGGGTTAAAAAAGACCCTAAAATATTTAACAATAAGAATATTTCAGACCATCATGCCATTATCCCTACAGGGAATGTGCCAAAGAATTTATCTGAAGCCGAACAAAAAATATTTACTCTTATTAGCCAACGTTTCATTAGCGTATTTTTTCCTCCAGCAAAGTATTTAAATACCACAAGAATTACCCTTATTGAAGGCGAATCATTCATCACCGAAGGGAAAGTCCTTGAAGATCCTGGTTTCAAAGCCGTTTATGGAAAAGATGCCGATGCGGAACAAACTCTTCCTCCTTTAGGGAAAACAAACGAAGCTAAAACCATCGAATTAAAAGTGAATCAAGAAGTCACAAAACCCGCCGCTCGCTACACAGAAAGTTCGTTGCTTTCTCTTATGGAAAGCGCAGGTAAGCTTGTGGAAGATGATGATTTGCGAGATGCTCTTAAAGACCGAGGTCTTGGTACGCCAGCCACTAGAGCAGCGATTATTGAAAAATTAATTACCGATAAATATGTGATTCGCGACGGAAAAGAACTTGTACCCACAAGCAAGGCTTTTGATTTAATTCGTCTACTTTCAGCAATGAATATCGAGCCTCTGACATCGGCAGAACTTACTGGCGAATGGGAACATCAACTTGGGCTGATTGAAAAGGGCGAAGAATCTAGAGAATCCTTTATGAAGGGGATTATTGGACTTACTCAACAAATTGTTTCCTCCATTAAATCCTTTAACGAAGAAGACACCAAAAAAGAAGCCTCCTTTAGTCCAGTGAATGGGATTCGCGTATTTGATTCCGTCTCTCGTTACGAAACAGAAGACGGCATTATGATTCGAAAAATGCTCGGTGGCCGACTCATCAATGAAGAAGAGGTCCAAACGTTATTGTTAAAAAGAAAAATAGGGCCTCTTTCTGGATTCAGATCCAAACGTGGTGCCCCCTTCTCTGCTGTAATTACAATTAATGATAAGAATAAAGTGGAATTTTTCTTTGACAATGCAGATAATGATGTGGAGGTAGGGGAACAAATCGGCATTTCTCCTATAGACCAAAGCCCTGTATTTGATTCTCTCACCGCTTATATTTCTGAAAGTGCTTTACAAAAAGAAAAAACGGGCTTTAGACTAAGCAAAATAATTCTTGGAAAAGAAATTTCTATTGAGAACATCAAAAAAATGCTCGCTGGAGAAAAAAGCGAACTTATACAAGGATTCCGTTCTGCAAAAACAAAACGTCTTTTTGATGCCTATTTAACTCTTGATAAAAATGGAAAAATCAAATTTGAATTTCCTCCTCGAGTTGCTTCTGCAAAAAAAACATTTGTTAGAAAAAAAACAACAAAAGCAAGTGATAGTTCTAATGATGATTAACTAAAAAGCTCCTAAAAGGTTCTTAAAAAAAAAGCTATGTCTCATTTTCTAAAAGACACAACTAAGAATTCTTTTTTCCAGAAAATTTTTCTGTTGTTTTTTTTATTTCAATTCAGTATCACCTCTGCAGGAACCCTGAATAATACTCTTGACATTCCTGAAGAAATTCTTCCCTTATGGAATTCGCTTACATTAAAAGAAAAAATCGCTCAAATGATCATGGTTTATATGCCTCCAGAGGACTATATCATTACACATCAATTTGGAGCAGTCCTTATAATGAAGCCTCATCTTAAGGATACCAATCGATTAAAAGAATCTCTTTCTAAAGCCAACCAAAATCTAAAAATTCCACTCCTTGTCGCCACAGATCAAGAAGGTGGCTTTGTCAATCGTTTAGCCAATGTCGATCCCAAATGGAATCCATTACCTAGTGCCAAAACAATGAGATCATGGTCTATCGAATCCATTGATTCCGTGGCAAGAATCACAGGAGAAGCCTTAGCAAGTCTTGGAATCAACTTAAATTTAGCTCCCGTACTAGATCCAGCCACAGATCATCGAGGAAAAAAAACATTTATTGAAGAGAGCGATCGATCTTGGGGCAATTTGGATTCTACAAACGTTGAAAAAGTAAGGGCTTTTGTCACAGGCCTTGCTAAATCAAACGTATTTTGCGTCAGTAAACACTTCCCTGGTTATGATAGCTGGACTAATAGTGACCATCAAATTGCAATGAGTTCTGCTCCTAAAGAAACAATCGAAAGAAACATCCTTCCATTTAAGATGCTTGTTGAAGATATTCCTTTCATTATGATGTCTAGCGTTCGATTTAGAAAAATTTCCGACGCCCCAGCTGTTTTTGAAAAGAACATCGTGACTCAAGCTAAAGCCCTTCATCCTAAAATGATTATTCTAACTGATGATTTATGGGGAACCTCTCTAAGATCATGGATTAGCAAGAGAGAAAATCTCAAAAGGAAAAACTATCCTAAAGCCGATTTTCAAAAACTAATTTTAAAAACGCTCCAAGCAGGGAACGATATGTTTATGATCACTTACCCTGCTAAAGCAGTAGAAATGATTCACTATTTAGAAAGACTAGCGAAGAAAAATGCGAAATATCGCAAGCAAATTGAAGAATCAGCACTTAAGATTATTCTTATGAAATATAATTCCGGACTTTTGAAGCCGACAAATTTTTAATTTCTTTTAAAACGCCGCTTTCACCCACTTTTCCTAGCGCTAATTTCAATATTTCCGCTGCAGCAATAGCATCTCCTAAAGCGCGGTGGTGCTTAAAATCTTCACAGCCTAAAGATTGTATTAGAGAATGTAAACTATAGCTTGGGAACCCAGGAAACACTTTACGAGCAAGCTTAACCGTACATAAACGAGGTGGATCCCACTTACAGCAAGCGCGCCCTAATTCCACTTTAAGAAACCCAAAATCAAAGGGAGCATTATGAGCTACAAAAACACGACCTTCAATTAACTCAAAAACCGTCTCAGCAAGCTCCATAAAAGGAGGCGAGGACTCCACCATTTCAGGAAAAATACCTGTCAAATTCTGAACAAAAGGAGGAATAAAGCGACCAGGATAAACTAAACTCTCATATGTTTTAACGATTTGATCTCCATCTATTAAAACAATTCCAATCTCAATGATTCGATCCTCTTTAGGTTGTCCACCTGTAGTTTCTAAATCCACTACAGCAAAACGCATTAAGAGAGCACCTTTACGATAAAAGCGCCTATATCTTTAATTTCAGGTAAAGAAACAGAATGAGGTAAAAGAGGATATTCATGAAAATAGACAGAATACCCTTGTGCTTTTAAAGCATCAGAAGATCTTTTTCCGTAATCAAGAGGAACCACATTATCCTCTGATCCATGACCCCAAAAGATAGGCGTTTTCTGATTCGCCTCACTTTTTTCTGAATGCAAAAGAGAGATCGTCGGAGAGTAAGTTGATAAAGCGATAATACCGCCAAGTCTCTTAGGAAAACGGAGGCCCAATTCTAGAGCAATGACCCCACCTTGGCTAAATCCCGCAAGCAAAATTCGCGAAGGAGCCACTTCTTCTCCTATCTCACGCTCTACCCATGTAGATATAAATTCAGCACTAGATTGAATCCCTTTTATATCAGGTTCAAGTGCTAAATCCATTGTTTTAATATCATACCAGGCACGCATTTTGTATCCATTATTAATAGTCACTGGTACAATGGGAGCGTTTGGAAAGATGAATTTGATTTTTAATTTCTCTGGTAAAGACAACGAAGGAATCACATCTTCAAAATCATGCCCATCGGCACCTAAACCATGCATCCAAATGACTACGGCATCATAATTAAAGGCTGTTTTTACAATTATAGCATCATTCAAAATCTAAACCTCTTCACCCAAAACTCTAATATAAATTAATTAACAGGCACCTCAAAATCGAGAGTCTGTTTTCCTTCCTTATTTTCAACCCTCGCCTTAATAACCTTCACTTTCAAACGTGAATAAATGGGGACAGACAAAAGGTAGGAAACACCCGACTCTTCACTTGGTGAAGCTTCCGAATCTAGTTTTGTCGTTTGAAAAACAGGCTTTTTACCATCATTCCAAACAGTATAGGTATAAGTTTTAACCGCATTTGGCTTTAATTGATCTGTTGGCACGCAAAAATGAAGAATTCCACCTTTTGGAATTTGACGTAAACTATCTAGTATCTCTTCTTCTGGAGCATAATCAGCCTCTAATTCAAGCCTTTTGTTTTTACGTAGTTTATCATAACTCTCATGCATTACATAAATTTTAACCTTCGCCTCTTCTGGAATAGACGAAGGCCTTAAATCGCGTACATTCTCATTATTTTGATAATACTCCCAACTCCCGTTGTCATGTAAAATCACTGTAGCCCCATTATAAGTTGTCGCCATTTGCGAAGCAAAACTCAAACCAATAAAAGAAAAAAGAGCCCCTATAAAAAAGGCTTTAGAGATATGAAATGAAGAAAAAATCAACTTACACATGAAAACACTCCAAAAAACAGGAACATTTTTTAAATATACTATCCATTTTATAGTTTAAAACTTTCAAAAAACTATTTTTGATGTATGACACTCAACATACGTTTTGCACCAAGCCCAACTGGATATTTACACGAAGGCCATTTGCTTTCCGCTCTATATGTTTGGGCTATGGCAAAACTAAAAAACTACCCTGTTCATTTACGAATCGAAGATCATGATCAAAGCCGTGCTCGAAACGAGTATATTGACGCCATATATGAAGATTTAGAATGGTTTGGTTTTGAATGGGACTCAAAGAGCAAACAAAGCAATCGACACGAAATTTACGAACAAGCCCTTTATAAACTAGAGAAACAACACTTGATTTATGGATGCGATTGTTCAAGAAAAAGCCTATCCTTAGAAAACCCCTCCTCTTCTGATGGGGAAATCATCTACCAAAGACATTGTCTAAACAAAGATCTAAAAATTACTCCACCAAATACCACCCGTCTTATTGTAGAATCATCTCCAGTGCAGTGGAATGATCTTAGACTCGGCCCATTTACAGAAAATCCAGCCGTACAATGTGGTGACTTTGCCTTAAGAGACCGTTTAGGGCAATGGACGTATCAATTTGCGGTTTGCGTGGATGATATAGAAGAAAACATAGGCATGATTGTCAGGGGTGAAGATCTTAGGAGTTCTACAGCAAGACAAATTTTTTTAATGTCCCTTTTAGGAAAAAAGCCCCCCCCGCACTATTTCCATCATTCTTTACTATACGATCCCTTAACAGGCTTAAAATTATCAAAAAGGCAACATTCTCAAAGCCTTAGAGCTGAAAAAATGAAAGGCCTATCTCGGGAAGTCCTACTTGGACAAATCTGTTTTAAGCTACATTTAATAGAAAAAGAAGTTCCAATGACACTAAATGAATCTATTTTTTTGTTTTCTAAGCAAATTGAAGGATATCTTCAATAAAAATTAGGTATATTCAAAGCATGTCCAAATCGTCATTTTCATCTCAAATTTCAAAATTACAACTTGAAATTTTAGATTCGTCTTTCCAAAATCGGCTGTTAAATTTTCCAGCACAAAATGTCTTGCAATCACCCTTGATTAAAGAAAGTAGCGATTTATTTATCGATAATTGGACTAAAAGTGGAAAGTCCTTTCCTCTAAAATCTTTTTTCCCTAATGATTCTTCAGCTTTTTTTGAGCAAGTTCTAAAAAGAAAACAGGAAGACTTTGGAGTCCCCGATTTATACCTTGCCGCTGGTTTTCTAAAGTGGACAGGCAATAAGATGGCTCCTGTTTTATTAATCCCCTTAAAAGTGGATCTTGAAAGTCTATCAGTTGAATTATCTGATTTAGCTCCTATTGAAAATATCCCCTTACGAGAACAAGTAAAAAGCGAAGTTCTCTTGCCCAAAATAACAGATGTATTAGTCAATGATCGCCCCGATTTTGAAAAATACTTTGGCATGGTAGAGATGGCTATCAGCAAACAGCCCCTCTGGAAGTTTTCTCGTCGCGGATTATGTCTTTCCTTTTTTAGTACTTCTCATTTTTATCTCTATAGACAATTCGATTTAATACAAAATTCTGAATCGCATAAATTACAAGAGAACTCTCTTTTCTCCAAGTTATTTGATGACGAAGGCTTTCGAGTAGCAACCTCTGTTTTTGATGAAAAAGAACCTAACGAAGCTTATCAACCTTCAGACCGAGCATTCCTGTACCCTACTGATTTCAATACGATTAAAGCCACTGTAGATGCCTTAAATCCTAAAAATGAGGCCTACGTCATCCAAACGCCACCAGGAACATTCGCTTTTGAAACAGCAGCAAATATTATTGCAGATTCTCTACACAATCATCAAAAAACACTTGTCCTTACCAAAAGAGCTGCATCTACTCAAAACATAAAGAAAATGCTTTTTCCTGAATATTTTTCCTCAAAAGGAGACAGTCGTTTAGAAATTCAGGATAACTTAAATAAAGTCAGAACCGATTTAATCGCCTATTATAAAATCGTCAATTCAGAAACAGTGTCAGGACAAATTTCCTTAAGTGAATTATTTGAAGAAAAATTAAATACCCCTCCTGTTTATAATCGTGTTCCAGATTCTGTTTTTAATGGCATTGAAAAGCTTCAATTCAAAGAATATAAAGCCGTAAAGAAAACAGTAGAAACACTAATTCATGAGTTTTCAAACCCCACAACACAAAAAGCATTAGAAACTTTTAAATCTTGTAATATAAAATTTCTTGATAAAGAGCAACAAAATGCTCTTGCTCAACTACTTAGTCCAGCAATTGAAAGTATTGATTTCCTAACTCCTTTTATTGATATTCTAGAAGCAGAAAATGTTTTTAACGAAGCCTTAACCCTAGAAACGATTAAACCCGTTTTCTCTATTATTCAAAATTATTTTGATAAAGACACTCCTTCTTACGAAGGGTGGGATTTAGAGTCTTCCGATTGGGATAATTATAGCGAAAATCTTCTGCAACTTCCTGTCTCAGGAAGCATCTGGGCAAGGTATCGCCGAGATGGATCTCTTATTTATACAGAAGCCGCCATTGACGAAAGCGTCTTAGCCATTAGAGATGAATTTGCAGAAATCACAAAGAATTCGTTTAAAGCTTTTTCTGACAATTATCGTTCCAGAAAAAAGAAACTTCTTACTCTATTTAAAGAACCCAAAGAAATAGAATCTGATGACGAATTAATTATTTTAATAGACGAATTAATTGAACTCCAAAACCATCGTAATTTTTATAAAAATTCAGCGCCCATGGCGAATCGTCTTTTTGGAAAAGACTGGAAATATGAGAAATCAAATTGGGTTCTATTACACGTCAAAGAAAAATATTTCTTTGATTTAAAGAATAAAATCAAAGACCCACAAACAGCTTCTTTAGCATTTAAGATTCTTGAAAAGCACCATCTATTTAAGAACTTGGATTATGATATTCAAACAATTGAAACACAACTTAAAAACATTCAAAACAATTGTATTAAGATATCAAAACTACTTTCTCTAATCAATCCTCTTGATACAATACCATTAAAAGAACAGGGCAATCTATTAAGAAACTGGATGGACGGATTATCTGACTTAGATATTCAAGTGAAAACAAACGCCTGGATTGATCGATTAAAGCAAAAAGGCCTTCTCACTTTAGTTGATTACATCTTTGATAAAACAAAACCAAAAGAAGAATTGATTACCTCTTTAACTGAATATTGGTGTCAATATCAAATAGATGAACTAACAAAACAGAAAAAAGATTTATTCTCTCTTTCATCACAAAAAAAATCTCAATTAAGCAAAAATTATCGATCTCTAATTGATGATTATTGCAATGCCAATTTTAGATTTATTGAAGATACTATTCAGAAATTCCCAGACAGTTTACAGATATTAAATGTCTGCGATTATTATTCCATCTCTCAAAAAAAATCTCAAAAATATGATGTTGTCATTATTTTAGATGCTGAAATCATTTCCACAGCGGAATGCATTCCAGCTATTTTATCTTCTGACAAAATGATTGTCATGGGTGATGTTGAAAACCCTGATTTAGAGCTTCTCTTTACCGATGGTTTTGAAAACTCGGATACACCACAAAAGATTAGTATTTCTAAACAAAAAAATATTTTAAGCCTGCTTCTACAAAAAGGAGCTGGTTTTAGAACACTTTCTTTCTCAAGGTTATACCAACACCCCGCTTTATTTCACTTTATTAACGAAGCTTTTTACAACAATACAATCCAACAATTTCCTCTACCCCATAAATCAAACTTTAAGGGATTGGGGTTAAAAAAAGTAGTGGATCCAGTTCAAAGCATCGCAGAGCTCGCTATTCAACATCTAAAAACAAAACCAGCGCAGACACTTGGAATTATCGCATTCACAGAAAACCAATGCCAAGAAATTCGTAAAAAACTCGAAGACCAGATTGAAGATTCTTCTTTATTGAAAAGAGTATTTGACATCAAAAATCTTTCTCGTTATTGCTTTATAAAAACTCCAGAAAGAGCTACTGGGCTTTATCGAGACACCATTCTAGTATGTGCAGAACAGGATTTAGATTTTAATTCTTCCATTTCTAAAGGCAAAATCAAAGTCTGCGCCTCACTTGCTAAACAAGAAGTACAAGTTTTTATTTCTACAATACAAGATCAAGCTTCAACTCCAAAAAATGAATTGCTTTATTCTTGGTTTGATTATTTACAAAAATATAAAACCCTTGAGTTCTATCAGATTAAAGAAGTTCAAACTCCTCTACTGCGATACATTCAATCCGTTTTTGATAAAAACGAAATTTCTTATGAAGTGGGTTGGTCTTTAAATAATATTTCTATTTGTCTTTGTGTTTATGATAATAATAACCCAAATCATTTTTTAGCGGCCATCGAAGATGATTCTTATCCAAAATACTTAAAAGAATCTGTAGAAGATATTGAATACATTCGCCCTCTTTCTCTAAGTAATCTTGGTTGGAAAATTCTCAATATATGGAGTCCTATTTGGATTTCTTCTATACAAGACGAAACAGATCATCTACTCGCCAGCATTTCAATCGAACAAAGTGTTGCTCCTATACAAGAATCTAGTTCTTCCACAGACACCCAAACAGAATCATCTATAGAAGAAACCACGGTTCCCGAAATTCCTATAGAGCCCTATATTATTAAGAATCCACAAATTGAAGGTACAGAGCACCACAAACCAATTCCTGAATTGTCTCTAAAATCAATTATTTCTCAACTACTATTTTATATTGATAAGGAAAGTCCTATCCATAGTGATTGTTTAAGGAGAAGAATTCTTAATCTCCATCAACTAGATCGAGAAGGTCCAAAGATTACTCAAATATTAGATAACGCTTTAAAACAAGGGATACAAGCACAAGCCTTTGTTAAGACAGGCCCGTTCTATTACTCCATGAAACATAAAGAAATTAAGCTACGCTATCGTGGTGAACTCAATCCAAATGAAAGAAAGCTCTCTTATGTTTCTCCAGAAGAACGTGCTCTATTACCTTCTTCTATGGACAACGCTTCCCTACGCCAATTCTTAGGCTTGCTTGAATAATACAATTATGCAAGCATAGCTAGAAACCCTCGGCCTTGTTCTAAATTAACGAATTTTTATTACAAGAGCATTCACATTATAAACAGAAAGCTCTCTTGCTTTGTCTTCTGCTTTTGCTTTAGAATCAAAGCTTCCGCCCCTAAGTTTATAGAAAGGGGTATCAAAAACAACTTGAATCGCATAACCGGTACTTGCAGAAAGCTGGGCCTTTCGACGTTGAGCAGCATCAAAATCAGCTACTGCTTCAAACTGAAGAACATAAATGCCGTCGCTTTTCTTATCTAATTTCGAAGAAGATTGAACCATTTCGCTATTTTTTTTAGACTCCGTTCTTAAAGATTCATTAAGAACAGGTTTATATTCTTTTCCTCTAAAAAGAGTATCTAAATCCGTAGGATCAGCAAATACTGAGGAACATAAAAGACACAATAAAAAGACTATTTTACGCATATTCTAATAATAGCTTTTTTTATTTATAAAAAAAAGCTCCCGTCTTCACGAGAGCTCTTTTTTATAAAAAATTCAAAAAATACTATTTGAAAATATTACCACCACGTTTCACGCCCCACATCTCTGTTAGGTCATGCTTACCTGTTGTTCCATGACCAGGAATAGTAACATAAGTCGATAATTTCGCAATATAAGCCCCTGTACCCACCATTCTATTCTCCTCCGAAAGCATATTCCAAGCGACATAGACATACTTAGGATTTTGCCTACAATCACCTGCTGTAGTTGTATCACTAGGGTAAGTAGCATTAAAGAATGGATCATTACAAGAAATTGTGTAAGACGATCCAGCTACAAATGAGCCTAGATTAGTAAAGTACTGCGTTTCAATTGTTATGCTTACTTTTTCATAATCAACTTCAGCAAATTCTGCCGACGTTAAAATATTTCCCATGTCTGTTTTTACAATATGACCTAAAGTATTTGGATATTTTGCTTTAACCGAATCCTTACTATCATAGATATCAACAGGCAAGGCTTCGACAACTTTATTTTCTAGCTGGTCTTCCTTAATTTTATCAGGATCTGGAGAATTTAATGATATTGAAAGAACTTCAGATTTTGCATCACCTTCAATAGGAGCCCAAGGAGAAGCAACTTCTGCATCATAATTCGTAGGGAAATTGCCTCCGACATCCGAAATCAATTCTGCAATATCAGCACGGAAGCGAACATAGTCACCCGCACGTGGAGAAGGTTTTAGATTGTCTGTATTATTATAAAGCATCATCACAGTATCTCTTGCTGCAGAAAGGTCTCCTGAATTAGCAATAACATTGAGATACTTTGCATCAGCAGTATTTCCTACTTCTGTAGCAGACTTTAGATAATAAGTAAAAGCACTTAAACCATAAGAAGCGGAAACAGTCGAATTCTTGATTAAAACAGGTTCAGAAGCTAGAAGAGCCACACGATCAAATCCTGCAGACCCCTTCACGTTTGAAACACGACCTTTCAATAGAATAGGAGGAATTCGATCCGTGATTATAGCCTGTGAAGCCAATGACACTGGACGCGTTTTATCTAAATAAGTTGCCCAAGAAGAAAGGATGGTATTAGGAGAACCGACAGTTTGAATTCCTTTAGAGAATTCAATTCCACCAAAACGAAGGATACTGTCACAAAGATCTCCATTACAGTTAGTTCCAGCCATAATTTGATTCTTATCCAACTTTAATGAATCTAATACACCGCCGTTCTCTGCTTTTAGATCCCATTTGACAAAAACGGAATCTGGTAAAGAGTCTTTGTGGAACGAACGATGATAATGAACAACCAAAGAATCAGCTATACCGTCTAAATATTCTTGAGAAGTAGAGAAATATGGCGTAGGAATCGCAAGAGTCTTTGCCGATGGAGCACCATGTTTGTCAAAAATTTCAACAAGAACTGGGAATGGTACTGGAGGGTCTTTGAAATAAAGAGGCGATAATGTAGCGTTCAATAATACCGCATTAGGACCAACTAAAGAAAGCGTAGCTGGTGCATCCATGTATTCAGTCAAAGAACGGAATGTTACTGTAGCTTCACCATTGACAACATCAATTGTTGCAGGAATTGTTTCGACCTTATTCGATGTTTGGCTACCGCTATTCACCGCAAAGTTACAATCAGAACAGATTGTATTTGTTATAGGATTAATCGCCACCAATCGAACATTATAAGCAGATCCAACCCACATAATGTCTGCTAGCGTCGTTATCTGAGTTCCAGCAGCGTCCGCAAAAATAATTTTAGGGGCATAGAAAGTAAGATTAGCAACACTTGTACGACCAGCCACCTGAACCGTATGAGCCATAGTAGAAGCTGACATTGCAGCTAAAGGAACCGTAGCCCAAAGGGTATCAACACCACTGGCTCCTATTGTTCTAGAAAGTTCAGCAGTAGTTAAAATTTGATCACTAGCACTATCTGCATAGAGATTTAAACCTGCAGAAGCTGCAATAGTATAATTTTGAGGCGGGGTAGTAGCACCTTCTATATCTATTTCTAAAGGATAAGCAGCTCCTGGATCGGATAGACTTGAAACATAGATAGGTATTTTCGTTCCAGCCATAGCCGTATTTTTATATTTCCAAACTTGAGAAGGAGTTTCTGAAATAATCGCATCGCGAGTAAATACATCAACAGAACCTTTAATAGTGAATGGAATAACCGTTTTACTCTTTCCAATACTCATCACCAATTCATATTTTCCTGGAGATAAACCAAATATTTGATCTCTATTGACAACTGGCGAATGACGATTAGTTAAATCAATGCCCCCGAAATATTTTCCTGCAGCAGCTAAATCAGCAACATCGCCACCAGGAACAACAACTCCATCTTTTTTACGAACCACAGTAGCATCAATAATTTTACCCGCAGCTAAAATATCTGCACCACAAAGTTCTACAGAGCTAGCGCCACCCATTGCCACAGCAGCACAAGAACCATCACCAGATTCGGTCCAGCATAATTCAAACGTTTGTGATCCATCTGGAGTTTTAGATGAAGCGTTATAATTCAAGCCCGTTGTTTGCTGAATATACATATTCGTTTTAATACGAACGTTACTCATTGTAGTACGACGATCACAGAAGAAAATATCAATTTTGTAGGGGGCTCCAACAACCAAAGGAAGACCACTCTTATCCGTTAGCTGATCTAAATCTACATAACCTGGAGCAGCCAAGTGAGTTCCACCTAAATCTACAGCGAGCTTGCCATCAATAAAGACCCAGATATCATCATCACCACGGAAACTAAAGCGCAAACCAGGTTTATAAGTAAAACTAGCATGGGATTCAAAACAGAAATGCTGATTACGACCTAAAGTAGCACTTGTCATATTTGCATCAGCTCCTGATGTCCAGCGATTGGCTGCTTGAGCACTAGCAGATGGAGTTTCAGTACCTTCTACATATTTTGGCCAACCAATAGGGGCATCATTAGGACAACTCCAACCCCATCCATCTTGATCTTC
>Ga0123334_1003002_pt1 | contig 18752 bp, 16 predicted proteins | sample BiotimSIPDNA_FD_89706 | JGI IMG/M metagenome (GOLD analysis project Ga0123334, IMG submission 89706) | Anaerobic biogas reactor microbial communites from Washington, USA - Biogas_R1 time_0 SIP DNA | ecosystem: Engineered > Bioreactor > Anaerobic > Unclassified | place: Washington, USA... | reverse complement strand
TAAATACTAATAGTAGATAAATTGTATCCGACAATAAAGTGGCTTGCTGCAAAGCCGCTAGTAAGTGTTTAAAAGCTTCGTTATGCACTAGTTGAAAAAAAGTGAAGGACAGGAAAATGCACAGGACGTGCATTTTAGGCACAGCTGAGCCTAGGACGGCGAATCTGCGCCGACTGTCCCTGCAAGTTTGAAACGCAAGTGCATAGAAGCCTTTTAGTAGTGCCCTATTAGCCACTACGGCGTATGAGTGGCGCCTTTTCACCGGTTTTGGGCGGTCAAAACCGGTTATAATGAATATTCTAACCAACACCAAAGGTTAAAAAAATATAAAGAATTCTAATATACATGTAAATTCTTCATAATTAATGCTATAATATCTGCATGCATACCAATGCTGACATAATATATTGTAGATATGAGGAGTGAATTAATTGGCCAAGGTTATAGCTATTGCAAATCAAAAGGGCGGCGTAGGGAAAACCACAACTGCCGTTAACCTTAGTTCCTGCCTTGCGGTTAAAGGCAAAAAGGTGGTAATTATTGATGTTGACCCACAGGGTAATACAACAAGCGGCCTTGGAATCGATAAGAAAACTATAGATAAATCCATATATGATGTCATTATAAATGATGTAGATATAGAAAGTGCATTGGTTGAAACAGTTGTTGATAATCTATACCTGTGCCCATCAAATATTCAGTTGGTTGGTGCAGAGGTTGAATTGGTTTCTGTCATTTCCAGAGAAACGAGGATGAAGGCAGCAATTGAAAGGATAAGAGACAAGTATGATTTTATCTTAATTGATTGCCCGCCGTCTCTTGGACTTCTTACATTGAATTCCCTTACAGCGGCCGACACCATATTGGTACCTATACAATGCGAGTATTATGCCCTTGAAGGCTTAAGCCAGCTTATGAATACTGTAGAGCTGGTCCAAAGACACCTAAACCCGGCATTGGATGTTGAGGGCGTCGTGTTGACAATGTTCGATGCCCGTACAAACCTTTCTATTCAGGTAGTTGAAGATGTTAAGAAGCATTTCAGGAACAAGGTTTACAGAACGATTATACCTAGGAATGTTCGTCTGAGTGAAGCGCCCAGTTTTGGCCTTCCTATTATATTATATGATGCAAAATCAAAAGGCGCTGAATGCTATCTTGATCTTGCGCAAGAGGTTATAGATTATTCTGAGGAGGTTGGATCGTAGAATGAAAAAGGGACTGGGAAAAGGCCTGGGTGCTTTAATAACAACAGCAGATACCGGAGATACGGGTGTTAAGGAAATTAGGATAAACGACATAGAGCCCAACAGTGGTCAGCCACGCAAGAATTTTAACGATGAGAAGCTGACACAGCTTGCGGAATCTATAAAACAGCATGGCGTAGTTCAACCCTTGATAATACAACGGGAGGTAGGCGGATATAAGATTGTTGCGGGTGAAAGAAGATGGAGAGCAGCAAAAATTGCCGGGTTAAAGACTGTTCCCGTTATAGTACGAGATCTGTCAGATAAACAGGTAATGGAGATTGCTCTGATTGAAAACCTGCAGCGTGAGGATTTGAATCCTATTGAGGAAGCTGAGGCCTATAATAAGCTTATTGAAGATTTTGGTATGACACAGGAAGAGGTATCTACTACGGTTGGGAAAAGCAGACCGGCTATTGCAAATTCGCTGCGCTTACTTTTCCTGCAGGAGCAGATTAAGTCCAAGCTCATAGAAGGAGAAATAACAAGTGGACATGCAAGGGCTTTACTGGCAATAGAGAGTAAGTCCTTGCAATTGAAAGCCCTTGAGGAGATTATTAGCAGAAAATTGAGTGTTCGCGAAGCAGAAGTGCTTGTTAAGCGTCTGAACACTAAAAAGAAGGTAAAGGCGAAGAAGAGCGATGATGCAGAGTACAAAGCTATCGAGGATAGATTCAGAGAAGTGTTTGGCACAAAGGTGAGAATTATGAATAACCAGAAAAACGGTAAAATTATTATTGAGTACTACTCTATAGATGAGCTTGACAGGATAATTGGGCTTGTGGAGAACATCAGTAAATAGAGGGTTTACGACCAAAGAGTTATAATGTTTCACGTGAAACATTTTCTATATTATGTGTAAAAGATGATGTGAAGGAGAAGAAGGCATGGGCGAGTTTTATGGCATTCCATTAGAAGTGATACTATTAATTGCTGCCAATTTCATTATTATATTGATTATGTTTATTATGATTCTATCAAGTAAGAGACGGATAAGAAGGCTTAATTCTAAGTATATGAAGTTCATGAATGGATTAAGCGGGGCTAACATTGAAGAAATTCTCTATGACTGTATAGAAAAGACAAATACCATCGTAGAGAAGAACAAGGAGTTGGATTATCAGCTTAATACCATTAAAAGGAATATGTACTATTGCGTGCAAAAGGTTGGAATTGTAAGGTACAACGCCTTTGATAATGTGGGAAGTGATTTGAGCTTTTCTATAGCCTTACTAGATTATAATGATGATGGAGTCGTAATTAGCAGCTTGTATTCCAGAGACAGCTCCTCGTCTTATGCTAAGCCTGTTGAAAGGGGCAAATCCAAGCATGCGCTTTCTGCAGAAGAAATTAAGGCAATCGATAATGCCAAGAGGACGCATATTTCGAATTACTCAGTCTAATAAGATTCACTCGGTAAATAGTTAATCTTGTAAGGATACAGGGTATTTTGCTTTGCAAAAACGCCGTTTGGCGCACATTTCGCGCAAGTGTTCATTGAATGACTAATTAAAATGATATTTATGAGGCAAAGCTTATGAATGAGAGTAGAAAATCGAATATATGGCTCTATGCTGTAATACTTTTTACAAGCGCCTTCATAGTACTTTTGTTTGCCGGCTACAGTCAGATTAAGATGAATAGGAGCCTGGAAGACTATAAAAGTCAGGTTTTTGATTCCGAATCAGAGAAGAACAAACACCTGCAGAACTTCTATAGTGCTCAGGAAATGAATGAGAAATTAAATAATGATATTAGTATGCTGGAAGAAGACAATAGGAATCTGAAGGAAGAAAAAAGCCTTCTAGAGAGCAAGAGTAGCGCTTTGCAGGAGGAGCTTGATAATAGGAGTGAAGCTAACGAGCACTTTGCAGCTGCGTTGGCCAGCTACTTAAATGGTGATTTTCTTGAGACGATTGAGCTTCTAAAGGATGTCGAGGTTGAGTACTTGGAACCAAAAGTGGTTAAGACCTGCAGGCTGCTCGAGTCGCGGACAAAGACAGAGGCCGGCCAGCTCCTGTTCGATGAGGGATTTACATTATATGAGCAGGCAGAATATGAGGAGGCTGCTAAAAGGTTTCTTTCCTCAATAGAGATTGCTCCTGCCGAGGTGTATTCGGACAAATGCCTATATTATCTTGCATATGCACAAATGAGGAGTGGAAACACATCCTCTGCAGTAGTTCATATGAGCCGATTAGCAGAAGATTACCCTGACAGCAAATACTTGAAGAGAGCCAAGCAGTTCGTTACAAGATATAAAAAGTAGGAATCCTTGTATTCGACGGTGGGTATGTATTATAATAGGTTTAATATGGCAACATAGGAATGGAAAGAGGGATAATATGCTTGATATAAAATTGTTACGTAATGATCCGCAGTTGCTGGAAAGGGCATTGCTAAAGAGCAAGGGGAAATTTGATAAAGATGGGTTTATGTCTTTGGACGTTAAGAGGCGCGAGCTCATATTTAAGGCAGAAACCATGAAGAGTGATCAGAATGCTGCCACTAAGCTAATCCCCCAATATAAAAAGGAGGGTAAGGATACTTCATCTCTCATGGAAGAGATGAGATCCCTTTCAAATGAAATAAAGGAACTTGACCAGCAGATTAGACAGATAGATGAGCAAATTGCGGAGCTTGTTCTGACCATACCAAATATCCCAAATGAAGCTGTTCCATTGGGTGATAGCGATACTGACAATCAGGAGGTCAGGAAATGGGGCACGCCGGCTAAGTTTGATTTTGAGCCGAAGGCTCATTGGGATATCGGGGAAGCGCTTGATATACTTGACTTTTCAAAGGCAGCGAAGGTGACGGGTGCGCGGTTTACATTCTATAAGAATGCCGGTGCCAGGCTGGAAAGAGCATTGATGAATTTCATGCTGGATCTTCATACAACTAAGCATGGGTATGTAGAGGTGTTCCCGCCATTTATGGTTCATAGAAATAGTATGGTAGGGACAGGACAGCTTCCCAAGTTTGAAGAGGACGCTTTTAAGGTGGCAAACACGGAGTATTTCTTGATTCCTACAGCCGAAGTGCCTGTAACCAACATGTATAGAGAGCAAATTCTTGATGTGAAGGAGCTTCCAATATACCACACGGCGTATTCAGCGTGTTTCAGAGCAGAAGCAGGCTCGGCGGGGCGTGACACAAGAGGCTTGATACGGCAGCATCAGTTTAACAAGGTTGAGCTGGTTAAGTTTACAACGCCAGAGACCTCCTATGTAGAATTGGAGAAGCTGACTAACGACGCAGAAGAGGTGCTGCAGCTTTTGGGACTACCCTATCGAGTTGTAAAGCTGTGTATCGGAGATCTTGGGTTTTCATCAGCACTGACATATGACCTTGAGGTGTGGATGCCTAGCTACAACAGGTATGTAGAGATTTCCTCCTGCAGCAATTTCGAATCCTTCCAGGCTAGAAGGGCAGATATAAAGTTTAGGAGAGGCCCGAACGAGAAAACTGAGTTTGTTCATACGCTTAATGGATCAGGTGTTGCTTTGGGTAGAACGACTGCATGTATTCTGGAAACCTATCAAAAGGCCGATGGTTCTGTGGAAGTGCCTGAGGTTTTGAGAAAGTATATGGGCGGACTTGAAGTTATTAAAGCATGAGCAGCTAAAATTCTACGGCAAAAGCGTGTATATAAGTGAGAAGTGCGAACTTGAAACACAAAGAATTGCATTTTATACAAAAGAGCAGGAGAGAGAAGCTAATGCTTGTCAGGGATAAAAGCATGGCGGGAAATGATGGGATAAACTGTTCAACAGGCCCTAAAAGTGACAGCTAAACGATGTTGACAAAGACTCGGCCGTATAGTAAAATAAACTACGTTGCTCAATTATGACGTGGAGAGATGGTCGAGTTGGTTTAAGGCACCGGTCTTGAAAACCGGCGTAGTCGTGAGGCTACCGTGAGTTCGAATCTCACTCTCTCCGCCATATAGAAATTTGAAGTTATGGAGAAGTACCCAAGCAGGTCGAAGGGGACGGTTTGCTAAACCGTTAGTGCGGGCAACTGCAGCCAGGGTTCGAATCCCTGCTTCTCCGCCACAATTTGTCTGAAAGCCCGCAAAATAGCGGGCTTTCAGCATTTTACAAGAACAATTTTTGCTTCGTTTAAGGGGTAAATCGGGAGCCATAAATGCCTCAAAAGTCTACCTGATGGGGGGATAATTATATGCTTAACATTTTCTTACGGAAAGTCGAGGATGCAGACATCAGTTTGCTGGCCGAGTGGTTAAATAAGGATTATATCCTGAAGTGGTATGGTGATACCGCAGACTGGCTTTTTGAAATCAGGGAGAGAAGCAATAGCTTTGCGTGGATACATCATTTTATTGTTATGGAAGGGCAGACGCCCATCGGCTTTTGCCAGTATTACGATTGCTATGACGCCAAGGATATGGAGGACTGGTATATCGTCACTCAACCCGGCGATACCTTTACTATTGATTATTTAATTGGTAATGAATCCTACCTGGGCAGAGGATATGGTAAAGCTATTGTAAAGCTGCTATCTGATACAATTCAAACAAAGGAACAGGCAAGACAGATTATCGTTCAGCCGGAACAGGATAATCATGCATCCAACCATGTGCTAATGGCAAATGGGTATACTTATGATAAGCAGAGAGAGTATTACTACAAGCCGTTGAGCTAAAATTGGCTTTTTTGATCTTGTCTGCTAGAATATAAGTATTACAATCTAGCTACCATCGGTTTCTATGCTTACACAGAAGCCTTTCATGTAATTATATTGGGGCAGGCAGACAGTTTTAAGCCGAATTTTGAGTAAAGGAGAGTGTGTGATGAACGAGACATTAAAAGTGATAGCAGAACGCTATTCTTGCCGGGATTTCAAGGATACCATGCCGCCGGATGAGGTATTGCAGGCGATAGCAGAAGCGGCAGTGCAGGCTCCCAGCGCCATGAACCGTCAAGCATGGAGAGTCATTGTTGTTAAGGACAGGGATTTAATAAATGATATTGAATCAGAGGCCATTTCATACATTGAAGGGATGGAGGATAAATCCTCCTACGAAAGAATCAAGGAACGGGGTGGCATGATATTTTATGGTGCACCGGTACTGGTAGTAGTCGCCATTGATCCATCTCATCAGGACTATGCCTTGATTGACTGTGGAATAGTCTGTCAGAATATCGCTATAGCCGCAGCATCACTTGGAATAGCCAATGTTATCTGCGGCTATGCAGGCAGATCATTTGACAAGCCTGCTTCTGCCGAGGAATTCGGTAAACGCCTGGGCTTTCCTGAAGGCTATATCTTTGGATGCTCGGTATTGCTAGGATATGCAAATAGTACAAAACAGCCCCATGAGCCTGATAAAAATAAAGTATCCTTTATCGAATAATTGAATGACAGGAAAGCTTATGCACTCTACGTCCCATAAAAGCGTATATTTTATTTTACTTATCACCTTAATCACCGTGTCCCTGGCAGGCTGTGCCAAGAGCGCTGAAGATAGTTCTATTGGTAGTGAGTACGACAGTCCAGCTATTTTTTCCGATGGCAGGCCTTCAATTGGGCCAACGGTGGAGAATGAGACTGTAACCAATGTGGATATAGAATCACAAACTAGAATTAGTTTGAAGATACGAAGTGGAAGCATCAAATTAACATGCACAGATCAGGGTCAGCTTCAGATTATCGAGAAATGGTGGCTCAAGGGACCTACTTCTCAAGAACGTCTAAAAGAGCTGCTGGAAGAGAGCAAGAAAACTCTGGAGACTACCTCTATGAGCATTAACATTGAGAGAGAGGCTAATGAGGAGCCCCTCTATAGGCAAACAGTCCAGATGGAATTAATCGTGCCCGAAGCTATTAAGCAAATCGATATAGACGCGGAAAACTCGTCGATTCAATTATCGGGTTTTGATGAAATGCACACCATAGATCTCCGTGTTGGAAAGGGTGCTGTTGATGTAGAGCAGTGCAGCTCAAAGAGGTTTGGTGTATCTGTTGATGAGGGAAATATTCGCATGAAGGATATCTTGGGCTTTGGATTATATGAATGTGGCAGAGGAGATATTCTTCTAAGCAGAGTAAAGGGAGCGGTTGAACTAAAATCAGTGTCAGGCAATACGCTTATAGAAGAAAGCGAGGGAAAGCTCTATTGTGATATTTCAACCGGAAGCCTGACAGTTAAGGACTCTGACATAGGGCAGGATTCTATGCTATATGCCTCCTCCGGCAGTATTTGTGCCGATTTTGCGAAGGCCGGGATTATGGGCGGATGCAAGCTAATGGCTGCAAAAGGTGATATTCAGCTGAATCTTCCTAAGGACGGCGCAGCTTGGTCGTTGGTAGCTAAATCCACAAAGGGACGCGTTAAAGACAAAATGGACCCAAAGCCCGAAACGCTTGAAACTCTATCATCCGGCGAAGTACATTGTGATGTAGGGGGCGGTGGTCCTTTGATTGATATCTATGTGGACGACGGGGACATAACACTGGAGTAGCTGTGTCTAAAGGCAAGATATCTAGATTACTCTCAGGATCTTATTAAGCACTGCAAAGACTACGACTGCGATGTTGGATATGCTCGACAAAAGAATCTGCGGCTTGTGTAGATTTTTGTCAAAGGATTGCTCCTTGTCTTTTAGCTTCTTAATAATGAAGTGCACCTGAAGCAATATTGCAAAGGATGCCAGTATTTTAAGGTAATGTGTGTTCAGATAGAAAGCACAGTACACAAGGAAAAGAACAACTATCATGTTGTAAACAACACTTATACCGGTTCCAAAACGCTTCAAATCTATATCTACCAAGTCTTCGAGCTCTTCCTCCAGCTCCTCATCGAGCTGCTGATCCGGGAAATTATTTACCGTAAGCAGGCTATAGATATCCTTTAGCGAAAGCACTACAACAGCAATTGATACTAGCACAAAGAATAGATTGTGATTTGTGGAAACTGCTATAAGCGGTAATGCAAATATTGCTAAAAACAGTAATACAGCTCCTTTTGATTGCATTGTTTAACTCCTCTATTTAATCTAATATTCATTCCATTACTACCTGACCTTAAGGTGTCTATTCTATGGGCGGCTCAGGTACGTCGTTCGGGTCCTGTAGCTTGCTATCGTCATTTGACGCAGGTTTATTCGCGTCGGGCGCATGTGTTGTACCATCACCTGCGGGAGGCATATTGTCCCCGGTTGCGGGCTCACTAGTATTATCTGTAGGAGGCATTTCATCTCCAGGCGTACTGTCATTATTTACTGGAGGGGTATTGTCGCCGGGGGCAGGGACTGATACTTCGCCCTCTGGTGTCGGCCCAACTAAAAGTATCTGTGTACATGGATTGTACCTGCTGGTATGTAATTTTGTCTGAGAAATCACCTTTCCATCTTCCTTGATAGTCTTAAAGGTTTCAACGACAAAGCCATCCAGACCCTCCTGCAATTCCTTTGTTGTTCCCGGTGGTAAGGTCGGATCCAGCGTGGTTTGTACAGTAAACGGTGTCCGGCTAAGGATCTTATTGCTAATTATAACGCTCTTACTTGGGTTTTCATTAGTTCCTAATATTGAAAAGTATATTCTGTTGCCCTGCACGCGTGAGCGAAGCTTTATTGGCCAGTTTGTTGAGTTCACAAATCTATGATCAGTACCTCCGTAATAGGCGGTTGCATCCTGCCCCAGGGGCACATAAGCCACTGTAAAGGAGTGATTCTTTCTTTCTGTGACCTGAAGGTCTGACTTCAAAACCGCGTTGTATATCGTGGTAGAAACCTGGCAAATTCCGCCGCCGATGCCATCCTCAATCCTACCTCTTATGTATACGTGAGCCGTTTTATAGCCATGGGCAGCATCTCTGGGCCCAACAACTTCATTGAAGGAGAACTCTTCGCCGGGAAGGAGGGTCAGGTCATCAATCTTGGCCACGGCGAGCTCCATATTGTGTTTTCGGTTTCTACCATTCTGTGTACCTGTACCGAAGCTTGTGTGTACAGCAGCGAGTTCGTCTCTGAACAACATGGACTGAGCCATTTCGGAAGTAATCGAAGGCATCACCGTGGAAACCGGCAGCAAACGCTCGCTGTCTTCTTCCTGCTCCAGCTCTTTTATTATTTCCTCTAGTTTCCTCTTATCTACGCTTCTTCCAACAGAATGCGGAGTCAAGACCAGTTTGTTATCCTCGACGGTGTAGGAAGCCTCTCTGGATTCGCTGACAATCTGATCATATAATTCATTTGCACTAAAGCTCTTTGTTGGCTTGGTTAGTATAATTTCAGGTGTTATGGTTTCGGATTTGCCACTCTTAATCACATTTTTGACCAGGGTAATAGTGTTTGCCTTATCAATATGTTTCCCATGTCTACCTGATCTGAGTATTACCTCACTGTCTGTTATTAAAAGAGAGCTTTCTTTTACGCTATTGAAGACTTTAACAGAGAATATGTCAACTAAGCTTTTTACTTTAGCCTCGCTAAAGGTCTGATCAAGGTCAATTCTTACTCCTTGGATTCCTGCTTTTGCAATATCATACAGTCGTTTAAACACATTGCCGCTACGCCCTACGGAATAAGCTTTCTCAATAGCTGCCTGTGTATCATATATTACTTCAAGTTCGGGAAATGTGCGTGTGAGCTCCGCGCTCTCTGATTTTAAAGAAACGAACAAGTCGGTGCTTGAGGCATCATATACCTCGCTCAGTAGCTGACTCATTTGGTTTCTATCCATTCCGGAGACATCCAGGCTGCCTACATGGACGCCCTTATAGACCCTGTCGTTTTTCAAGGTCATTGCTGCAAATGCAGATGCTGAAAAGAGCATCATAATAATAAAAATGATAAAAATAGTTAGCAGTATATTTTTATTGCTCTTGACCTTGCTTACCTGAGCCTCAGATTCCATGTTTTTCTCCTACTCCAATGTATTTGTCACATAGCTTATATAGACTATTTTATTATCTGGAATGTTTCAATGTAACACCCTACATTATACTAGAGTATTATTAAAATTTCATTACTATAGCTTCAATATTTAGAAACAATCTAGAAAAACTATGTAAAATAAGTTAAAATTATAAGGAAGTAGTAGTTATTTTATATGATTGTAAAGGTGTGATTTGCTTATGTGTCTTCTAAAAAGGACCGCGGATGGTGATTTCTTCAGTGATGAAGAGCTTCAATACATATGTGAAGAGCTCCAGGCTAATCCATCGTTTACCGACATGACTATCCGGTATGGCACGGCGAGCTATTTTAACCGTATCAAAAAAGTTGTCAGACGAGATAGAATAGGTGAGGTTGTTTTTTGCGTTATCAGGCCCAATGGGAAAATTATTTTGACAAGGTGCAAAAATTATCCCGAAAGTATTTACAGAATACCCACAGGCGGGATTGGTCACAATGAGAGAATTATTGATGCAATATTCCGTGAGGTGAAGGAAGAGCTGGGTCTTGCAGTTAAGATTAGAGACTTTTTGGGTGTAATCAGAATTAGGTTCGAACATGGGGATGAGCATGCACTGTTCTATTCCTATATTTTCATTCTGGATGAAATCGGCGGAAGACTGCTGGAGGATGCCAGTGACGATGAGATTAGCGAGATTAAGGAAGTCGATGTTGAACAAATGGAGGCTATTGTCGGCTCCCTTAATGAAATCAAGGGTAAATGGCACGATTGGGGAAAGTTCAGGTATATTACCTCAAACGCAGTTTTGAGATATCTTATAAAAGCACGAAGCAGGCAAAATTAAGGCCGGAATGTATATAAATGGTTATTTGCGCCTATACTTAAGGTAAGCGGACTTATTTACAGTATTTTTAAATGAAGGTGCAAATAATGAATAGTGAATTACAATTGAAGGATAAGAGAAGATTATTTCCGGCAACTCGCATTCGAACGAAGATGACTGCCGAAGACCAGGAGATTCTAAGGGCAGCACAGGATGCCCGTGATGATTGGATTGACGCTAGTGCCGGTTTCGAGCAGGTATACGATGAAATGCTGGTAGATTACTTTACATATAAGCTCAAGGCCTGTGAATCAAGGTATATCTATTTTGTAAGACTCGCCAAAGAAAAGGGAATATCGTTCTACATTTAATACACAAGTCATATTTGTCCGAAGGTACAAGTATAATTAAGTTGACAAATATTTGTGGGGTGTGATCATAGTGATAGACTATGGAGTAATCCTTGCCTATGGCCTAGGGCTAATATTACTGTTCATACTGGGAAGAATATTCATTGTGCCGCTTAAGGTGGTATTAAAGCTCGTCGTAAATGCACTGCTTGGTGCGATTTCAATATTTTTGGTCAATTGGGTTGGCGGCTTTTTCGGTTTTCATATCGCTCTCAATATCTATACAGCATTTATTGTCGGAACTCTTGGGATTCCGGGCTTTGTGCTGCTTGTAATTCTCAAACTGATTTTCGCTATAAATTAGTCCCCGGCACCTCTTCACAAAAGGCACTTATAATGTTAAAATATAATCAAACATACGCTCAATATTGTATACAATATACGAGATGAGTTGTTTGAAATCCATCATTAAGTGGCAATACAATAATGAATAAGCAATATAAGTGCAAAAATTTATGTAAAACTCTTTTTGCATTATATATAGCACTAAAAAATAGATTTGGAAATAGTAAAGGGGAGATTAGAATGGGAAAGATCATGAAGACCATGGACGGAAATACCGCCGCGGCCCATGTGGCATATGCATTTACCGATGTCGCCGGGATTTATCCGATTACGCCTTCATCTGTAATGGCAGAGCTTGTCGATGAATGGGCGGCGCATGGGAGAAAGAACGTTTTCGACCAGGAGGTAAGGGTTGTTGAAATGCAGTCTGAAGCGGGTGCTGCCGGAACAGTACACGGGTCATTGGCTGCAGGCGCATTGACTACGACATTTACGGCATCGCAGGGATTACTTCTGATGATACCAAATCTTTACAAGATTGCAGGGGAGCTTTTACCGGGCGTGTTCCATGTAAGTGCCAGGGCTGTTGCGAGTCATGCTTTATCGATATTTGGCGATCATTCCGACGTAATGGCATGTCGCCAGAGCGGCGCTGCCTTACTTGCACAAAACAGTGTTCAGGAAGTAATGGATCTTGCAGCTGTTGCACACTTGAGCGCTATCAAGGGCAGGGTGCCCTTCATCAACTTCTTTGATGGATTTAGAACCTCCCATGAGCTGCAAAAGATTGAGACGCTGGACTATGCTGACCTGGCAAAGCTGCTGGACTATGATGCAGTGAGAGCATTTAGAAAAAGAGCACTGAACCCTGAGCGTCCAAATGTCAAGGGAACAGCACAGAATCCTGACATCTTCTTCCAGGCACGCGAAGCTTCGAACCGCTACTATGATGCGCTTCCGGAAATTGTTGAGGAATACATGAATGAGATCAACAAGCTTACAGGAAGAAATTATGGCTTGTTCAATTACTATGGAGCACCGGACGCAGATAGAATTATTATTGCTATGGGTTCTGTTTGTGAAACAATAGATGAAACTATTGATTATCTTGTAAGCAAGGGTGAGAAGGTCGGCGTTGTTAAGGTTCGTCTGTACAGACCTTTCTCAGCTAAGCATCTAATTAAGGTTATTCCCGATTCAGTAAAGAAAATTGCAGTTTTGGATAGAACGAAGGAGCCGGGAGCACTTGGAGAGCCTTTGTATCAGGACGTTTGCACCGCTCTTTACGAGAATGGCAAGATGCCGCAGATCATAGCCGGTCGCTATGGACTCGGTTCAAAGGATACGACACCGGCTCAGATAGTTGCCGTATACAATAACCTCAAATTAGATAGTCCAAAGAGTCACTTTACAATAGGAATTGTTGATGATGTTACGCATCTGTCCCTCGACACAGGCGACGAAATCGATACTGTTCCTGAAGGTACTGTAAGCTGTAAGTTCTGGGGACTTGGCTCAGATGGTACTGTCGGCGCAAATAAGAATTCAATCAAGATCATAGGCGATCATACAGACATGTATGCTCAGGCTTATTTTGCTTACGACTCCAAGAAGTCCGGCGGTGTAACAATTTCGCATCTTAGATTTGGTAAAAAGCCGATTCGCTCCACCTACCTGATAAACAAAGCAGACTTTGTTGCCTGCCACAATCCTTCATATATTGATAAATATGAAATGGTAGAGGATCTCAAGGATAACGGAACCTTCCTCTTGAATTGCGGCTGGACGAAGGAAGAGCTTGAAGATAAGCTTCCGGCAAATGTGAAACGCTATATTGCAAAGCACAATATCAATTTCTATACTCTTGATGGTGTTTCAATAGGCAAGGAGATTGGTCTTGGAAGCAGGATTAACATGATTATGCAGTCTGCCTTCTTTAAGCTGGCTGATATTATTCCCCTTGATGACGCTGTGAAGTATATGAAGGACGCTATTAAGGCGACCTATGGAAATAAGGGCGAGAAGATAGTAAATATGAATTATCTCGCAGTTGACAAGGGAATTGAAGCATTGAATAAGGTTGATGTTCCCGCCACCTGGGCTAATGCATCTGACACCAAGCAGGAGACAAAGGATGTGCCTGAGTTTATCAGCAAGGTACTTGAGCCTATGAACAGCCAGCTTGGAGATAAGCTTCCCGTCAGCACTTTTGCTGGCATAGAGGACGGCGCCTTCCCATGCGGCACTGCAAAGTATGAGAAGAGGGGTATAGCGGTTGATGTTCCCGAATGGCAGATGGAAAACTGTATTCAGTGCAACCAGTGTTCCTATGTATGCCCCCATGCAGCAATCAGGCCCTTCCTTCTTAGTGAGGACGAGGCGAAGAATGCTCCTGAGGGCTTTGAATCAAAGAAGGCGATCGGCAAGGGCTTCGAGAGTCTGAACTTTAGGATTCAGGTTTCGGCACTTGATTGTGCAGGCTGCGGAAGCTGTGCAAATGTATGTCCTTCCAAGGAAAAGGCATTGATTATGAAGCCTCTTGAGACTCAGCTAAAGCAGGAGGAAAACTGGAATTATGCTATGACTATAGAGCCTAAGAATCCGATGGGGACAGGTTCGGTCAAGGGCAGTCAGTTCCAGGAACCGTTGCTTGAGTTCTCAGGCGCATGTGCCGGCTGTGGAGAAACTCCCTATGCTAAGCTGATAACACAGCTTTTCGGGGACAGGATGATGATAGCAAATGCCACAGGTTGTTCGTCAATCTGGGGCGGAAGCGCACCGTCAATGCCTTACTGCACTAATAAGAAGGGCTTTGGGCCGTCCTGGGCAAACTCGCTGTTTGAGGACAATGCGGAGTTCGGATATGGTATGTATCTTGGCGTTAAACAGATTAGAAGTGGACTGGCAGACAAGTGCAGGAAAGCTCTGGAGAAGAACCTGCCTGAGGGCTTGAAGAATGCTCTTTCAAGCTGGCTCGAAAACATAGATGATGCCGAAGGATCCCAAAAAGCATCGCAGTTGATTAAGAGCGAAGCAGGAAAGTATATTGCGCAAGGTACGGCAGATGCGGAAGCGAAGGCTATTTTGGAGGAGATACTCGAAAACAGTGAATATCTGGTCAAGAAGTCGCAGTGGATCCTTGGTGGAGACGGCTGGGCTTATGACATAGGCTTTGGCGGACTTGATCATGTTCTCGCTTCAAATGAGGATGTAAATGTGCTCGTATTTGACACAGAGGTTTACTCAAATACCGGCGGACAGTCCTCGAAGTCGACACCGACAGGTGCAGTAGCTCAGTTTGCCGCATCAGGTAAGAAAACCAAGAAAAAGGACCTTGGCATGATAGCAATGTCTTACGGATATGTATATGTAGCACAGGTAGCAATGGGAGCCAGCCAGAGTCAGCTGCTCAAGGCCTTGGCAGAGGCTGAGAAGTATAACGGACCATCCCTTATCATTGCCTATGCTCCATGTATCAACCACGGAATCAGGCTGGGTATGGGTAGTTCACAGCTTGAGGAAAAGAACGCAGTAGAAGCAGGCTATTGGCATCTGTATAGATACAATCCTATGCTGAAGGAAGAAGGAAAGAATCCATTTATTCTGGATTCCAAGGAACCTACCAAGTCTTACAAAGACTTTATTATGGGCGAGGTCAGGTATTCTTCCTTGACAAGATCATTCCCGCAGAGAGCGGAAGTATTGTTTGAGGCTGCGGAAAAGAACGCAAAAGAGCGTTATGAGACATACAAGAAGCTGGCCGAGGGCTAAAAGCGGCTCTATGTGAATTGTTGGGCTCAAGTAAAATAAGTACTTCTTAATATAATCCAGTGGACGACCGTAAAAAAAGGTTGTTCACTGGATTTATTAAATGCTCCTAAGATTTCCGCCTCAGGGCGTTTTTTTGGCCCTTCGGCTAAAAACGCGTGTCGGGGGATAAAGAAACTCTCACTTCAGTGGTGGTTTCAATCCCCCTCTGAAGGAGCATTTGATAAATTGCTCGCAGCGCGATACACACAAAACGCATAAGGAAGGCGCAAAAGCGCCCGCAGCGTATTTTGCTTTGTAAAAACGCGATTTGACATACAATTTGCGCAAGCGCTCATTGAATTAGCGCCTAAGAGGCATGGGGATGCATATTGATTTACTTCTACAAAGGCTATCGGCGGCATATAATTTACTGTTTCGCATCTGAGAATAGCCGGAGGTAAATCATGCTGGACATGGAAAGAGAAATTGCAGAAAATTACGGACTGGACGTCAGAAATCTGTTTCCATATAAAAATATACTGGTCGCTGCTACTCCCTATGGGCGAAAGGCGCTTAAAAGATTACCGTTTTCACCTGAAAGGATACTCTTTGTACATGGTGCTAAGGAGCATCTTGCAGGCAATGATTTCGAGAGAGTCGACAGATATATATGCACCTTATCCGGCGAGCCATACTTTATCTACAGCGGTAGCTGCTACTGTCTCACTGATTATATAGAGGGTCGGGAAAGCAATTTTGACAATGATAATGATGTGAGGCTGGCTGCCAGGGTGCTTGCCCAACTGCATAAGGCCTCAAAGGGTTATGTGGCGCCTTCTGGCTGCAAAGTGCAGGATGAGCTGGGCAGGTTGCCCCTTTATTTCGTGAAAAGGCTTGATGATATTAAGAAAATGAGGAGACAGGCTAAGAAGGGAAAGGGTAAATTTGATGAGCTCTTCTTGCAATATGCCGATTATTTTGTTGAAACAGCAGAGGATGCTATTGATGAGCTGGCCTCCTCTCATTATATGGAGCTTGTTGAAAAGACAAGGGACGAGGGCCTTTTTTGTCATCACGATTTCACCCAGCACAATATTATTATGGCCGGTGAAAGGGCAACAGTTACAGGCTTTGATTACTGCTGCTTCGAGCTTAGGGTATATGATCTTGCCAACCTTATCAGACGGAAAATGCGCAAATGTGACTGGGATGTATCTAGGAGTGAATTGATCGTTAATTCTTATAATTCCGTAGAGCCGATCAATGAAGATGAATTGTGTGTAATGAAAATCATCCTCAGATTCCCCCAGAAGTTTTGGCGCGTAGTTAACAGGTATTACAACAGCAGACGCAGCTGGTCTGAAAGAAGCTCTGTAATAAGGCTTCAGGAAGTAATTGACGAGGTAGGCCCTTTTGAAGAGTTTCTTAGGCAGTGTGACACCCTTCTATGAATAATTAGTAGGTATTGAAGGAGTTTGAGGGCTAGAATAGCCCTGTTATAATACCCCTCTCATCTATATCAATTTTTTCTGCAGCAGGTGCTTTGGGTAAACCCGGCATCGTCATAATATCTCCTGTCAATGCGACGATAAAACCGGCACCGGCAGATACTGTGATCTCCCGTACGTTTATTTCAAAGCTCTCAGGCCGGCCAAGGAGCTTGGGGTTATCTGTCAAAGAGTATTGAGTCTTTGCTATACATATCGGTAATTCTTCAAGCTTCATTTTCTCAATCTTTTTGATAGACTTATCGGCAGCCGGAGAATATTTTACACAGCCTGCTCCGTATATTTCCCTGGCAATTGTCTCGATTTTTGCTTTAATAGGCTGCTTTTCATCATATAAGACCTTGAAATTTGACGGAGTATGGTTTATTAGGCGGACAAGCTTCTGTGCAAGCTCCAGCCCACCCTTGCCGCCTTTTGAGTAGACCTGTGAGAATGCGACCTCAACATCCAGGCTTTTGCATCTTGCCGTTACATAGTCAATCTCATGCACAGTATCGGTATCGAAGTGGTTAATTGCAACCAGTACCGGAATCCCAAACCTTTGCAGGTTCTCAACATGCTTTTCCAGATTGACAAAGCCTCTCTTCAGAGCGTTCAGGTCCTCCTCCTTAAGGTTGTCCTTCAGGGCGCCGCCGTTATATTTCAGCGCTCTTATTGTAGCTACCAGTACAACAGCATCAGGTTTGAAGCCTGCGCATCTGCATTTGATGTCAAAGAATTTTTCAGCGCCCAAATCAGCGCCAAAGCCTGCCTCGGTGATGACGTAATCAGCCAGCTTCAAGGCTAGCCTTGTCGCGATTATACTATTGCAGCCGTGAGCAATATTGGCAAAGGGACCACCATGCATAAAGGCAGGGGTATTTTCAAGGGTTTGTACAAGATTCGGCTTTATAGCGTCCTTCAATAGTGCAGCCATGGCTCCCTCTATTTTGAGCTGTGCGGCTGTAATTGGCTCATTTGAGTAATTGTAGCCTATAATAATTCTGCCCAGCCGAGCTTTCAAATCAGTCAAACCGGAAGCAAGGCACAAAATTGCCATGACTTCGGAGGCAACTATAATGTTGAAGCCGTCTTCACGGGGACTGCCATTTGATTTGCCTCCCAGGCCGACCACTATGCTTCTCAAAGCCCTGTCGTTCATATCCATTGCCCTTTTCCAGAGTATCTGTCTGGAATCGATACCCAGTTCATTTCCCTGCTGTATGTGATTGTCTATAGCAGCGGATAAAAGGTTGTTTGCAGCAGTTATGGCGTGCATATCACCGGTGAAATGAAGGTTGATGTCCTCCATCGGAACTACCTGTGCATAACCGCCGCCGGCGGCTCCTCCCTTGACCCCCATAACGGGACCTAGAGAAGGCTCTCTAAGAGCGATAATGGCCTTTTCCCCTATACAGGTCATTGCCTGCCCGAGGCCGACGGTAGTGGTTGTCTTTCCCTCTCCTGCAGGGGTAGGATTGATAGCGGTTACCAAGACGAGCTTGCCATCCTTCCGGCTTTTAACCCTATCCCACAGGTTAGAGGATATCTTGGCCTTGTATTTACCATATAAATCTAACTCCTCCGGGCTGATTCCCAATGAGGATGCTATTTCTGTTATAGGTCTAATCGTACATTGCTGAGCAATTTGAATGTCTGAAAGCATTGTTCACTTCACCTTTCACCTTTAGCATTTGAATAATTCCTGCTACACTCCTATTTTCTGTTTCTTTTGCTTGTTTATTATACCATAATTTATTATGGTATAATTGTGCATGTGCATTTTCGCACCAGCGAAAAACTTGCACGCACCTAAATTCCGCCGGAGGCGTATAATAGCCTCACATATAGGCGATGTGAGGTT